>ERZ1673702.3316-NODE-3316-length-12701-cov-5.944567_pt1 | contig 12701 bp, 8 predicted proteins | sample MGYA00580232_ERZ1673702 | MGnify/ENA primary metagenome ERZ1673702 (study PRJEB41218, sample SAMN15661792) | gut metagenome | host: Homo sapiens | place: Canada: London | collected 2015-08-20/2019-03-30 | study: EMG produced TPA metagenomics assembly of... | reverse complement strand
CTACCACCACCGAGCGTATCCTGTTCTATACGGGCAAGACGCACAAGATCGGCGAAACCCACGAGGGTACCGCTACGATGGACTGGATGGCTCAGGAACAGGAGCGCGGCATCACGATTACTTCCGCTGCTACCACCTGCGTCTGGAAAGGACATCGTTTCAATATCATCGATACCCCGGGGCACGTGGACTTCACGGTTGAAGTCGAGCGTTCGCTCCGCGTCCTCGACGGCGCCGTAGCTACCTTCTGTGCGAAGGGCGGCGTGGAACCGCAGTCCGAAACCGTATGGCGTCAGGCGGATACCTATAAGGTTCCCCGTGTCGCCTACGTCAACAAAATGGATATCAACGGCGCGGATTTCTTCCGCGTGGAAAGAATGATCCGCGAGAGACTCGGCGCGAATCCCGTGCCTATCGAGCTTCCCATCGGAAAAGAAGATACTTTCCGCGGAATCGTCGACCTCATCAGAATGGAAGCCGAAGTCTATTACGACGATCTCGGCAAGGACTACCGCAAGGAGCCCATTCCCGACGATTTGAAGGAGCTCGCGGACGAATACCGCGCAAAGCTCGTCGAGGAAGCCGCTTCCGCCAGCGACGAGTTGATGGAAAAATATTTTGAAAACGGAGACCTCTCCGAAGAGGAAATCATTGCGGGACTTCGCGCGCGCTGCCTTAAAATGGAAGCGATTCCCATGCTCTGCGGTTCTTCCTACAAGAACAAGGGCGTTCAGTTCCTGCTTGACGCCGTCATCTATTTCCTTCCCAGCCCGCTCGACGTCGATCACGTCAAGGGCATCAACCCCGATACGGAGGAAGAGGAAATCAGAAAGACTTCCGACGACGAACCTTTCGCCGGCCTCGCGTTCAAGATCGCGACCGATCCGTTTGTCGGTTCCCTCGCGTATTTCCGCGCTTATTCCGGCGTTCTGTCCTCCGGTTCCTACGTGTATAACTCCACGAAGGAAAAGAAGGAGAGAGTCGGCCGTCTTGTCCAGATGCACGCCAATGAGAGAAAGGATATTTCCGAAATCTATTCGGGCGATATCTGCGCCATCGTAGGTCTCAAATACACCACGACGGGCGATACGCTTTGCGACGAAAAGCATCCCATTATTCTCGAAAAGATGGTATTCCCCGAACCCGTCATTCAGCTTTCGCTCGAACCCAAGACGAAGGCGGGACAGGAAAAGATGACCATGGCTCTCATCAAACTGGCGGAGGAGGATCCCACCTTCAAGACGTATACCGATCAGGAGACCGGACAGACCATCATCGCGGGTATGGGAGAATTGCACCTCGACATTATCGTCGACAGACTCCTGCGCGAATTCAAGGTGGAAGCCAATGTCGGCGCTCCTCAGGTCGCTTACAGGGAAACTTTCCGCAACGCGGTCGACGCGGAGGGTATGTACAAGCGTCAGTCGGGCGGTAAAGGTCAATACGGTCACTGCAAAATCCACCTTATTCCTCAGGAACCCGGCGCGGGTTATGCGTTCGAAGATGCGACCGTCGGCGGCTCTATTCCCAAAGAATATATCCCCGCGATCGACAAGGGGATTCAGGAGGCCGCAAAGAACGGTTTCCTCGCGGGCTATGAAATGGTGGACTTCAAAGTTGTTGTCTACGACGGAAGCTATCACGAGGTAGACTCCTCTGAAATGGCATTCAAAATCGCGGGCTCTCTCGCATTCAAGGACGGTATGACGAGAGCGAAGCCCGTGCTGCTCGAACCGATCATGAAGGTTCAGGTCATCACTCCCGAGGATTACTTCGGTGACCTCATGGGCAACATTTCCGGCCGCCGCGGTACCATTCTCGGCACCGACGACAGAAACGGCGCAAAGATTATCGACGCGGAAGTGCCTCTGTCCGAAATGTTCGGTTATGCGACGGAGCTCCGTTCCAGAACGCAGGGCCGCGGACAGTTCACCATGCAGTTCGACCACTATTCCGAAGTGCCCGGCAATATCTCCAAGGATATCGTCGAGAAGCGCAGCAAGAAGGATTGAACCTAAAAAGCGCGTTTTGCTCCGCGTAAAACCGGAGCAAAACGGAAATTTTCAAATTTTTTCCGAAAACACCGTTAAAAGATTTGATAAATTTGAAAATTTAATATATAATATAGACGTCCAAAGAATTGGACAAGGCTTATATTATCAGAAAATGATAGATAGCTGCGTCCGAAGGTCGGATAAGTTATCATTTTAATTTTTTTATAAACAATTGGAGGATTTATTATGGCTAAAGCTAAATTTGACAGAAGCAAACCCCACGTCAACATCGGTACTATCGGCCACGTTGACCACGGTAAAACCACTTTGACTGCAGCTATCACGATGGTAATGGCTTGCAAAGGCGACGCTGTGAAGATGAGATATGACGAAATCGACAAAGCGCCCGAAGAAAAGGCTCGTGGTATTACAATTAATACCGCGCACGTCGAATATCAGACCGACAAGCGCCACTATGCGCACGTCGACTGCCCGGGCCACGCCGACTATGTCAAGAACATGATTACCGGTGCCGCTCAGATGGACGGCGCTATCCTCGTCGTCGCTGCTACCGACGGTCCCATGCCTCAGACCCGTGAGCACATCCTGCTCGCCCGTCAGGTCGGCGTTCCTTACATCGTCGTGTTCATGAACAAAGTCGACCTCGTAGATGACGCTGAGCTTCTCGACCTCGTCGAAATGGACGTCAGAGATCTCCTTTCGTCCTACGGCTTCCCCGGCGACGATATTCCCGTCGTTCGCGGTTCCGCGCTCAAAGCGCTCGAAAAGGCGAGCTCCGATGCTCCCGCTGACGAGATCCTTGCGGCTCCCGAATGTAAGTGCATTCTCGAACTCATGGATGCGGTAGATTCTTATATTCCTACGCCTGCACGTGAAGATTCCAAACCTTTCCTTCTTCCCGTCGAGGACGTATTCACCATTTCCGGCCGCGGTACCGTTGCTACGGGCCGTGTCGAGAGAGGTGTGGCGAAGGTCGGCGATCCCGCTGAAATCGTCGGTCTTATCGACAAACCCGTTCCCACCGTCATTACCGGTCTCGAAATGTTCCACAAACAGCTCGACGAGGCTATGGCGGGCGATAACGTCGGCGCTTTGCTCCGCGGTATCAACAGAACGGATATTGAAAAAGGTCAGGTTATCGCGAAGCCCGGCACCGTTAAGACGGGTACCGAGTTCGAAGCTCAGGTTTATGTCCTGACCAAAGAGGAAGGCGGACGTCACACCGCATTCTTCAATCATTACAGACCTCAGTTCTTCATCAGAACCACCGACGTTACGGGCGCTATCGAGCTTCCCGAAGGCGTTGAAATGGTTATGCCCGGCGATAACATCAACATGAAAGTTGTCGTTATTAAGCCCGTCGCTATTGAAGAAGGTCTCCGTTTCGCTATCCGTGAAGGCGGCAGAACGGTCGGCTCCGGCGTTATTTCCAAGATTTTGAAGTAATCTGCTTTTGAAATAGTTTTGGATTGGAGCTTTATTACGAAGCAAAAGAACGGTTTGCCTAATTTGGGCAGACCGTTTTTTGTTCCAAAAAATTCTTTTGTAATCCAATTGAGCCGGAAAAGCGGAAGATGACCGGAGAAAAATGAGATTTCGGATTCGGACAGGCGAATTTACGATGGACGAATCGGATTCCGAATCAAAAATTGTTGTGCTCGATAATAAAAAAGGGGAATTTTTATGAAAAAATTGGAAGAAATGACCATGGAAGAATTGTGGCAGCTTTTCCCCGTCGTATTAAAAGAATATAATCCCGATTATATTCTTTGGTACGAAGAGGAACGGAAGAATATCGAGAAGAGAATAGGGAAAGAAAATATTTTCCGCATACGGCATATCGGCAGTACTTCCGTACCCGGTCTTCTCAGCAAGCCTACCGTGGATATTTTATTGGAACTCGTACCCGAAGCGGAGCAGGAAAAGATTATTGCCTCGTTAAAGGAGGAATGGATTTTGATGTCCGAATCCGAAAATTCGAAGAAATTCGTATTCAATAAGGGGTATACTCCCGCGGGATTTGCGGAAAAGGTCTTTCATCTGCACGTGCGGCGTGCGGGAGATTGGGACGAATTATATTTCTGCGATTATCTGCGCGAATATCCCGCCGTCGCAGAGGAATACGGGGCTCTGAAAAAATCTCTCCTGAAAAAGTTTGAACACGACCGCGACGGATATACGGCAGCAAAAACACATTTTATCCGAGAATATACTGAGAAAGCCCGTTCGCTTTACGGCGGCAGATATTTACCCGAAGCGAAAAATAATTTCTCGGAAGCATGTTCACTCATGGAAAGGCTGTTTTCAAAGGATTGTATCTTTGTAATGGCTACGGTAGAAGATGGCGGAAAAGCAGATGCCCGGAGTGTGGATATTTATTATTCCGAAGGGGCTTTTTATGTCGTCACGCATAGAGCAACGGGAAAAGTGCGGCAGACAGAGGCGTTTCCCTACGTATGTTTCTGTTCGGGAGAATTTCGGTTTTATGCCGTCGCGGAAAATATCGGGCACCCCTTGGATGCGCGGAATGCTCGGATAAGGTCGCTTTTGACGAATGCCTTTCATGCGTGGTATTTTCGGCATAACGATGAGAACGACGAGGGAATGTGTTACCTTCGCGCCCGCTTGGAGAACGGATTTTTTCATTTCGGCGGGACGGGTTATCGGGTGGACTTTTTACACGAACGGGCGGAAAAATTTCCCTTTCAATCGGATATTGTTTTGCCGACAATTGAATAGCCGAAAAATTCAATGTATTTTCCGACATATCATTTGGCGTATTAAAAACGGAGGCGGGACAAAATTTGTCCCGCCTCCGTTTATTTGATACTCGCTTTATATTCCCCGGGCGTCATGCCCGCATACTTTTTGAATACGTAGTTAAAATGGGAGAGGGAATCAAAGCACAGCTTGTTAGCGATTTCCGTAAAGGATAGTTTTCTGCGAATGAGGATTTTCGATTCGTCGATTTTTAATTTGAGATAGGTTTGATAAATGCTCATACCCGTCTTTTCGCGGAAAAACGTGCACAGATAGGTCTTGCCGTAGTGCAGGGCGTTGCATAGGTCGTCCAAAACAAAAGTGTCGTATAATTTGGAAGAAAGGATTCTTACGATTTCATCTTGAAGCTCTGTGGAGGAATTGATTTTTGAAATGAAAAATTCCTGCTGAGCGTCGCGGTTATTTGCGCGGCGGAGTAGATAAACGAGCAGGAGCTCCAAAGAATTTTTTATGACCTGCTCGCCGCCGAGATTGGGGTTTTCTCTGAGCTCCAATTTATTGAGGTCGGGATCGAAATCGGGAATGATGAACGTCTCTCGCGCTTCCGCCATAATGTTCTGTAACAGATAACGGTATTTATCGGGTACGGAATATTGTTTATCAAAGAAAAAGCCCATGCTCTCCGAACGACATTCAAAAGAAATGATGAAAATATTCGCGCCCTCTTTTCCGCAGCGGACATAATGCGGCTGATTGGGCTTGATAAATACGATTTCTCCCTGTCTGAGCAGACTGCCCTCCGAATCTTTTACGACGGAGATTTCCTGCTTATCCACGTAAATAATTTCCCAAAAATCGTGCGTTTCCTCCGCGGACGAATATCCCCGCTCCAATTCCTGATAGTGAATGGTCACAATTTTTTGTACGTTCAGGAGATTTGCGATTTTGTGCATATAAAAATGTTTTGCCGTTTCCCGCCTTTTCATAACTTTATTCTTTCACCTCTCGCGTTTATTATACCATATCTCGTTTTTGTTTGTAAAATATTTCACGGTAATATTTTGAGAAATATTTTGTAAAAACCGAGAAATAATTTCTATTGTACTTTGCGGAAAAAGTAGTATAATAAAGATAACATAAAGAGGGAGAAGTATATTTTTGGTATGAAAAGACCTGTTTTGGACAAAAATTTTTATCCGATGATCAAGGCGTTAGAGGAATACGACGCAGAGGTAAAAAAGAGCGGGAACACGGCGGAGGTCGCGCTGATCGCGGAGAGAAACGGCGGATATAACTACGTTTATAAATATACCGCGTTTGCGGACGGCAGCGGAAAGGACGAATGGAATTTCCGTATTGCGGAACGTTTGGCAAAGACCATTTTATGGGTCGTGGGCGGTTATAAAATCTCCGTTTCGGGGAGCAAAAAGATTTACGAAGGACTGAAAAAAGCGTATACGGCGGACGGAGCGCGCGCGTTCGACGTCGATTTCATGAGCGGCGTTTACGAAAAGCCCTTTGAAGTCGTGTGGCTGGAAAAGGACGAGATTCCCGCAGAGAAGAATTGCTCGCTCCGCGTGGGCGGATACTTGAAAGGTTGCCGCATCGGTTTCGATGCGGGCGGAAGCGACCGAAAGGTCAGCGCAGTGATAGACGGTAAAGTCGTATACAGCGAGGAGGTCGTCTGGCATCCCAAGACGACGGAGGACCCACACTATCATTATAACGAAATTCTGACGGCGATGAAGACGGCGGCTTCCAAGATGCCGCGCGTGGACTGTATCGGCGTTTCTTCCGCGGGTGTGTACGTCGATAATAAAATCATGGTCGCCTCCCTCTTTATCAAAGTGGACAAGAAGAAGTACGGCGATTACGTCAAAAACATGTATATCAACATCGCCGAGGAAATGGGGAATATTCCTCTCGAAGTCGCTAATGACGGGGACGTCACCGCTTTGGCGGGGAGCATCGATTTGAACGACAATCGCGTGCTCGGCATTGCGATGGGTACAAGCGAAGCGGTGGGATACATCAACAAGGACGGCGGTATCAACGGCTGGCTGTCCGAGCTCGCTTTCGTTCCCGTCGATTTCAACGAGGGAGCTATGGCGGACGAATGGAGCGGCGACGTGGGAGTAGGCTGCAAATACTTCTCTCAGGACGCCGTCATCAAGCTCGCGGAGGCGGGCGGCTATCGTTTCAAAGAGGGGGCTACTCCCGCGGAGAAATTGAAGGAAATACAGGCTTTGATGGAAAAGGACGACCCGCTCGCGCGGCAGATTTACGAGGATATAGGCGTCTATCTCGCTTATACGCTTCCCTTCTATGCGAAATTTTACGATATGAAGCACGTTCTTCTTTTAGGCAGGGTGACAGGCGGAAAAGGGGGAAACATTCTTCTCGATTCCTGTAAGAAAGTACTCGAAGAAGAGTATCCCGAATTTGCCAAGCTGGATATTTCCCTGCCCGACGAAAAGAACAGAAGGGTCGGACAGAGCATCGCGGCCGCGTCTCTTCCCGCGGACAGAGCGTAAAAGCGGATCGGAAAAGACGCAGCTTTTCAGTTTCAGGAGAAAGGAGACAGAACAGATGAAAGTTATCATCGCGAAAGATTATGACGAAATGAGTAAAAAGGCCTTTGAAGTGATGCTGATGGTCGTAAAGGAAAATCCCGAAGCCGTCTTGGGCCTCGCCACGGGCTCCACGCCCATCGGGCTCTATAAGAATATGATAGAGGACCACGAGAAGAACGGGACTAGCTATAAAAAGATCCGCACCGCCAATCTCGACGAATATGCGGGGTTGGATTATTCCAGCGACCAAAGCTATGTCTATTTTATGCGGCATAATCTTTTCGACCATATCGACATAGATTTGAAAAATACCAATATCGAAAACGGCAAGGCGACGGACAGACAGGCGGAATGCGACAGGTATAACGCGCTCCTCGAACAGATGCCACGGGATATTCAGGTGCTCGGAATCGGTTCTAACGGGCATATTGCTTTCAATGAGCCCGGAACGCCCTTCGGGAGCGTCACACATATCGTTGACCTCGCCGAAAGCACGATTAAGGATAATTCCAGAATGTTCAAAAGTATCGACGAGGTTCCTCGCCAAGCCTTTACGATGGGCTTGAAAAATATCATGAATGCGAAGAAAATTCTCATTCTCGCCAATGGAGCAAACAAGGCGAAGGCGGTTTACGGGCTCGTAAAGGGCGAAGTTACCGAGCGGGTGCCCGCAAGTATTTTACAGCTTCACCCCGACTGCACGCTCGTGTGCGACGAGGCGGCTGCTGCGCTTCTCTGAGGGGAAACGGCTGAAACAAGGAGAATCGGAAAATGGCAAAATCATTTGAAAACGCCCTCGTATACGTCGAGGGCGAAGGCCTGAAAAAGGTCAATCTGGTATTTGAAGAAAGAATAGAGAGCATCGGCGGGGAGCTCGGAAAGAGCGAAATCATTTTTCTGCCCGAAAATGCCGTCGTCCTGCCCGGCTTTATCGACGAACATATCCACGGCGCGGGAGGCGCCGATGCCATGGATGGCAGTACGGATGCGCTTAAAACGATCGCGGAGACGGTCGCCGCGGAGGGAACGACTACCTTCCTCGCCACTACGATGACGCAGAGCAAGCAAAACATTCTCAAAGCCATGAAGGCCGTCAAAAAATATCGCGAAGAAAACCACGAGGAAGGCGCCAGACTTTTGGGTGTGCACCTCGAAGGCCCGTTTATCGCGGCGGCTCACAAGGGGGCTCAGCCGCTCGAATACGTGGCGAAACCCGACGTCAAAACGTTCGATGAATACAATTCCGCCAGCGGAGACGCAATCAAAATCGTCACAATGGCGCCCGAAGAGGACGGGGCGGAAGAACTCGTCAAACATCTCTCCGATAAGGGTATTATTCCCTCTATCGGGCATACGGGGGCAACCTGCGCGCATATCCGCTCGGCGATTGCCGCGGGCGCGAAAAACGTCACGCATACCTACAACGCGCAAAGTCCTTTGCATCACCGAGAAATCGGAACGGTGGGAAGCGCGCTCTTATACGACGAGCTAAACTGCGAGTTGATCGCCGATACCATTCACGTTTCCGTACCCGCGATTCAGCTTTTGGTCAAGTGCAAGCACAAGGATAAACTGACGCTGATTACGGACGCGATGCGGGCGAAAGGGCTCGCGGACGGCGAAAGCGAGCTCGGCGGACAGGTCGTCATCGTCAAGAACGGCGAAGCGCGTTTGAAAGACGGCACCCTCGCGGGGAGCGTTCTGAGAATGAACTGCGCGATTGCCAATCTCGTGGAAAAGGTCGGCGTGGCCTTCCTGCAAGCCGTGGACTATGCGACGATCAATCCTGCGAAAACCTTGGGGATAGACGGGGAAACGGGGAGCATCCGCGTCGGCAAAAGAGCGGATTTCGTCGTTCTCGACAATAACTTCTCCGTCCTTTATACGATCCGCGACGGAAAAATCGTCTATCGCGCGGATAAAGCATAATCGATTACGCTCATACATTATTTCCTCTTATAAAGAAAAAGGCGCGGAACGTTGATTCCGCGCCTTTTTCATCGGCTGGTAAAAAGGGAAATAGAGTTAATATGGTTTGCAGGCGTTTGCGGGCAGGTGCGTTTCTCAGAGGTTGAACACGGTCTCCCCGTCCCGTATCGTCTCCTCTACCCGAATTTCTCTGAGCTTTTCTTCGGGGCAGCCGACGGGATTTTCACTGAGGATTATCAGATTTTCCCGTTTCCCTTCCGAAAGCGTACCCGTTTCGTTTTCTTCGAAATATTGGTAGGCAGCTTCCGCGGTCACCGCGCGGAGTGCGGAACGGGCGTCGATTCGTTCGTCCTCGCCCAAAATTCGGCCCGTCTCCGTCTTTCTGGCTACGGCGCAATAGATTGTCTCTAACATGTCGGGAAGAATGACGGGGGAGTCCTGATGCAGGGTAAAATGCATATTTCGTTCCAAAGCGGAGCGGAGAGGGCTTATTTTCGATGCCCTTTGAAGTCCCGTATTTCTGATGTGAATTTCTCCCCAATGGAGGACGTGTGCGACGAAGAAAGAGGGAATAATCCCCGCACGCTTGACGCGGTCGAGCTGGTCCAAGCCCAAAAATTGCGCGTGAATCATAACGGGACGGGTTGCGGGGTCTCCGTAATTCTCCTCGGCTTCTATAAAGCGCTCCGCTGCCATGTCGCCGTTGCAGTGGACGAGCAGTTGTAATTTTCTCTCCGTGGAAAAGCGCACGGCTGTTTCCAATTCCTCCTGCGTTACGGAGGGATAGCCCGCATAACCGTCCGATTCGGGCTTTCCGTTTTCGTCGAGATAGGGATTTCGCAGCCATGCCGTTCTGCCTTGGGGAGAACCGTCGGAAATCAGCTTTACTCCGCCGATTTTCAGATGACGCTTATAGTTTTTCACCCTGCCCGGAAATGCGGCGGAATAGGCTCCGAAAGCGTGGATATCGGGGTACAGAACCACGTCCATGAGAAGTCTGTCCGTCTCGTCGAGGGCGCGGTAAAGGGGAAGGAGCTCCTTTGCGGCGAGCCCCTCCTGCGCGGTGACGATACCGTGAGAAAAATAGAGCTTTTGCGCGCGGGTGAAAGCGTCGAGAAGTTTTTCTCCGCCCGGCATGGGGATATTTTTTAATCGGGAGACAAAATCCGCTTCTTCCATATATCCCGTCGGGGTTCCGTCCTCCGCCTTTTCAATAAATCCGCCTTCGGATGAAGATGTGTTTTTATCCACGCCCAAAATTTTCATGGCCGCGGAGTTGAATATTCCTATATGCCCCGATTGATACTGTACGACGAGGGGATGTTCGGGTACGATTTTATCGAGAAACTCCGCCGTGAGCCGCTTGCCTTTTATGCGCCCCGAATCGTAACCGCAGGCAAAAATCCATTCGCCCGCTTTTAACGCGGTCTGAGAGAGAAAGGTTTCGAGCGCACTTTTTATCTCCTCGTTCGTCTTGCAGGACTCCAAGGGAACTTGTAAAAACCGCGCGGCGCAGCCGGAAATATGACTGTGTGGGTCCATGAATGCAGGCATGAGCGTTCGCCCCTTTAAGTCGTATCGTTCGGCCGAGACGGGAAGCGGAGGCGGCGTTCCTTTCCCTAAACTTTTGATTTTTCCGTTTTCGGTAATCAGATAATCCGAAGTTTCGTCCTTGTCCATTGTGAGAATGTTTCCGCCGTAATAAATTCGCTGCGACATAAAAAGCTCCTTATCTTTTACTCTTTCCATTATTATAACGCATTTTTGCGGTTTTGCAAGCACTTTTTTTGAAATTTCACTCCGTTTTCGAAAAAGAGCGGCAGGCCGTGCCGAATTTATTGACAAAAATTCTTCTTATGATATAATAGTAAAGAGGAGAAGAAAAATGACCGATATTTTGAAAAAGATGAAGGAGACAAAAACGCCTGTCGCCATTTATTATAAGAGCTCCGGAAGTTTCTACGCGGGATTCGTCAGGGAGACGGACGGGGAATTTGCCCTTTTGGAATTGATTTCTCCCTGCGGAAAATTTGACGGGTATTTTTGTATCCGTATCGAAGAAATACTCAAATTGGACGCGGGAACGGGGTATCTCGAAAATCTTGTTAAGGTCTATCGTTATCGTGCCGAAGAAATTCCGACCTTGAAGGTTTCGTCTAAATCGGTTTTGGAAGAGTTTATCGATTTTGTCGTGAAAAACAAATGGCTTTGCACCATGGAAATCGGCTTCGAGACTTTGGATAAAATCAGCGGCTTCGTGGCGGGCAGGGATTGGAACATCGTCGAAATGCACCTTTTGAACGAAAACGGACTCCCCGACGGGTATACGGCATTAGACCTTGAAGAAATCGTTTCTTTGGAGGTATTGTCGGACGACGAAAAATATCTCGGGACTCTGTTCGACCTCGCTGCGGGACATCTCAAAGAGAATAAAAAGGAATCGGGAAAAAAGGGAGACGAACACGTCCTGTCTTTTCCGTTTGGTAAATAAATTCGGGGATTTTTACTTGCAAAATCGAGGGAGTTTCAGAAATTTCTGAAACTCCCTCATTTTTTATTTCCAAAGGTATTGGAAGCTACCTGTATAGACGCGGAATCGTAATTTTCATAATGATGATCGATCGTGCTCTTGATAAAAGAACGCTTATAGTCCGAAGGCGGAAGTCCTACCACCTTTTTAAATTCGTAATTTAATTGATTTTTATTGGAAAATCCCACTTGCAGAGCGATTTGCTGAATGGGCAGGTTAGTATTGCGCAAAAGATTAGTCGCTCGTTGCACCCGTAGGGTATTGATGCTTTCGAGGATTGTTTGTCCCGTGTGCTTTTTATATTGCCGTTGAAGATACGCTTTATTGATTCCGACAAAATCTGCGATTTGGTCCATCGTGATTTTTTGTCGGAAATTTTCTTGAATAAAATTGTTCGTCCTACGGATATAAGAGAGGGAACCGCCCGTCGTTTCAAGGCATTTGGAAATTTCTGTAAAGAGATTTAATTCTGCTATCGTAACGGCACAGGCTTGTTCGAGAGAAGAAATGCCGTCGGTCAACATTAAGACCAATTCCTTGAAAGTACTGTCTACTTGATGCGTATCGTTGACCACTGCGTATCCGTCGTTGCTCAATGAAATCCTTCGAAAATTGGTCTCGGTAAAGAGAGCCGCAAAATCGACTTTCAAAACAGAATTAACGTTAAAGGGATTATATTCGTCAAATTCCCGTGGATTAAATTCTATATTATAAATAACGGCGGAGGTATGAGGAGAAATGACGATTCGATGAAAGGTAAACCCATCGAGAATAATAATTTGCCCTGGCTGAATAGAAAAAGTTTTCAGCTTAGGGGATTCGTTTTCTTTGAAAATCTCTAAAGTAAAACTGCCTGAATGAGCGTACATGATTTCAAAATATTGGTGTTGATGCATGCCCATGCCCTCAAACATATCATCAAAGGTCTTCATG
>ERZ1673702.3308-NODE-3308-length-12722-cov-3.500987_pt1 | contig 12722 bp, 8 predicted proteins | sample MGYA00580232_ERZ1673702 | MGnify/ENA primary metagenome ERZ1673702 (study PRJEB41218, sample SAMN15661792) | gut metagenome | host: Homo sapiens | place: Canada: London | collected 2015-08-20/2019-03-30 | study: EMG produced TPA metagenomics assembly of... | reverse complement strand
GATAATATCAGCGGCTGATCCTTGAATTGGAGAATTCATCGCTAATCTTTTTCCAAATTCTTGTCTCATATAATTCTTTTCATTGATTTCTGGAATATATCTTTTTCTATTTAAGACAGTTGAAACATAACCATTTTCTTTTCCAAAAGCAATGCTTTTATTCATATAGTCTTTAATCTCAGCATATTTTTCAAAATATTTTTCAATAAATGATTTAGCTTCTTTAACAGTGACACCTAATTGTTCAGCCAAGCCATAATCAGACATTCCATAAATAATTCCAAAGTTAACAGCTTTTGCATTTCGTCTCATTGTTGATGTAACCTCTTCTTCACTTACACCAAAAACAACACTTGCGGTATGACGATGAATATCTTTATCATGATTAAAGGCATCTATTAAACTTGCGACATTGGCTAGATGAGCAAGTACACGTAATTCAATTTGCGAATAATCAAAAGATATTAAATAATCATATTCAGGAACAAACGCTTTTCTAATAAGTTTTCCTGCTTCTGTTTTGACTGGTATATTTTGTAAGTTAGGATCTGTTGAGGATAAACGTCCTGTTTGAGTTAAAGCTTGATTATAAATAGTATGTGTCTTTCCATCAATAAAGATTTGTTCTTGTAACCCAATAATATAAGTTGAATAAAGTTTACTTAATGTACGATAATTTAAAACTTTATCAATAATTGGATGAACATTTTTTAATTTATTTAAAACATCTACTGATGTGGAATAACCTGTTTTTGTTTTCTTACCATTAGGTAATCCTAAATCCTCAAAAAGAACTTCTCCTAATTGTTTAGGAGATGAAATATTAAATTCTTTATGTGCCAATAAATAAATTTCTTTTTCTAATTGATCAATTTGTCCTTTAAAAGTATCTCCTAATTGTTTTAAAACATCTTTATCCATTTTAGCTCCTTGAAATTCCATATCCGCTAAAATATACGCTACAGGCATTTCAACATTTTTGTATAAATCAAATTGTTGATCTTTTTTCAATCTTTGTTCTGCTTCATTTTTTAATTCATAAATTGCTTTAGCTTGTAAAACATAATGTTTCGATAAGACATCTTCTTCAGGAACATGTTTTTTAGCACCTTTTCCAAAAACCTCCTCATCAAATTGTAAATCAAAATATTGATAATAATCACAAACGATTTTAATTTCATCTTTTAAAGAAGGATTTAAAATATAAGAAGCAAGCTGTAAATCAAAAGTATACCCTTTAACTTCTAATCCATGCCAACGACAAGCATTGATACATTTTTTTATATCATAACCATATTTTTCAATCTTTTCATCTTTTAAGAAAGACTTAAAGTTTTCATCATGCATAGCATTTTCTAAAGAAATATAATAGGCTTCATCTTTATTATAAAGACCAAATCCCAAAATAGCCGATTTATGATAATTCGTATCATAGACTCCTACAATTAAAGCTGTATTCTTTTTAATATTTGGCAAAGTTTCAACAATTTTATATTCTAAAGGTTTACTTTGTTTTGTTTCTGTAGAAAGAGACATTCTTTTAAGTAAAGAATTCATATCATAACGTCTGTAAAACTCTGCAAGATCATCATTATATTCTTGTCCTTCATATTTCCAAGCATCTAAATCTAATTCAACAGGTGCATCTGTTATAATTGTGGCAATCTTTTTAGATAAAAGGCCTAATTCAATATTCGTTCTAACTTTCTCACCCATTTTACCTTTTAATTCATCCATATGTTCCTTTAGATTTTCTATTGTCCCATATTGATTTAATAACTTCAAAGCCGTTTTTTCACCAATTCCTGGAATTCCTGGAATATTATCAGCACTGTCTCCCATAAGACCTAAAAGATCTCTCATTTGATCAGGTTCTAAATTATATTTTTCTTTAAAACTTTCAACTGTAATAACTTCATAATCATTGGTCTTTTGAGGCTTTTTGTATTGTTTAACATTTGAATCGATCAATTGCATCATATCTTTATCATTTGTATAAACAGCTACTTCCATGCCTTGACTTGACGCTTTTTTAGAAATCGTTCCAATAATATCATCACCTTCATATCCTTCTTTTTCAATATAAGGAATATGATGAGCTTCTAAATATTCTCTAATCATTGAAAACTGACAAACAAGTTCATCCGGTGTTGGCTTTCTTGTCCCTTTATATTCTTCCAATAGCTCACTTCTAAAAGTCTTCCCTTTTGCATCAAAAGCAACCACAATATATTCAGGATTTTGTTTCAATAAACTTTCTAATCTATTAGCAAAACCATAAACTGCATTGGTTGGTACACCATCTTTATTGACCATTAAATTCCCCATAGCAGCTGTTGCATAATAACAACTAAATAACCAAAAATTCCCATCTATTACAACTAATTTTTCCATTTTATACCTCATTTACTTCTTTAACATTTTGTACCACTAAAGAAAGCTTATCTCGATAATTCATCTTTCCTTCAATACATACAATCTTATTTTTTTCTAATAATGTCTTATATCTTTGATACGTTGAAGAAAAAACGACTCCCTCAACATTTCCTGTTTCATCAAATCCTTCAATAAAACACATTTCATTTCCTTTTTTATCAACGATCACTTTGACCCTTAATAAAGATAATAATACTCTCACATTTTTTGAGACATACTCATTTAAATTTGCGACTGCAAGAATTGGTTGATTGATTTTTTGTTTCATATAAGCTAAAGGATGTTGTGTTAAATACACACCTATCGCTTTCTTTTCTAATTCTAAACGCACCATTTTATTTTCTTTAATAATTTCTAAAATAGGTGGTTCATCAATACCAATCATATTTTTTAAATGTGCATACTCTGTAATCTTTTCTAAATTAGCTTTTAAAGTCGCACGATTAAGTCCAAATTCATCAAAAGCACCCGCATCAATTAAACTTTCTAACATTAAACTCGTGATTTTCTTTCCTTCCATTCGCGAAACAAAATCAAAAATATCTTTAAACAAGCCATTCTTTTGTCTTTCTTCAACAATTGCTAGATAACCTGCCTGTCCTACATTTTTAATAGCTAATAAAGAAAAACGTAAATCACCTTCTACTTGTTTAAAATAATGTTCAGAATAATTAATGGATGGCGGTAAAATTCTAATTTGATATTTTTTAGCTTCTGCAATATATTCCATTTTATGAACATCACTATTTTGTTCATTAGAAAGAATTGCTCCATAAAAAGATAAGGGATAATTAGCTTTTAAATACGCAAGTTGATAACCAATTAAACCATAGGCAATTGCATGAGCTTTATTAAAGCCATAATCCGCAAACTTTTCAATTAATCCAAAGATATATTCCGCCTGATTTTTTTCATAACCATTTTTTAAAGCACCACTTATAAATTCCTCTTTCATTGATTGCATTAACCCAAGTGTCTTTTTAGAAGTTGCTTGTCTTAATATATCTGCTTTAGCAAGTGAAAAACCAGCAATTTTTTGTGCTACTTGCATTAATTGTTCTTGATAAATAATAATACCATACGTTGATTTTAAAATATCTTTTAAATCATCATGTGGGTATTCCACTTTTTCTTGATGAAATTTTCGAGCAATATAATGAGGAATTTGTGACATAGGTCCTGGTCTATATAAAGCATTGGCAGCTCCAATATCTTCAATACTGCTTGGCTTTAATTTTCTAAATAAATTCTTCATCCCTGGTGATTCTAATTGAAAAACACCTAACGTATCTCCATTTGATAACATCTTAAATGTTTTTTCATCATTTAAAGGAATCGTATTTAAATTTAAATGAACACCTTCATACTTTTCAATATTTTTTAAAATATCAGAAATTACAGTTAAATTCTTCAATCCTAAAAAATCCATTTTTAATAAACCAACACTTTCAATATAATTTTTAGAATACTGTGTCAATACATTTTGATTAGGACCTTTTGTTAGAGGAACCACTTCATTTAAACAATCTCCTGATAAAACGACCCCTGCAGCATGCATTGAAATATTACGTGGTAAATGTTCTACAAGATAGATTGCCGGTAAAATCTTTCGTAACATTTCTTCTTGATTGACCATACTTGCAAAAGCATAGGAAGATTCATAAACTTCTTTTACTGTTTTTCGATTTTTTCCTTGTGTTGGAATATACTTTGACATCATTTCTAATTTAGGTAAAGGAACTGAAACGACTTTTCCTAAATCTCTTAAAGCAACCTTAGGCCCATAGGTAGCAAAAGTAACAATTTGTCCAACATGTTCTTGTCCATACTTTTCTGTAACATATTTAACAACTTCATCTCTTTTATCATCTTGAAAATCAATATCAATATCAGGCATTGAAACACGCTCTTCATTTAAAAAACGTTCAAATAATAAATCATATTTTAAAGGATCAATATTCGTGATTCCTAAACGTTCTATATAAGTTCTAGGAACTTCTTTTCCTTTAAATCTTTTCTTTAAACCAACAATACAAAGTTGCTGTAAATAATTTTGGCTCGTCACATTTTCAGGTAAAGGATAGTGTGGTAAATGCATTTGGTTGGTTTCAATAGTGACATTGCATCTTCTTAACAAATCATTTGTATTTTCTATAATTTCGCGATCAAACAATAAAGACATCTCATAAGCATCTTTTAAATACATCTGATTTGTTTGTACTTTATAATTTCGATCAATTTTTTCGCCATGGATACTTGCTTGCATTAAATCAACCGCTATAGCATCTTGTGGATATAAATAACGTACTTCATTCGAAGCACAAACTTTCACTTCTTGTAAAGTGGCAAGTGCTTTTAAACGTTCATTTAAAAATGATTGCATTTTTAAATGATGATCTTGAATACAAATATAATAATTATCTTTAAACATCTTTTTAAACAACGCAATATATTTTAAAGCCTCAGATTCTAACTCTTTTAAAACAAGCCTTTCAACAATTCCTTCTTTACATCCAGAAAGAATAAAAAGATGTTCACGATATAAAGATAATCTTTCTAATTCAATCGCTTTACGTTCACTTAAATTAATATCACTACATATTTTCATTAAATCATGATAACCAATTTGATCTTTTGCATAGAATAAAAAAGGATAAACTTCTTGATCAATAAGTACATCCCCTTGCATTCCAAAAATAGGTTTGATGTCATAATGATGACAAGCATTAGAAAATTCAATCGCACCATACATATTATTGATATCTGTTAAAGCCAATGCTTCCATATGCAATTCTTTCGCTCTTTTACATAAATCTTGAATCAAAATCGTACTATTTTGAAAACTATAACAACTATAGATATTCAATTCACCAATCATGTTGCCACCACCTTTTTCCATATTATACGCTAAATCATCCTTGATTAAAAGAATTACAAAAATGTTTTCAAAGATAATAAAATTAAAATCAAACCAACATATAAAGTTAAAAATAAATACAACATTTCAAAAAAAGAATACGTTAAAACAAGCATAACAAACAACCTATAGATATATAAAATAACTGCATAGTAATGATAACGAATCTGTAAAACACAAAATCTTCTTTGCCAAATGATAATGACAATAGATAAAAACATCGCTATAATATGAAAAGGTAAAAATAACGAAGACAAAATAATTTGCAAAATCAAACAAATCCCTACTAGAAACGGCATTTTTTTGATTCTAATTAACATAACACCACCATTTTATTTTATGAAAGAAACAAAAAAAGAGCACTTATTTAGCATGCTCTTGTAAACTTTTTGCAAGCTGTGCTGGACAACTTGTTGGTTTTGCTCCACATTTGATGTCTTTTAAACGTTCAATAACTTCATCAACTTTCATACCCTTTGCTAGTGCAGCAACTCCTTGAGTATTTCCTGAACATCCACCTGTAAAGATAACATTTTTAACAATCCCATCTTCAACTTCTACATGGATATTTCTTGAACAGACACCTCTTGGTGTATAATCGTATTCCATTTTTATTCCTTCTTCCTATTTTCTTGTAAGTTTAGCAATTGATGTCACATATGATTGATACATATGACTATCTACTGCTTTGATCTCTTCTACTTTATAATATTTTGATAATTCTTGCAAATCTTTTGCAAGCATAGATGTTGAAGAATTCATATAAATGACTGTTTGTACTTTTCCAAGTCTTAAAGTATCCTTTAATTCATTAGAAATCCCATTGACTCCTTGAATAATCACTGTATCATACACTTTCTTTTTTGCAAAAGTAACCATTTTCTTAATTGGTTGACCATAAACAAATTTAATATTTTCTTTTCCTAATAATTTAGCATTATAAGTAGCACTTTCAATATTATCTTTCTTTTCATCAATAGCAACAACTTCTTGATCTAAATTCATTTCTAAAATACCATTTTCACAATTAATAGAAATAATCTTTTTACTTCCTTTAACCATTGTTTTAACAATCTTATTTCTAATTTCAAAAGATTCTAAATGATCTGGTAAAGTTGTTTTAACAGACATAATATATTTTTTACCATCACAAATAAATTCTTCTTTCGTATTTCCAAAAATCTTCTTATAACCTTGACTTTCAAAATCTTGATATTTAGAAGTATTAATTGACATAAATAAACCATTGACTTGTTTTAGTTTTTTAATATCACTTACCACTTCATCTTTTAAACCGTCTTTCCCTGTAATAATGATGACTTGTACTTTATCTTGGAAAACACGTAATTTAATAAATCTTAAACCTGTTCTAAATTTATCATTATATGTTTTACATTGGTGATTATTAAAAACTTCTTCTAATTGTAATAATGTTTGATTAATTAATGGATGTTGTTTCATACACCCTGTCATCACTGTTAAATATTTTGTTTCTCTTTGATAAATTCCAAAAGTAACTTTTCCTTTAAAATCTACAATAGGTAAATTGGCTTGTGTAAGGAAACCATTTTTTTGATTCATCCCAATAATTTGATCAATCTTAATTTGTGAACGATCTAATTCTGTATACTTCTTTAAAGATTCTTTAATTAAATCTTTTTTATGTTTTAATTGTGCTGGGTAAGCATAATGTAATAAATTACATCCCATACATTCTTTATTCGCACGACATGGATTTTTAACACGCATTGGTGAAGGTTTAATGACTCTAATTAAATCACCAAAATAATAATTTTTATTATTGTATTGTTTGGCATCAATTTCTACTTCTTCATTTAATAATGCCCCTTTAATAAAGACAATTTTACGATTAATGTAACCAATACCTTCTCCATTGATTCCCATTTTTTTTATTTCAACTGTTGTTTTCATATAGCCTCCTTAAAAAAGGAAAAGCATCTTATTGATGTTTTTCCTCTCCTTCTTCCTCTTCTTTCATTTCATGTATTATTAATCTAAGAAGTTCAATTCGATTCTTATGCATCTTTTCGATAATAATTGTAACTCCTGGAAATTCAATTTTATCTTTTATTTTAGGAACACCACTAAACTCTCCTAAAACAAGACCACCGATTGATTCAAAATCTTCCGATTCAAAATGAGTATCAATTTCATCATTGACCTCATTTAAATTTAAACTACCATCTACTAAATACTCATGATCATTGATTTTAACAATATCATCACTTGCATCATCATATTCATCATCAATTTCACCAACGATTTCTTCAACAATATCCTCAAAAGTAACAATTCCACTCATAACACCATATTCATCTAATACAATAGCAAGTGTTGCATGTTCCTTTCTCATTGAAGCAAAAACATCATTGACTTGATTAAATTCATAGACCACAAAAGTCTCTCTCATATACTTTTTAACATCAAAATGTTCTTTATCAATATCGATAAACAACAAATCTTTCATATTTAAAACACCAATAATTTCATCAAAAGACTCATCATGAATAGGATATCTAGAATACTGTGCATCATGATAAACATTCATTAATTCATCATACGTACAATCATCCGGTAAACTTTCAACATGAATACGTGGTGTCATAATCTCTTTGATTTCAGTTTCACCAAATTCAAAAACATTATGTATCATTTCTTTTTCTTCTTTTTCTAGAACACCTTCTTCATGTCCAACTGTTACAATTGTTTTCAATTCTTCTTCAGTTAAACTAGGGCCATGTTCTTGATTACCACCTAAAAGTTTAATAATAAATCCTGTAATAATATTCAACACAAAAACAACTGGTTTAGTAATTACACAAACAAAACGAATAAATGGTGCTAAAGCAAAAACTAATTTATCAGCGTTTTGAGTAGCAAGAGATTTAGGCGTGATTTCACCAAAAATCAAAATACACAATGTTACAACACCTGTTGCGATTGCAACTGTTTGTGCACCATCTCCAAAAATAGCCATAATCGTTGCTGTTGTAAGTGACGAAGCACCGATATTTACTAGGTTGTTTCCTACTAAAATAGCACTTAATAAACGATCTTGATTATCTAATAAAGACTCTACTAATTTTGCTTTTTTATTTCCTTCTTCAGCAAGTGTACGTATTTTAATTTTACTTACCGATAAAAAAGCTGTTTCACTACAAGAAAACAACGATGATAAAATTAATAAAATGATTAATGATATGATATTCATTATCTGGGCAGAATCCACTTTTACATTTCTCCTTTGATTCTATTATTGAGAATTATAATAGTATAATTACAAAAATTTGTCAATATTCCATTATTTTTGTATAAAGTTTATGTAATGATGATAAAAATCATCAATATCTTCATCATATACAATTAACACTTTTTTACCTTTGATTCCTAATTGATAATGACCAATTTCAACAACTTGATCAAAATACATTGATTTTCTTTTTTTAAATTTCTTTAAAACATTTTGATACGTATTATACCCAATTTCATCGCTACGCCATGAACCCTTTTCTTTAACGATTTGGTCAATCTCTTTATCACTTGGCATTCTTGTTTGTCTTTCACGTTCAAGAACCAATTCTTTAAAAATATTTTTTGAAACAAAAGTATTTAAACATTGATAATAACCTTCAAAAGAATAAATTGCTTCTCCATCATCTTTATCTTTACCGATTTTTTGAATAAAAGTTGTCGTATCAACAAGTAGATTTGAATTATTTTCATCTATCCTTTTATTTTTTGGCAAAGTGATCGTCACTTCTTGTTTATCTAATTTCGAAAAATCAATTTCATTATACAAAAAGTAAACTCCTACAAAAACAGTAACAGAAACAATCACTGCTATTTTCTTTTTGATTGGATTTTTAATCAAAGGAATTTTTGTATTAATAATTGTCGCAAATAATGTAATTAATATAAAATAACCCGAAAAGCTTAAAAGTGAACTTAAGTTATTCATTTTCAAGACAAATAACATTCCAATCATCAAAATAGCTAAAATATCTATAACAATGCGAACAAACCCATCTAAATATTTAAACTTTTGATAAGAATATGTTCTTTTCTTTAAAGCACGTCTCTTTAAATAAATAAACAATGCTGCAAATAGCCATAAAAAACAGCCTACATAAATAAGAAACAAACTAAAACAAACATTTAAATTTAAAAATATCGAACCCCAAGAAAAACGGTACAACCAAGAAAAGAAACTTGTAAAACCATAAAAGATCATAGCCGCAAGAATGCACATAGCAATTGCCCATGGTTTAAACATTTTTAATTTTGCCTCACATAAAACATCTTCATCACTTGATAAATCTTCCGCATCTAAATTAACATTTCGATAAATATGCATATCTTGCATACAACAAACATGTTCATATCCTAAATGGTCTAAAGTTTCTAAATAGTCATCCGTTAATGGATTATAGTCAACTTGATATTTATAAACTTGTGAGGATTTTTCAAACTTAAAAAATGAATTAACTGATACAAGATTCCATCCTTTTTTAGACATTTTATCTAGATAAGGAATTAATATTTCATCATAAAACAATCTATTTTTTAAAAATGTATACTTATATTTCATCTTCATAATCCTTTTTCATAAACAAAATAATTTGTTTTTGCATCTTTTCCTTTTCTAATTCAAGTCTTTCTTTTCCTTTTTGAGTAATTATGTATATTTTTCTTTTATTTTCTTCTTTTAATAATTGAATATATCCTATATTTTCAAAACGTGGCAACAATGCATAAAGTGTTCCAGCACCAACGCTAACATCACCTTCCGTCATTTCATTTACTTTTTCCATAATTTCTAAACCACATAAGGGCTCATATAATGAAAGTAAAATATAAAACATTTGTGGAGTTAATGTTTCAAATTCTTTTCTCGCCATTTTCTCACCTCTTTTATCGAATATCGATAAATATTTCAATCTCATTATATCGATATTCGATAATAAAAGCAATATAAAAGCGGACTTTTGCCCGCTTAATTTCTAACATATGCTTTAATAACTTTTATTATTTCATCATTTAAAGGTCTAATTGTATATTCTTTAACATTTGCAGGAACAGTAAATGTTTCTGCATAATGTACTGTATAAGATTCAAATTCATTTTTAGGACTTTCAACAAGTGCTGTTTGCCCTTCAACTAAATTTAACATATTAAATCCATGGTCTGTTTGATGCTTACTTGTAAAACGACGTGTTTCTATAAATTCTAATTCATGTAAGCCTGTTCTTTCTTCAAGATAATCATCTCCATCATGAATCACTTCAACATGATTTACTAAATTATCTTTAACCCAAGATGTTGTTCTATTCCATTGAATATTTTTTTCACCATCTTCAATATGAATCGGTCTAGGTAAACCATCTAACACTAGACGATCCCAATTCCATAATTTAAAAGTAAAAATATAAGGTGTAGCACTAATTTCTAAAACCATACAATTCTTAGAAGAACAATGAATTGTTCCTGCAGGTATTAAGAAATGATCATGTTTTTTAGCATGAAACTTATTGACATACTTTTCAGCATTAAATGAAATACGACCTTCTTGAGCACATTTTAAATCTGTTAACATTTGATTTTTATCAATACCTTCTTTTAAACCTAAATAGACACCACCATCATCTTTACAATCTAATAATAATAACTTTCATCTTGAGTATAAGTCATTCCAAAATGAGATTTAATATATTCAGTTAAAGGATGCACTTGTAAACTTACAATTTTCTCCATCAATTGTATCTAGAAAATCAAAACGAATAGGAAATTCAGCACCAAAGCGACAATAATTTTTCATTCCTAACAACTCTACTGGTTGATACAAAACCTAATCCATCGCTGGAATTTCTATACGTGTATCTCCAAATCTAAAATAAAGACTATTTTCTTCTGGAACACCATCAAAACTCCAAGCATAGTTATTTTGTTTTTCATCAAAGTCACAATTCTTTTCCATCCATTGTCCACCCCAAACTCCTAGATCAAAGTAAGGAACAAGTCTAAATGGTCGTTGAGTTGTCTTTTTTAATGCACTTCTTAAGGCATTTCCAGTAACAATTTTAGGGTTCCCTTCTTGATTACTATCAAGAAAATAATCAATATTTTCAAAAATATCCATTTTATGCTTATCAGCAATTCTCCATTCAATAAAGAAACTTCTCTTTATCTTCTTTAAAACATCTTCATCATCATTATCTTGTTTAAAATTAGGCATACCTTTTCGATACCTCAATTGAATTTCCCAACAAGCAAGATCACAATAAATCAAAGTATCACCTTTATGAATGTAACTCGCTCCAACACCATAAATCAAAATTCTACCTTTATGACTAGCAAGTGATTGATATTGAGCCAATTTTATATCATCAATAAGATCATCCATTTTTCCATAATACATGACTCCTCTTACACGACCTTCTGTTAAAAAAGGGGGCATCATTTTATTAAGCTCATCTTTTTCATAAAATACATCTTCACTTTTAATCACGAAATCAGGTTTATAAATTTCTTTAATTAAATCAAAGATTTCGTCATCGACGCCAGGATAACAATCTACAGTTAAACAATAATTCTCTTCTTGTCCTAGATTTTCTAAATATTTTTTATTTCTGTTTTGCCTGTACAAGCTTCATTTTCATATCCACTTATATTTATTTTTGGAAATTTATCATAATTCATTACTATCACCTAAATTCCTTTACACTTGTTATTTTATATTTAAATTATATCCCATATCATCATATGAATCTACAAATCTCAAAACATATTATTCCCCTAACATAATAACAATCGTATCTCCTTCTTCAACATACTCACCTTTTCTTGGCAATTGATCAATGACCTTATTTCCTTTACCAACAAAAGTAAAGCGTAAAGAAATATTTTGAACTTCACTTCTTTTTTTACCAATATAATTTTCTACTTTGATTGTTCTTTTATCCATTATAGAATATGATTTTTGTCTTTGAGATTTTACCTTTTTGACATTTAAAGCAGGTAAAATATCAACAAACATCTTTCTAGCGATAGGAGCAACTGTTGTTCCACCATATTGAATACAGTTTTTAGGATTATCCATTGCTACATACAAAACAATTTGTGGATCATCAATAGGAGCAACGCCAACAAAAGAGAGAATATAACCACTTCCAACATAGCTTCCATTAACCGCCTTTTGCGCCGTTCCTGTTTTACCACCAATACGATAACCGTTTATATAAGCATTTCTACCTCCACCATCAGTCACGACACTTTCTAGCGCATCTCTTACTTTTTTAGATGTTTCTTCTTTAATAACCTGTCTTTTTACTTTCTTTTTAACTTGTTCAAC
>ERZ1673702.3302-NODE-3302-length-12733-cov-5.600252_pt1 | contig 12733 bp, 13 predicted proteins | sample MGYA00580232_ERZ1673702 | MGnify/ENA primary metagenome ERZ1673702 (study PRJEB41218, sample SAMN15661792) | gut metagenome | host: Homo sapiens | place: Canada: London | collected 2015-08-20/2019-03-30 | study: EMG produced TPA metagenomics assembly of... | reverse complement strand
GAGAAGAATGGGCGCCGCTTGTTTTTTACCGATATATCCGACAATTCCGCACATACCTTCTCCTCAATCCGCCCCGTGGCCCTTCTTTTTGAGCACGGCTACCACTTCGTCCACGCAGGACTGACAAATTTCTTTGCTTTCCGCTTCCACCATGACGCGGATAACGGGCTCCGTTCCCGATTCGCGGAGCAGAATCCGCCCCGTGTCATTGAGCTTTGCCGCCACCGCGGCAACCGCGGCCTGCACGTCAACGTCGTTTTTCGCCGCCGCTTTATCTTTCACCCGCACGTTTTTGAGAACCTGCGGATAAATCGTCACGGGCTCCGCGAGCTTGCCGAGCGTCGATTTCTTGGCAATCATCGCCTGCATGACTTTCAAACTGGTCAAAATTCCGTCGCCCGTAGAGGCGTATTTGGAAAAAATGATGTGCCCAGATTGTTCGCCGCCGATGCAATCGCCGTGCTCTGCCATATATTCGTAGACGTATTTGTCCCCCACCGCCGTCTTGGCATATTCGATTCCGATTTCATCGAAAGCCTTATACAGACCGAAGTTAGACATTATCGTCGTAACGACCGTATTATTGAGCAATACTCCCCGTTCTTTCATATAGCGGGCATAGATATAAAGAATAAGATCCCCGTCTACGACGTTGCCCTTTTCGTCTACACAAAGACACCTGTCCGCGTCTCCGTCGTAGGCAAAACCGACGTCGAGCCCGTTTTCCACCACGAACTTTTGCAATCCTTCGATATGCGTGGAACCCGCATTTTTGTTGATATTCGTCCCGTCCGGCTCCGCATTGATGACATACGTCTTTGCTCCGAGAGCATCGAATACGCTTTTCGCGATATTCCAAGAACTGCCGTTCGCACAGTCAAGCCCTACCTTATAGCCCTTGAAACTGTATATTCCGAGAGAAATGAGATATCCGACATAGCGGTTTCTGCCCGCGACGTAATCCACCGTGCGGCCGATTTCTTCCCGACGCGCAAAGGGAATCTCCTCCCACTTCTCTCCGAACGCGACGAGTTTTCCGTCGAGATAATTTTCGACGAGCTCCACCGTCCCTTCGTCCATCTTTTCCCCTTGACCGTTGAACAGCTTGATCCCGTTGTCGTAGTAAGGGTTATGGCTGGCCGAAATCATGATGCCGCAATCGAAACCCTCCGTGCGCACCACGTAAGCGACCGAAGGCGTCGTCGTAACGTGCAGCAGGTATGCGTCCGCGCCCGACGAAACGAGTCCGCCGACTAAGGCGTACTCAAACATATACCCCGAACGCCGCGTGTCTTTTCCGATGACGATGCACGCCCGTTCGCCCGTCCCCGAACGCTTTTTACATTCGTTGAAGTACCAGCCGAGAAAGCGTCCCACCTTATAAGCGTGGTCCGCCGTCAGGTTTTCGTTGGCTTCGCCGCGAAAACCGTCCGTACCGAAATATTTACCCATAGACATTTCCTCTTATAAAAATTTATTTCCTCTTAAAACTCTCAAATCCGAATTATTCTTTCCACATGCGGAAATTAAGTATCCGCAATGCGAGGCGCTCCGTGCAAATGTCGGACTTTTCAGTGCCGACTTTATCCATTCAAACCTGTCCTCGAAAACTCCGCGCCATTTTTTCAGCGCTTTTCGGCCTCGCCCGATTTCTGTCCCTTAAAATATACGCCTGCGGGTTTCTCTTTTCGTTCTATATTCATTTAATCTTATTTTTTCTTTACCGTTACACCTCCCGTTTTCCAGATTGAATCCGCAGGCACGACCCCGCGGACACAGGACAGCGGATAAATGTTCGTGTTCCGCCCTATGACGGTTCCCGGATTGAGAACGCTGTTACAACCGACTTCTACAAAATCGCCCAACATCGCCCCCATTTTTTTCAGTCCCGTCTCTATGATTTCCGTCCCATTTTTTACGGTTACCGACGTTTTGTCGGATTTTACGTTGGAAGTGATCGAACCCGCTCCCATGTGCGATTTATAACCCAATATACTGTCTCCGACATAATTATAATGCGGAGTTTGCACATTGTCGAACAGTATGACATTTTTCAGCTCTACCGAATTTCCCACCACACAGTTTTCCCCCACCAATGCAGAACCGCGAATAAACGCACAATGTCTCACCTCCGTCCCCGCTCCGATAATACAAGGAGCCCCCAAGTACGCGGTCGGAGAGATTTTCGCCGTTTTATGCACCCATACACTCGGGGAGATTTCCGTATATTCTCCCTTGTCTAATGTTTCGCCCAAAGCGAGAATATAGTCTTTAATCCCTTTCAAAGCCTCCCAAGGATAAGTATATCTCGAAAGATACTCTCCCGCAAGGGTATGGCCGAAATCATACAGTTCCGCTGTCGTAAGCATGCACATTCCTCCGTTTTTTATCTGATATATTATATTTATTATCCGCCGAAAAGCGTCAATCTATCATAGAACCCCTATAAATATTTTCCGCAAATCTTTCTGCTTTTTTCCCTTTTTCCCTAAAAAAGAAAACAACGAACGTAAAAACCGCATCGGCTTTATCCGTCGATGCTGAATTCGCGTCCGTTGTTTTGTCTTTTGTATCTCTTAAAAGGAGCTCTTTGAAACAGCTCCTCTTTCTCTTCGCTGGATTCTTCCAAAGTCATGCTTCTCCCCACAACTTTTTCTATCGGATATTTAATTAGGTCAAAAGACCTTAACAATTACTTACCGATTTCTTTCCGCATATTTTATTGTATATAATCATATCACACATTTTTCACTTTGTCAATGGTTATTGAATATTTTTCTTTATTTTATTTACTTTTTTTGAAGTCTTCCCCGTGTGTTTTATTTGTAAAATATGTTATTTTATTTGATTTTGTGAATAAATATAATATTTTATATCAAAATTTTTCTTTTCTATTTTTTTAAAAAAGCGCTCATCTCTCCCCTGCCTATATGAAAGAAAAATCTCTTTCGTTATACTTCAAGGAATGAAATATACTAATATCTAACTTTTAGTTAGTCATGTCTTTCATCGGAATCGAAAGTTTCGCAAAAGCGAGCGGAAAAGGAAGGCGCTTCTTTTCCGATATAGAGATGTGTCGTTTCTCCAAAGGCGCAACAACGAAAAATCGCCTTTCCTCGGCGGCGTTCCTCGGTATACAGAGTCGTTACGGAAGTGGGTAAGGCTACGAATACATGAGCGAGGACGGTAGGAGGAATATTGAACAGGCGCGACAACAATACGGTTTCCAAACCGAAATGGCAAAAGAGGGCTACCGTATCTCGATTGGGATTTTCCGCGCGATAAATTTTCCCTTCACGTACATAGCCATGTTTTGCAAGCAGTTCATCAAATCCCTGTATCACTTCCCGATAATGTTCTCGGATATGCCCCGTTTCCATAAAGGGCTGCTCCAGCCAGCAGTCGTTATCGTACATTTCCTTTTGCCCTGTCCAAATTTCGGGAAGCATATCCCAAATCAAATGATTCTTTTCCCCGTCGGGCAATTCAACGCGATAGTCAAATTCTTGTAGCCAAGGACATATTACGGGCGTCATTTTTAATTTTTCCGCCGTATAGGCACAAGTTTCCTTGGCTCGTCCCAAGGGAGAACAATAAATAAAATCTATCTTTTCCTTGACTAACATTCGGGAGAGCAATTCTGCTTCTCTCTTTCCTTTTTCCGTCAAGGTATCGTGCACGTAATCGGGGTCTCCGTGTCGTATGATCAGAAGTTTCATAGGTTTACCTCCGTGGATATTGCAGCGGAAGCGAGCTTTTCACGCTCGCTTTCTTACGTCATTATACAAGAAAACCGGAACAAAGTCAATCGGAGAAAGAAAATATTTTTATTAGACTAAAACCGGACGAATTTTTCGTCCGGTTTTTTATCATATCCGATTATACTTTGCGCCAGAGAAGTTCTCCGGACGAAAGGGAGATTTTTTCGGCTTTTCCGTTTCCGTCATAGAAAGTCGTATCGACCGCCGAATCTCCGTTATTGACGAGGGCACATTCTCCGATCTGCGGATAATATTGCACCGCCACGGCCGTATCGTCACAATACCAGCGTTTAAGCAATTTTTCTTTATGGGCCACATAATGACAGGCACGGTACAAAATGCGCTCGTTCTGGACATTATAAGGAAGTCCTGCCATATAAAAGGCTCTGCCCTTGCCGTAATCGTTCACCGCCATGAATACATCCTGTCCGCATATATCCAAAACCGAAGTATCGGGTTTCGCATAAATGCTCTTCATTCCCTCGCCGTAATCGAGAGGAGCTTTCGCATCCTCCAAAATAAAATGCCCGCTTACTTTTTCGAGGTTATATTTATCCGTGGAAAGCGTAAATCCAAGTTCTTTATCGACTCCGAATACATCGGAAAGGACAAAATATCTGCCGTTTTTGAGATAGGCAGAGGGTTCCCCTACACCGATGAGTCCACCGCCGTTATAAACCCATTCCCTAACCTTTGCTTCCAAGTCGGGATTATTCCAGCACTTTCCGCCCGAATAAGCCGTTCCTGCATCTCCTGCATTGATTGCGACATCAAATCCCTTCAATGCGCCGTTTAATACGTCGTCAAAGCTCAGGAACTCTACGTCTACCGGCATTCCGCTGAGCGCTTCCAAAATGCCTTGATAAGAATATACTTTTTGATACCACAACTCATGCGCGACCATGAAGCACTGCCATGAACGAATTTTACCCCACGCATTGATAACGGCCACTTTCAAATTGGAATAGGGATTATTTCCCTTTACCTTACGATAAATTTCTCTGAATTCATCTGCAATATGCTCGACTTCCTCCACAAAATCGGGGAATTTCGCGGCCAAACTCAAATATCCGCCGTAACCGATTCTGTCGAGCGGCTTTTTCAGCATAGCTCTACGCGCCGTGCGCCAATTCTTTTTTAATTCCTTAGTCGGTTCTCCGCCCTCATAAAACGTATCGGGGAAGAAATACGGCAAAAATCTTCCTTCTACATATTTAAGGCCCGGAATATCCGTCAGCATGCGTACCGTAACTCCGCCGCCCACACTGCCGACTACTGCATCGAGTCCGATACTTTGGAAATACTTTCCATAGGGCTCGGTGCCTATCCAATTATCGCCGAGGAACATCATCGCTTCCCTGCCCTTTTCGTGGACCTTTTCCACCAGCTTTTTAGCCGTGGAAGAAACAAAGCGCATGGTAAAGTCCATATAATCGGAGAAGGCCTTGCTCGGTACGCGGAAGGGAGAATTATAATACCCTTCGTCAATAATATCCTCCGGACGAAGCGCATAACCGTATTCCTTTTCAAACGCTTCCAGCGCTTCCACACTGACAGAACCGCTATAACCGAACCAATCGACAAATTTTTCCTTCCCGATATGATTGAATAACAACGTGAAGTGATAGAAAAACGTCGTAAAACGTACTACGTCCGTATCGGGATGTTCGTCCAGCCATTTTTCCATGCGCTTTACGATGTATTCTCCCGTCTTTTTACAGCGCGCGTCAAACGGCAAATCCTTATCTTTCGTCCAATGATTCGTGATGTAATTATACATCTGCGTACTATCCCAAATGGCGCGGGCAAGAAACGAAACGGAATACTGGTGGAACTTTTTACAATTTTGAATCGTCACCAAATTGCTTTCCTTATCCGCCGACCAATCGGACACGGGAACTATCTCTCCCGTCGTACGGTCAATAACCTCCCAATACTTGCTCATGTCGCAATCGTATTCCGGTTGAATCTGTTGCTTGAAATATCCGCGTAAAATATCCACGACCAGGGTTTCCTCCGATGCGGCGATATATTCGCTGCATACGAAGAAATGCGTCCTCTCATCGGGCACGGTCTTTGCAAATTCATTATCGCCGCGGGCAACGAAATAGGTCGAATAAATTTTATATCCCGCTCGCTTGATTTCATCGGGCATGGCGGTCCCGTCGCAATCGCGAACCGCATCTGCGCCCCAACGCTCCAAAAGTTTCAATGTCTCGTCTACAAACCCCGTTTCGGTGGGAATAGTGAGACCTCCTCCAAAAGTTTTCTTTTTCATATTTCTTTCTCCGATGATTGGGCCTTTGCCCATATACAAGTATTCTTTTATAAAAATCGCTCTTTCAAAGGCATTATCCCTTTACGCCCCCGACCGTAATTCCCTTCGTTAATTGTCCCTGCACGCAGGCGTACACAATGAGCACGGGAACCATAACAATCATGAGCCCCGCATACATTCTTCCGAGGTCGTTCGCCGTCTTGGATTCTCTCATGATTCGGAGAAGTCCGACGGGAAGAGTGGATTTGCCGGTATCCAAAAAGGTATTGGCGAGAATATATTCATTCCAATAGGACAGGAAATTAAACAGAATGACCGTCAAAATACTCGGCATTGCGAGCGGAGCACAGATGTATAAGAAGGTTTTGAAATAGCCACAGCCGTCGATTTTCGCCGCCTCTTCGAAACTGGGCGAAAGCGCTTTGAAATAACTGTTCATCAGATAAATACTGAATGAAAGACTCGTCGAAGCATACAAGACAATAACGGTAAAATAATTATTGGTAATATTCGCTCCGACCCCTATCGCCTTACCAAAGTTGAACAGCATGATATGCAAAGGCAGCACGATATAGTTAATGTTGATGAATAACCCCGCCATAAAGACGAGACTGATAATCTTTGCGCCGCGGAACTTAAAGCGGGCGAGCGTATAGGAACAGGGCACTGCAAGAATGACGAGCAGGGCGAGGCTCGCCGCGGTCAAAAAGATAGAGTTTCCGAAATATGCTCCCATATTTGCACGATTCCAAGCGTTTACATAATTTTCCAAATAAAACTTTTTAGGAAAAGCGAACGCATTGGCATTAATTTCTTCCGTCGTCTTAAAGGAGGACATCGTCACCCAAAAAAGCGGCAGAAGGACAATGAGAGCAAACAAAATAAGCAACGTATATTTCAAAATTTTTGCGGTACAGCGCCCCGCTTTATTCCAAGAGAAGCGCTCCTCTTTTTTTACCTGATTTTCCATCATTTTTTCCTCCCGTCAGTACTGTACCGTTTCACGGCGAGTTAAAAACTGAATGATCAGCGAAATCCCGTAAGCGCATACGAATACTACTGTCCCGATTGCCATGGCATATCCGTATTGTGAGCCGAAGAATTTATACATATACGAAAGCAATACATGAGAGTTTGCCTGTCCCTGAGTCATCGCATCTACGAACAGGAAGCTCATATTGATCGTACTGATGATAAAAAACGTGAGCGTAGTACGGATTACATCCCAAGTCAGAGGCACCGTAATCATGAAAAACTGACGAATTTTACTGCATCCTTCGAGATCCGCGGCTTCGTAAAGGTGGTCGGGGACGCCGTCCATCCCCGCGATATACATGACCATATAATACCCTACGGCCTGCCAGACCATGGCGAAAGTAATACACCACATAACCGCATCCATATCTCCCAGCCAGCCCGTATATGTTTTATGGAAGAGCTTCGCTATTGCACCGATAACGCCGTAAGAGGGAGCTAATATCGCCGAAAAAATAGCAGAGATGACGACAATAGATAAAATATTCGGTATATAGAATACGATACGGAAAAAAGTTTTTCCTTTCGTCTTTCCCTTAGAGAGCACCGCCGCAAAAAACAAAGCAAACCCTATCGTGAAAATCGTCACGAAAAAAATGAGAAAAATCGTATTCCCGAACGCCGACCAAAATTCATCGTTATGGAACAATACGTCATAATTTTCAAACTTTATAAATACCTTATCCCCTATGCCGTCCCATTTGAATAAGGACGTATAAAGCATATTGAATACAGGAAGTATGACGAACAAAAGAAACAGCACGAGAGACGGAACTACCGTCGCTATAATGAATCCTATGCGCGCTCTGTCCGCTTTCCGTTTTCCTCCGTCGACTTTTTTGTATACCTTTTCGCCGGCCGTCTCCGTGACGGGGACTTCCGTAGACAAATTTTCCATCATCTGCCTCCTTTTTGAAAATCGGGGGAGGAAGAGCGTCCTTCCTCCCCGTTTTTCCCGAAATCACTTTTACTTAATAATATTTGCCCGCAATTTGTCGCTGGCTTCCTCCAACTTATCCGTCCATGCCGTCAACAGATCTTCAATCGAAGTATTTTTATTTTTCGAATTGAATACGTCATCATTGAGTTTGTTGAATAAAACGTCGCTCCATTCCAAACCCGTCACACTTTCCGTTGCCGCGAAGCCACCCGATACCGCGACTGTGTCGCCGTTATATATGTTATAAAGTTCAATCGTGGAATCGGAAATTCCGTTGGTTTCGGCGTTCTTCAAGGCGTCCTGCGTGGGAATAATAGCCTTGGCCTCCTTTGCGACGATTTTCGCACCTTCGTTGCTGAAATAATAGAGCAGGAAGTCCTTCGCAAGCTCGCTATGATTTCCGTCTTTATGCAGATATACGTTTTCCAAATAAGTCGTTACATAGCTCTTGGAGCTCGCGTCTTTCTTGGGAAGTGCCATGAAGCCCCACTCGAATCCTTCCGGCGTACTCTTTTCCATTTCTCCCGGAAGCCAGTCGCCGTTCGGAACAAACAGAGCCGTTCCCTTCGTCTTGCCGTCGGCGGAACCGATAACCGCCTGTTGATTTTGCTGGAAGCTTTCCTTGTTTGCCTGTGCAACCGTATTCGGTTCGAGGTAATCGCGGAGCTTGACAACGGTTTTCAACGCCTCCATTACATCGGAATCCTTCCAGATGCCGTCCGTATAGCCGAGCACTTTTTGGAATTTCTCTTCGCCCGCTATACCGGCAATCGCAGCATAAACAAATCCGTCGAAATATCCCGCCGTGGGATAGGTGAACAATGCGGGATGCTCTCCGTCTACTTTATTATTGTTCGCTTCAATCGCGTCGTTCAACTCGTCGCCGAGCGCCCAGAATTCCTCCCAAGTCGTCGGGAGCTTATATTTGCCGTCCGTACCGTTTTCGTCAAATCTCGACGCATCGTACCAAAGCCCTGTCGGGGAGTAGAAGGCAGGAAGCGTGTATACTTTGCCGTCGCCATACGGTTTGATCGTATAGTTGTTCAAAAGTCCCGGAACGAGCTTGTCTCCCAATGTCGTCTCCTCGCCGTATACTTTTTGGTCGAGCAAAGAAGTCAAATCCACTAACTGCTTACTGCGGACAAAACTTTCCGTCAGAGCAACGCCCGACATATTATAATTCAAAAATAATACGTCGACTTTTGTTCCGGTGTTCATGGCATTCTGCACATTCCCCGTCACGGTATCCGTGCCGCCCTTGATGACATTGAGTTTGAGATCGTCAAGTCCTTTTTCTTTGAGGTAGTCCTTATAGACATCTGTCTTTTGGAATTCCTCATACAACTTTTCGACGTAGGTCTCGCCTCGGCCGGCCGCAAGATAAGCGATCGTAAATTGATTTTTGTTATCGTCTCCGCACGCCGTAAGAGCTATCGAGCTTCCCAACAACACAACCGAACTGACTAATGCTACAAATTTTTTATTCATAACTTTCCTCCTCAGATATTCGCTTTTTCCGCGTTATCTTGTCTATATTGTAAAGGAAAAAATTTCCTCTTTCAATAACAAAGTTGCGCCGTTCTATCAAAAAATTGCGGTTACATACAGATATTTTTCTAAAAAACGAACAATTATATACCTATCGAGCGATAAAATGTATCAATATATATTTTTATTTTCATCTTGACGAAAAGATTTTTTTATGTTATAATATCTATAATAGAGTAAGGGGCGAATTTCAATATGAGCAGTATACGCTATGAATTTTCCGATGAGGAACTCAACAATTTCAAGCCGAAGCTTTTATATCTAACTCAGTCGGAATACGGGGACGATTGGCATTCCACCCCGCATTATCATCCCTTTTTGGAACTTTTATACGTCTTTGACGGTAAGGGAGAATTTATTATCGATACGCAGGCGTTTTCTTTGACGCGCGGCGATTTTGTCATCATCAATCCGTACACCATACATACAGAGACTTCTTCCCCGAAAAATCCGCTCAAATATTATATTTTCGGAATCGATAATATCTCTTTATCCGCTCGCCAAAAATCACCCCCCCCCGACACGATACGCTCGCGGAGAACGGCGGCTTTTGTCCCGTATTTCACAACCCCGAATACAGCGAAAGAACGCTCGGATATGTGCAAAAAATAGCGGATGAATTCGAGAAAAAGGCACCTTACTATGAGTTGATGGTATATCATCGGCTTTGCTGTCTGTTGATTCCCATACTTCGGACGAACGATCTTTCTTTCTCTAAAACGGTAGACAACCGAAACGCGACCAAAGAAATCGTCTTTGTAAAACAATATATCGATCGGCATTTCGCTTTCGATTTGACATTGGACGAATTGGCGCAAAAGGCTTTTATCAATAAATTTCATTTAATTCATTTCTTCACCCAAGCCTACGGAGTTTCCCCCATGCGTTATCTCAACCAAAAACGTATACAGGAAGCAAAGGTATTATTGCGCACCACGGATCTCAATGTGACCTCCGTCGCAAACGCGGTGGGATTTGCCTCGCCCTCTTTTTTCGCAAAAAAATTCAAGGATCTCAACGATATTTCGCCTAAGGATTACCGCAAAAATATGCGGACAACGTAACAGACGACTCAAAACTCGCGGACGGCGAAACGGGCCCCCGAAAATCAAGAGGAATAACAGACAATATATGTCCGTACCTCGTTATGGAACTCTATATAAGAAATCTTGAAAATATATAAGCCCCCGACGAAAGTATTCGTCGGGGGCTTGGTTATCTAAAATTTGGTTTTGAATTTCTCTGATAAAGCGCGTTTTCTATATTTCTCAATTTTTTAACGAAAGAAAATAAGCCTGTAAAGCGATAATCGTCTTTCCGTCGTTAATTTCTCCGCTTTCTAACATACGCTTAACCGTTTCTTCGGGCAGAAACTCCGCCGTCAAAAATTCTCCCTCGTCGAGGTGGGCGGAAGTATGCGTTCCGTTTTCGGCACGATAAATATAAATCTTTTCGTTCGTATATCCGGGAGTGGGATACATCGTAAACAGAAGCGTCAGAGAATCCGCACGGATTCCCGCCTCCTCTTCCAGCTCCCTGGCTGCCGCAAGGGCAGGTTCCTCTCCGGCATTGAGCTTGCCTGCGGGAATTTCATAAATCGTCTCCCCGTAAGCGTATCGATATTGTTTTACCAATAAAATTTTTCCGTTCTCCGAATAGAGCACACAGGCTCCGCCGGAGTGCTCCACCACCTCTCTTTTACAGGGTTTCCCGTCCGGGCGGAGAGCGTCGTCGGCTCGTACGGAAATAATTTTCCCGCGATAGACATAATTTTTTTGCACAGTTTTTTCTGTAAGCTCCATTTTTTACCTCCCTAGCGTTGCGTTTAGTTAAAGTTTATAGGTTTCGTTGCCTATATTGTCATTATAGCACAAAAACAAAAAATATTAAAGAAATTTTCCGAAAATATCTTGATTTTACTTGCAATTTTATGTATAATATAGACAATCAAAATTATCGGAGGTAAAAATCCAAATGAAATCCGTAAAAATTTCTCTCGAAATGGCCCAAAAAGTCAAAGAGTTCGTTTCTATTACCCAAGACTGTCCCTATGAAATTCTTTTGAAAAGCGGAAAATATGTCGTAGATGCAAAGTCTATTCTCGGTATTTTCTCGCTCGATCTGTCCCAGCCTCTCACGGTAGAAATTTATTCCGACGATTGCGCGGACCTTTTAGAGAAGCTGAAAAAATTTGCCGCATAATTCGGTATATTCAAAAATGACGACCGCCAAAGGGTGGTTTCGTTCGGCCGAAAATATTTTCGGTCTTTTTTCCGACCGTTTGAGGAGCTTTTACCAATGCAGATACAGGGCGAGACATCCGTCAACAAATTAATCGTTCTTTTCGTTTTCGATAAGATGGAAAGCGCCCTTTCCGAGCGCACGATCGTCGAAATGTGCACGACTAGCAATAATTGGCTGAATTATATGGACTGCATGGAACTGTTACCCAAACTTTTGGAGGACGGTTTTATCTGCCGCCTTTCTTCCGACGAGGAACCGCTCTATACCATTACTACGGACGGGCGGGAGAGCCTGAATAACTTCTATATCAACATTCCCAAAAGTATCCGCGAGGAAATTTCCGCTTTCGTAAAGAAAAACAGCGGAAAACTCAGAAACCGCCAGGAGTGCAAGGCGGATTATTACCAAAACAAAGACGGAACTTACACGGTATTTCTCAAAATTATCGCGCCGGTTCAGCCTATGCTGGAATTGAAATTTGTCGTCCCCGACAAAAAAACCGCGCAGAATATCTATAAAAATTGGGAAAGCAAAGCATCTGAGCTCTATTCCGCCATTTATGAAACATTGGTAGATTGAGCTCTACTTATCATCGAGGTGACCAAACTATGTTTACTTATTCCACGAAAGGAACCTGTTCGAGACAAATCCTCTTCGACGTCGACGCCGAGGACAAATTGCATAACGTGCGCTTTATCGGCGGCTGCGGCGGCAATCTTCAAGGGATTGCCCGCCTTGTCGAGGGAAAAAAGATCGACGAAATCGAAAACCTGCTCGCGGGGATTCGTTGTAGAAACGGCACGTCCTGTCCCGACCAATTATCCAAGGCGATTGCCGAATATAAGGCGGAAAGGGCGGCCGCAACCGCGGCGGCTGCGGAAAAATAAAGTCCGTTCCCCTTTTTCTGCTATTTTTTCGTCGCTTCCC
>ERZ1673702.3297-NODE-3297-length-12747-cov-5.759770_pt1 | contig 12747 bp, 3 predicted proteins | sample MGYA00580232_ERZ1673702 | MGnify/ENA primary metagenome ERZ1673702 (study PRJEB41218, sample SAMN15661792) | gut metagenome | host: Homo sapiens | place: Canada: London | collected 2015-08-20/2019-03-30 | study: EMG produced TPA metagenomics assembly of... | reverse complement strand
AGAGCCTTTCAATGCCCTCTGAAGATCTCACGCTTTATGCGGTGTGGAGCAAAACGCCGCCTACCGCAAAGGTTACGCTGCATTATGATGACAAGGTGCAGATTATCGACGCAGAAATCGGCTCGATACTGAATATGCTTGACGATTTCGGAGTTCAAGCGGACGGAAAGGTGGTTTCGGGTTGGTATTTTGAAAACTCGCCCGTCCGCATTGAGAACCTTGAAGTGTCCGAGGACTGTGACGTTTATGCAAAATGGCAGAGTGCCGAATACATCACAATAACGGTTGACAGGAGCTATCTCAACAAAGAACCCCTTGAATACCGTTTGCCGTTGGATATGACGGGTTATGCAAAAGTCACGCTCTCCGTTGTGGACGATAAAAACGACATTTACAACAGCGTATTCGGCTGTACTTACGGCTACTCCACCAAAAAGCAGAACGGCGAGTTCGGCACAATCGAGTATTACGGCGGTGTTGAGAGCAAATTCCGCAAGGACACAACTCTCTACCGTGTACTGAACGAGTACGGCGGCGGTAAAGGTACTTTGGAAAATCCGTATATCATCAGCAATTACGACCAACTCCTGCGGCTGTCAGAGCAGAAAGCAAACGGATATTTCATTCAGACCGCCGATATTTCATTCCCGAAAAACACGGTTAGAAAGCCGATTGACACAAAAACAATCTCCCGTGGCTACGACAACAATGCTTATGATTTCTTCGTGTATGACGGACAGGGCTACACGATAAAGAACCTGTCGGGCGAGGGCGGTCTGTTCGGCTATGTTGCGGCAAGCACGATTAAAAACGTGGTTATAAGCGGCGCAAATATCAAGGCGGGCGATTACCATAATGTCGGCGTTATCTGCAATGAGGTCAAGTCCTACTCTTTCACATCGAGCGAGGGTGACGGCTATTTTGCAACAGGCAATTCCAAAATCATAGGCTGCAAGGTAACAAATTGCAAAATTACCGCAGACGGCGCAGAGAATGTTGGCGGTATCTGCGGTTACGGCGGCGCAATTTCAGACAGTATGGCTGACGGAATTACAATCAGCGGCGGCGAAAATATAGGCGGCATTGTCGGCAACGCTTATTCGGTTACCGGCTGTCTTGCAAACAACATTACCGCAAACGGCTCGGCGAAATCCGCAGGCGGCATTGCAGGAACGGCATACGGCGTTATGCTGTATGATGACGGAAAGAACGGTCACGCATCGGGCGGTAATATAATCGGCTGCGGCGTTCGCACGCTCACCTCTACCGCTGAGAACAGCGGCGGCATTGTCGGAACGGCAACCTCGGACAAATCGGCGTACATAAAGAGCTGCTATGTTGCAAATCTCTTTCTAAACGGCAAGAACAACGGCGGTATTGCAGGTGCAGACGGGAGCAAGGTTGGACACAGGATTGCATACTGCCTTGTGGATAATGCAAACAACTATTCCGTTATCGGAAGCAGAAGATGTTCCACGGCAAAGACAATGGTGCTGTCTGTTCCCGCAGATACGGGACTTACGGTTGAGGGTGTTCTCTCCGTACTCAATGCAAGCGGCAGCGGATATTCCTATTGGGAACGCTCCAACAGCGAAAACGGCGGGTATCCTTACCCGAAAAGAATTGCCTTTACCAACGTTAAATCGGAAAGGAGATAATCTATGGCAGAAGAAAACAAGCAGGACTGGCGTGTATATGTCATTCCCGATATGCGGACTTGGGCGTTTCCGAGCGAGTACGAAAAGCAGAGCAAAATCGAGTATTTCAACTCCTTTGACGAAGCGAAAAAGCGGTTTGATGAGCTGCGAAAAGAGCCGTATAATTCCGAACACGCTCTCGGTTACGACGGAAAACCTCTGCTCGGCTTGCTATGGGAGTACAGCGTGGAACTGCCGCCTTTGATATTCTTCACGTCCGTGCGGGAGAAAATGTTCTCGTTGATGATTTTACACGAAGCCCCTTTTCTATGGACAACAGCCTGTTATCCGTAATGCACAAGGCGGCAACGGAAATAGGCTTTGATAAAGTCAACAGCATACCCACTTTGGAAAACGGAAAATACGGCGAGCCTGTTCTTGTTCCGTTTAACAAGTGGGCGGCTGAACATACACAGTACAATTTTACAGGAGGAAAATCTATGGAACACAACACTACTTTTGATGTATCGTCAATCTCAAAGATTGACAACGGCGGCAGCACAAAGGCTATCGCAAACGTGGTTATCAATAACGAGTTTTCGGTCCGTGGCGTGAGGGTCGTTGAGGGAGAAAAGGGTGCATTTGTCGCTATGCCTTCAAAGAAAATCGGCAGCGACTATACAGATGTGGCTTTCCCTGTCACCAAAGAAGCGAGAGAAGCTATTAACAATGCGGTCCTGAAAAGCTATGAGCAGCTTATGGCTTCTCCCGAAAAGACAATCAAGAACAATCTGCCGACAGCGGAACAGTCAAAATCTTCTGTGAGCGTACAGTTAAAGCCTGTCGAGAACAACGCACATATCAAAGCCGCTGGGCAGGTCACAATCGACGGCTGTATTGTGGTGAAAGATGTCAAGGTACTTGCTACCGAGGGCAAGCCGCCGTTTGTATCAATGCCCTCTTATCAGACGCAGGCTGGCGATTACTCGCAGTATGCTATGCCTATCACAAAGGATATGCACGAAAAACTCGATAAGGCGGTTCTCGGCTCGTTCCACTCTCTCGGAAAGGTTGAGTACAAGGGCGTAAAGTATGCAGAACTCGGTGACAAGAGTGAGATAGCGGCTCTCCCGAAGCAGAACAATGTCTTTGCACAAAAGATTATGGCTGAACTTGACAAAGCAGGCATTAAGTATCAGGCACGAATTGAGGACAAAACCACTATTTTCGTCAACAAGGCGGATTTGTCGAAGGCTACGGCTATCAAGGACAGCCTTGTACCGCCAAAGCAGGTGAATGAAAATAAGCCGCCCAAACACAGTATGCACTAATTGTCAAGCGTTCATATCCCCCACTTTTCACAGGTCGGGGGATATTTTTCTAAAAACTACTTGACTTTTACGATTTAATGTGGTAAACTTAGATTAAGGAGGAAACAATGGCACGAATAGACGAGGCGCGGGAAAGGTATGAGAGCATAACCGAGAAGCTCTACACGGATAAATCGGCTTTCGCCGACTATCTGAAATACGCAGGAAAGTTCTACAAGCTGCCGACAATGCAGACAATGATAATGTTTGCGACAAATCCCAACGCTTCAATGGTTGCGGATTTCGACACTTGGCAGCAATTTGGGCGAACGGTACAGCGTGGTGAAAGGAGCATTGCCGTCCTGAACGGAAACGCAATCAAGCACTATTTCGATATTTCGCAGACGGGCGGCGGCAGAAAGCCTTATCAGTGGACTTTGGATAAGCAGACAGCGCAGGACTTTGTGACAGCCTACTCCAAAGCCGAAAACAAGGAATACAAAAGTCTTTCGTCCTGCGTAAACGCTATCGGAGCAAACGCCGCAAGGGACAGCCTTGACAGCGCAATAAAGGCTCTGAACATATCCGAGAATGACAGGGCGGCGTTTGAAAAGTCTTTCATCTCGATAACGCAGTATTATGTAGCGGCTCGGTGTGAACTCGACAGCAGTTTCAAGTACAAAAACTCTCCCCTTGACCTTGCCGCACTTGACCTTGTGCATAGCAAAGCAGAAGCGGAAAAGCTGACCGAATACGCACAGATAGCCGCAAGACCCGCTCTGTTGTCTATGGAAAAAACTATCAACACAATAATTGCCGAAAGGAGTATGCAAAATGGCAGAAATCAGACAGATTTGGTGCGAAGCGGACAAGAAGTTCTATCCCGAAACAATCGAGGAGAACGGCAAGACGTACAAGCTCGACCCGAAAACATTCGTGTATCTGGAGCAGCTGGAACTCGGTTTGACGGACGAGGAACAGGAAATGATGAGCGAACCGATAGGCAGATGGGGACAGGCGTGGCAGAAGTTTATGACGGAGAATTACCCGGAGGAAATCCCGTCGCTGCAAGGGCGGCTGAAATGGGAGCTGATACCCCGTCAGATAGACAAAGAAGCGTGGGCATTGTGGGAACTCCTTCGGAAGCAGTACGCTCAGAAGAACCCCCGACCGAAAACCTTCGTGGAGATAGAAAAGTGGGAGAAAACGAGGGGCTTCATAGTGGAACACGAGGTAATGGAGCAGATAGTCCTGCAGCACAGAGATTAAACAGCGATACAACAGCGGAGGAAGAAAATTCCCCCGCTGTTTCTGTTAGTGCGGATTACGAAAATACCTACTCCGAAGAGTGGAACTATATTGTAGAAAAAACAAAGGCGGTTCTCGGCAGTGATATGGCTACTGTTCCCCTTTGCAATTCGATTTTCAGCAAGGCATTTAATTATGCTTATGAGGAGAAAACTCCTATAAGGGAAATTCCCGAAAACGAGCTGAACGACATCATCTCAGAAACCGCAGGGATAAACAAAACCCCCGAAATTCCGTCCGATATTGACAAATTCTATGTGTCCCCCGAAATTGAACAGGTTACTTGGATTTACTACAATCCCGACAGCTCCGCAGGCGGGCAATTAGTGTACAACTACCTCACCTACGACGATATTTTCAATGCGGTACTAAAAGACGACCCTCTTGAATATCTGCTTGAAAACTGCAAGCAGGAAACTCTCGACAAGGGCAGCGCAGGCTTTGATGAAGCAGTCGAGGAATTTATGACGGACAGCGAGGATATTTCAAGCAGAGAAGAAAACTATGTTGACAAGCTCCTTGCCCTAACCGAGCCGAGATATGCTATTTTTCAGCTGAAAGACGGCGAGGATTTACGGGACTATCGCTTTACCAACACCGAATATATGCAGTCGCACGGAATGTATGTAGACCGTGAGAATTACAACAGGGTGTATCGTGGGCGGTTACAGCCTAACGAAACGCTTGACCAACTTTTCCAAAAGTTCAACATCAATCAGCCCGAAGATTATCACGGACGGTCGCTCTCGGTAAGCGACGTAATCTGCATAAAGCAGGACGGCAAGACAACGGCTCATTTCGTGGATAGCTACGGTTTTACCGAAGTCCCCGATTTTACACTTTCCCGTGAGGAAAGAAAAGCCCGCCGCACTTTGACTGACAATCTAACTCTGCTTGCGGAAAATCAGATTGCAAGCGACGAAATGGACACTCTCGCCGACAAGCTTTTCCTCTTCGAACAAGCTCCGAAATATGACGGTACAAGCGGTTATTGGTCTATCGGCGCAGGTATGACCGCAGACAAATTTGAGGATATCACAACACGCTATCACAACGGCGAGGACATTCGTGCGGAGCTGGCAAAGGGAATGTTCGGAAAACTCGACCATATCGAATTTTACGACCATTCCGACGGTATTGACGATGTTGCGATTTCTGCAACAAAAGGCGAAGAAAGTATCACATTCCGCACCGACGGCGGATTTGAGGTTACTCATTCTTGGGAAACTCTCGGCAATGCGCTTATTACCGCCGCACGGAAAGAATTTGACCGCCACGAGGAGCTTGACAGGCAGTATCGGGAACAGCAGCTCGATGATGTAATTTCAAAAGTTCGTGACGGCAACTCTGCCGATATTTCCTTTGAGCAGGTAGAAAATAGTTCTATTATTTCTAACGCAAGAAGAACCGAGTTCAACAATGCAAAACTGCGTTTCGGAGAGGAGTACGGTTTCTACATCACCGCCGACACTCCTACTGTTAAGGACGGAATTATATCTGTGCTTGGTCCGAGCGAACAGGTGACGAAAGACTATTTGAGCCAAAATACCGATACAGTTCAAATAGCCGAGGTTAATCTGTCGGGCAGAATTGAAAAGTACGGTCTGGACATTGACTTCAACAAAATTGACTACATTGAGGTTGTTGAACAGGTGGAAGAATATCTCGGCGGCATTGACGAAAACGGTCACGAAGAAAGGGATAATTTCACTCTGTCAACCGAGCGCACGTCGCTTTACGCAGGCAGAGATGGTGTATTGGTTCACAGCGAACTCAATGACAGCTATTACACTACCTCTATGGACGAAGCTCTCAACAGATTGTCCGAAAGTCTTGACAGAGCTGCAAGGGGCAACAACGTAATCATTACTCTCAAGCCGACTAACGGCGAGGAACAGCGCATTGATGCGGCGGCTCTGCGTGATAAGCAGATTGAAAGCATAACAGGCGGCAATCCGTATGTTACCGTTCAGCGGTTCAGCAATGTGGAATTGGACAAAATCGGGCTGGACAGCGAAAAAATCTACACCATACCCGAATTTAACGAAGCGTTGTCTGCGGCAGAAACGCTGTACAATCGAGATGAAAACAACAATATGCGGACGGATACAATTTCTGTTTCACTACATATTGAGGGAAAAGAATATATGTATCGTCCTATGCTCGGCGCAGGATACGGAACATTGTCCGTGATGATGAACGATTTATCTCTCGCCAACGCAAGCAATATCGACGTTACCGACGAGGAAAAACAGCTTGTCACCGAAATCGAGCAGTCTGTTGAGGAGAAATTATTCGACCCTTACGCTTATGACGGAAGTACGAGTTTAGAGGAAGAAAGAAAGTCGGCGGACGCATACAATCTCGACAGATTTATGCAGGCATATTCCGAAGAACTGACTGCTTTCGCCGTTTCACATACGCAGGACGAATTCAAGGACTATTTCACAAAGCGTTCTGCCGAAGCTCTCGGCGAGTACGATACAGCTCACCCCGACGAAACTTGGCATAAAAGTATGCTCAACAACCCCGACTACATCAAATTCATTTCCGATGTGGTTTCTACGCCGTTTTATAACGACATTGCTCCGAACGAGCCTGTTCACGAAATCACCGCCGAGAGCGAGGATTTTGAGGAAATTCCCGATGAAATGCTCCGAGATTATCCCACCACGCCTGACGAACCCGACGAGCCTATTCAAATGAGTTTGTTCGGCGACTTTGACGAAGATACAACCGAAAAGAAGATAATCTGCGGCGTTGACGTTGAAGCTGCGCTGAAGCAGGACCTTATTCGTCACGGTTCGGGATTTGAGGACGGCAAATTCCGCATAGAGGAATACTATAAGCTGCACAAGGGCGATACTACCGAATTTCCGAAATTTCTCTCCAAAGAGTTCGGAACGGGCGGTCATTCGGGCGAAGGCAACATCTATATGAGCGACCACGACAGCAAAGGAATTTGCCTGACGCTTAAACTCGATAACGGCGAGCAAACAAAGGTGAATTTCAGTTGGAAAAAGGTTGCGGACCGCATTGCAAGGCTCATTGACAACAGCGAATTCATCACACAAGCAGACATTGACAGGCGAATAAAAAACGCTCAGTTTGTCCTTGAACACAACAGTCACGATGATGCAGGCTACGGCAGAGCCGTGAAAATCCTTGACAGCTACGGCTTACTGCCGCATAACACCGAGCCTGTGATTGAGGGTACTCCTATTTATAAGGTAGGCGACCATATCGAAATCGAGCATAATAGTATGCCGTATTCGGCTACCATTACAAATATCGGTGACAATTTCGTATCATTTAAGCCCGATATAGGTTACTCTTGGGAAGTCGAGGTTACTAACAAAGAAATTTTTGAGGACCGTCTGCGTAAAGACAGCCGAAATGCACATCTCTTTTCAGCGGAGAAACAGGAACAAGAGGTTAAGCTGCACGATGTTGTGATAGACCTCACCGCACGTCCCGAACGTGAGGAAAAGCCCGTTGAAAAACACGATTACACAATCACCGACGAACACCTCGGCGAGGGTGGCGCAAAGGCAAAATTCACTGCAAATATCGACGCAATCCGCACTCTGAAAACGATTGAGATTGAAAACCGCCTTGCCACACCCGAAGAACAGGAGGTACTCGCAAAATATGTCGGTTGGGGCGGACTTTCGCAGGCGTTCGACGGCAATAATTCGCAGTGGACAAGCGAATACAAGGAACTGCGTGAGCTGCTGACGGACGATGAATACACCGCCGCCAAAGGCTCGGTTCTTAACGCACATTACACCTCGCCGACCGTCATAAACGCAATCTACAAAGGGCTTGAAACGCTCGGTTTTGAGGGCGGCAACATACTCGAACCCGCAATGGGCGTAGGTAACTTTTTCGGTACAATGCCCGAAGAAATGCGGAAGAACAGCCACCTCCACGGCGTGGAACTTGACAGCATTTCGGGCAGAATTGCTCGGCAGCTCTATCAGAATGCGGATATTCAGATTAAGGGCTTTGAGAAAACCGAGTTTTCGGACAATTTCTTTGACGCCGCTGTTGGAAACGTGCCGTTCGGCAGTTACGGAGTTTCGGACAAGCGTTACAACCGTGAAAATTTCTTCATTCACGATTATTTTCTCGCAAAAACGCTCGATAAACTCGCTCCGGGCGGCGTTGCGGCGCTCATCACCACAAAGGGAACAATGGACAAGGAAAATCCGAAAGTCCGTGAATATCTCGCCCGCCGCGGTGACCTAATCGGCGCAATCCGTTTGCCGAACAATGCTTTCAAGGCAAACGCAGGCACGGAGGTAACAACGGATATTCTGTTCTTCCAGAAGCGTGAAAAAATGGCGGTAGAACTGCCCGATTGGTGCTATGTGGGAAAGAACAATGACGGCGTTCCCGTCAACAATTACTTTATCGACCACCCCGAAATGGTTCTTGGAACTATGAAACAGGGCGTGGAATTTTCGATGTATGGCAACTCTGCCGAAACTGCTTGCGTTCCTATCGAGGGCGCAGACCTCAAGGAACAGCTTGAGAATGCGGTTTCCACACTGAAATTAACCAACTCTCTCCGCAAACGAACCGAACAGCGTGACAAAGAAGTAGGCGTTATTCCCGCAACAGCGGACGTGAGAAATTTCACGTTTGCCGAGGTTGACGGCAAGATGTATTTCCGTGAAAACAACATAATGACCGAGGTCACGGAAACAGGCAAAAAACTCGACCGAATAAAGGCACTTAACGAGCTGCGGAGTACGTTCCGTGAAATACTTTCGGCACAGGAGCAGAACTGTTCCGATGAACAGCTTGCGGCTCTCCAAACGACATTAAACACGCAGTACGACCGCTTTGTAAAGCAGTACGGCTACGTCAACGACAGCGTAAATCAACAGATTTTCGACCGTGACGATGATTATAACTCCCTCTGCGCTCTGGAGATTATCGACGAGGAGAAAAAGACGGTAGAAAAGTCGGATTTCTTCACGAAAAGAACCGTCAAGTACACCGCCGAGATAACCCACGTTGACACGCCGCAGGAAGCTATGCAGGTTTCCATTGATACCCGTGGTAAAATGGATATTCCGTATATGGCTGCGCTTTGCGGACAAGAGCCGCAGGACGTTATCTCCGTGCTGAAATCCGACAATCTTATTTACCTCAACCCCGAAAAAGCTACGGAAAACCCGCTTGACGGTTGGGAGGAAACCTCGGAATATCTGTCGGGCAACGTTCGGGCGAAACTCCGCACCGCCGAGATTTTCGCAAAGGATAATTCCGATTATCAGCGAAATGTGGCAGCACTTACGAACGTTCTCCCGCCGAAGTTAGAGGCAGGAGATATTTCTGCCCGCATCGGCGTTTCGTGGGTGGACGTTGAGGATTATCAGAAATTCATTGAGGAATACGCCAAGGCAAGATTTTTCGGCGAACCTCTGCGCCGAACGGTCACGGGCGAATACAAGATTGAAAACAAAAATTGGGACAGCTCCGCCGCCGCAACGCAGATATACGGCACGTCCCGAATGAACGCAAAAACGATTTTTGAAAATCTGCTGAACAACCGTGACATTGTTGTTCGTGACAAAATCACCGACCCCGACGGGCGTGAGCACTACGAAATCAACAAGAAAGAAACCGACTTGGCGCAGGACAAGGCTCGGCAGATGAAAGAAGCGTTCAAGCGCTGGCTGTGGGACGACCCTGCTCGCCGTGAGAAGTACGTTGAGCGTTACAACAATCTGTTTAACTGCATTGTCGGTCGCAAGTTTGACGGCTCACATCAGACCTTTCCGGGTATGTCACCCTCTATTTCGCTGAAACCTCATCAGCTCGACGCAGTTATGCGGGCTAAATTCGGCGGCAATACGCTCCTTGCCCACTGCGTCGGCGCAGGAAAATCCTTTGAAATGGTTGCCGCAACAATGGAGAAAAAGCGGCTCGGACTGATTAACAAGGCTTGCGTGGTTGTGCCTAAACACCTTGTCGGGCAAATGGCTAACGAGTGGTTACGGCTCTATCCGCAGGCGAAAATCCTCACGGCAACCGAAAAGGATTTCGACAAAAACCACCGACAGAAATTTATTGGTCGTTGCTGCACGGGCGATTATGACGCAGTTATTATGAGCTACGAGCAGTTTGAGAAAATCCCGATGTCGATGGAGTACCGCAAGAATTTCATTCAACGTGAAATTGATACAATGCAAAGTGGCATTGACGAGTTAGGCGGCGACTATCGGTCAAGAGCGAATAACCGCAGCTCAATCAAAGACCTTGAGCGTGAGAAAAAACGCTTGGAAACACGCTTGCAAAAGCTGATTGAGGGCGGCGGCAAGACGAAGGACACTTCTCTTACGTTTGAACAGCTCGGTTTTGATAGCTTGGTCGTTGACGAGGCTCACAACTACAAAAACGGCTTGGTTGTGTCGAAGATGAACCGAGTTTCGGGCGTTCAGACTACTCCTGCACAAAAGTCCGAAGATATTCTGATGAAAACGCAGTTCCTCAACGAGAATTATGGCGAGAAGAATATTATTTTCGCTACGGGTACGCCCGTTTCTAACTCGATGACGGAATTGTACATAATGCAACGCTATCTCCGCCCATCCCTCTTGGCGAACGCAGGCTTGCAGACGTTTGACGATTGGGCAAGCAATTTCGGCGAGGTTGTTTCCAAAGCAGAACTGAAACCTGCGGGCAACGGATACCGAACCAAGAAACGTTTCGCAAAGTTCAACAATGTGCCTGAGTTAATGCAGATGTACAAGGAATTTGCGGACATTCGCACAGCAGATATGCTCAATCTTCCTGTCCCCGAAATCGAGGGCGGAAAGCCGCAGACGATTGTCGCTAAACCGAACGATGTGCAGAAAGCCTATATGCAGGTGCTGGCTGAACGCTCCGAGGCCATCCACAGCGGCGCAGTTGACCCGTCGGTTGACAATATGCTCAAAATTACAAACGAAGCCCGTCTGCTCGGTCTGGACGCACGTTGTATTGTCCCGAACGCCGAAAATCTCCCCGACAGCAAAGTCAACCTCTGTATCGACAAGGTAATGGAGGTTTACGAGCAAACCGCCGAACAGAAAGGAGTACAGGCTATTTTCTGCGATATTGCCGTTAATTCGGACGACGGGCGGTTCTCCGTCTATAACTACATTAAAGAAGGACTCGTGCGGCGTGGCGTTCCCGCAGAGGAAATCTGTGCCGCAGGCGACGCAGAAACGCAAAAACAGCGTAACGAAATGTACGCTCAACTCCGTTCGGGTACAAAGCGAATAGTGCTTGCCTCTACCTCAAAAATGGGAACAGGCGCAAATATTCAGACAAAATTGGCGGCTCTGCACAATCTCGACATCCCGTGGAAACCCTCGGACATCGAGCAGCGAAATGGTAGAATAATCCGCCAAGGCAACGAGTTTGACAAGGTAGGTGTATATAATTATGTAACAGAAAACACATTCGACGCTTATTTGATGAACATTATCGTCACGAAACAGCGTTTCATCTCGCAGTTAATGAGCGGTGACACAACTGCACGAAGCTGTGAGGACGTTGACGAGGCTGTTCTGAACTACTCCGAAATGCAGGCTCTCGCAAGCGGTGATGAGCGTATCAAGGAGAAAATCGAACTTGACGGCGACGTGGCACGTCTGCGGTTGCTTGAAAGCGAACATTACAACGCACAATACCGTCTTGACGATACAATCCGAAACGCCGAAAAGTGGATAGGAAATCTCACGGCGAACATTACCGCCGCCAAAGCCGACATTGCTTTTGCTGCCGAGCATAAGCCGCTTGAAGATGATTTCAAAATCGAGATAGGCGGCAAGGTTTACACCGAGCGAAAGGCTGCGGGCGAAGCGTTACAGAAAGCCGCAATCAAGGTAATGGCAGAAGTCGGCGGCAACGACCGTCACCCTGTCGGCACTTTCTGCGGATTTCAGCTTGCGATTGAGAAAATCCACAACGGCTTTACAGTCGGTACAGGAATTTCTCTGCGGAACAAACTCACCTACACCGCCGATATGGACATCACAGGCGACATCGGCAACATCACCCGACTTGAAAATCTTTTTGCAAAGGGTCTTGAGCGGAAACTCTCGGATTTAGAGGAGAAACTCTCCCGAACGCAAACTGATTTGCAGGAGGCTCAAGCTGCCAAGGGCAAGCCGTTTGAACACGCCGAGGAACTCGCAACAAAGTCGGCTCGCCTTGAACAGCTCAACCGTGAACTTGAGGTCGGGCTGGCTGACGAGGTGATTATGGACGAGGGCGAGAACAAGGACGAGGTGCAGAGTATGGAAACTCACAGCTCACACGAGCAGACCGCCCCCGACAGCAGAACCACGCCGCCGAAACATAAGCGGTAATACGAAATCCCTTGCAAGGTTTATGGCTTTGCAAGGGATTTTTTTGTTATGTGGGGTGAGCGAAAAAACTGGAATTTGACGCTCTATTAATGCTATTAAACCCAATCAATAGCATTCTTT
>ERZ1673702.3290-NODE-3290-length-12787-cov-10.378024_pt1 | contig 12787 bp, 10 predicted proteins | sample MGYA00580232_ERZ1673702 | MGnify/ENA primary metagenome ERZ1673702 (study PRJEB41218, sample SAMN15661792) | gut metagenome | host: Homo sapiens | place: Canada: London | collected 2015-08-20/2019-03-30 | study: EMG produced TPA metagenomics assembly of... | reverse complement strand
CTGCCCATCCTGCGCCCGCTCATCGGCATGGACAAGACCGAGATCGTGGAGACGGCCCGCCACATCAACACGTTTGAGACCAGCATCCTGCCCTATGAGGACTGCTGCACCATCTTCACCCCGCCGCATCCGAAGATCCGCCCGGAGCTGGCCGAAATTCTGGAAGCCGAAGCCGCCATGCCCGGCCTTGCCGCGCTGGAAGCCGAAGCAGCGGAGAACGCCGAGCGCATCCGCATCCGTATCACCGATCAGGTCGAATTTGAGGGTTGATTTATCCATGACAGCAGAGATCATCAGTGTGGGTACCGAGCTGCTGCTCGGCAACATTTTGAACACCAACGCCCAGTATCTGAGCCGCGAGCTGGCGGCACTGGGCATTACGGTCCAGCGCGAGAGCACCATCGGCGACAACCACGACCGTCTGGCAGATTTTGTCAACGAGGCAAAGCAGCGGTGCGACCTGCTGGTGTTTACCGGTGGGCTTGGCCCCACCGCAGACGACCTGACCAAGGAGACGGTTGCTGGCTGCTACGGCGACACGCTGGCCTTTGACCCGGAAGAATGGCAGAAGATCGTGGATTTCTTCACGCGCACCGGGCGCAAGACTACCCCCAACAACCGCAAGCAGGCCATGGTGCCGGTGCACGGCCACAAGATCATCAATAACCACGGCACTGCCCCCGGGGCGTGGTTCGAGCAGGATGGACATTGCGCCGTGCTGATGCCCGGCGTGCCTCACGAAATGAAAGCCATGTGGGAGGAGAGCGTGCGCCCGCTGCTGCTGGCCCGCCAGAACTGCACCCTGCATTCCATAACGCTGCGGGTGCTGGGCGGCGAAAGCGATATCGAATACCGTGTGCGGCATCTGCTGGAAAACGCAAATCCCACCGCCGCCATCTACTGCAAGACCGGCGAATGCGAGATCCGCATCACGGCCCGGGCAGAAAACGACAGTTCAGCCGAAAAAATGTGCCGCGCATACGCCACAAAGTTCTATGATCTGCTGGGTGATGCGGTGTATGATGAGGATGTGACCGGTCTGGAAGAGACTCTGGTGCACACCCTGAAGGAAAAGGGGCTCACCATTGCCACGGCAGAAAGCTGCACAGGCGGCATGATCGCCCAGCGGCTGACCAATGTGTCCGGTGCAAGTGAGGTGTTCGGCTTCGGCTTTGTCACCTACTGGGAACAGGCCAAGGCAAAAATGGTAGGTGTGGAACCGGCTGTTATTGCAAAATACAATGTGGTGTCTGCTCCTGTGGCGGCACAGATGGCACTTGGCGCGGCAGAAGCTGCCGGGGCCGATATCGCTGTCAGCGTCACCGGTCTGGCAGGCCCCAACGGCGGCGATGCCGTCCGCCCGGTGGGTACGGTGTATCTGGGTGCGGCCTGCGGTGAGACCGTCTATGTAAAAAAGCTTTTCGTCTCCCGCCCCGACCGTGCGCTGGTGCGTGCCCGCGCGGCACAGGCGGCACTGGAACTGGCGCTGCGTCTGGCTCAGGGCAAAGTTCCTGCAGATACACAGGCACTGGCAAAAAGCGCCCGGCATGATGCTGCGGCTCTGACGGCACTGGACAGCACCTTCCTCAAGGGTTAATACGAGCGGCCCCGGGCCGCGGGGGTGAAGCAGTTGATACACGAAGAAAAAACGCAGACCACCTGTGTGCTGCGTCTGTTTGGCGCACCGCTGTGGACGGTACAGCAGGCAGCACAGCAGGCAGACATTGCAGCCCGATGCCGTGGCCGTGGGGCAGAGGTGCTTGCGGCCCTGCAGGCCGAAACGCCTGCCAGGCTGGAAAAGGCCCGCAAGGCCCTGAACGGCCGCTTTGCGGCAGAGCTCTATGGGGAAGGGGAGATGACCCTTGTTCATGCAGCGGTGCAGGCGCTGGAAACGCACCGCAGGCTGCTGGTATGCTGTGATGCGGACGCAGGCACCCTGCTGGAAGCCCGACTGGAAACGGTGCCGGGTGCAGAAAAGGTGTTCGATTTTGGGGCTTTGAGCTATGCGGACGCAAAGATCCGGGAAAAGCTGAGCGCCAGGACCTGCCGCGTGAAAGGCGGGCCCATTCCGGCAAAGCTGGCCCGGGTGCAGGCAGCACAGCGTCTTGTGGGCGCAGATCTTGCCGCCGGGTGTGTGGAGCGCGCCGAGGACACCGTGCTGTTTCTGGGCAGCCGCAGGGGCTGCTGGGTGCGCACAGTGGCGAACACGGATGCACCGGCCCTCTGGCTGCTGGACATGATCCGTCGTGCTGCATCCGGTCTGCCGCAGGCGGCGGGGACAAGCTGGCAAAAATACGGCAGGGCGGTCCCGGCGGATGTGCTGACGGCGCAGACTCTGCCGGACAAGCCGGAAGGAACGGCGTCTGCTGCTCCGGCAAAGCCGCCCCGCAAACGGCACAGGGTGCGGAATGCCCTGATTTTTCTGCTGGTTCTGGCACTGGCCGCGTTTGCCGCCGCGTGGTATTATACCGGCGGCGACCTGACCGCCCTGCCCCAGAGACTGCAGAGCCTTGGTGCCGACAGCCTGCCCCACGCGGGGGCAAAGCTGATATAAAAAAGACCCCGGAGGGTGTGAACCTTCCGGGATTTTTTGTTAATAAAGGCGATTTTTAAGAGATGCAGTGTGCTGCTCCGAACCCATCCGTGAAAAAGAACCTCCGGAAAATCTGCGGATTTTTCGGAGGTTCAAATAAATAATAAATTTTCCGAATGGTTATGCCTTGTGGTCGCTCAGCCACCGCAGAGCCATATAAACATAGGCCGCAGAGCCTTTGTACAGCACGCTGTCGTCAAAGCGCACCTTGGGGTGGTGTTGGCCGTAAACATAGCCCTCCTTGGCATTTCCGGAGGAGAGGAACATGCTCACGGTAGGCACTTCATGGCTGACAAAGGCAAAGTCCTCGCTGCCGCCGCCGGGCTTGCCGCCGGTGAGGGCGGTCATGTCCATGGCACCCCGGCCCAGCAGTTCGGTCATATAGGTGAGCGAATCTTTGGCAAGGGGTGTGTCCACCACCATGCAGGGGCAGTGGTCGCTGAATTCCACCTCAGCGGTGCAGCGATAGGCTGCCGCCACGCCCTGCGCGATCTCGGTCATGCGCTGGTGGATCTGCTCACTGACTGCGCCCTCGGGGTCCACCGTGCGGATGGTGCCCCACATGTCGGCTGTATCCGGGATGACGTTGGAGGCCTTGCCCGCCTCGAACCGGCCCGTGGTGAACACGCCGAACTTGGCAGGGTCCAGCTCACGGCTGTTGATCTCCTGCAGGGCAATGTGGATGTGGGCCGCTGCAGTGATGGGGTCGATGCAGGCGTTGGGCATGGAGCCGTGGCCGCCCTTGCCGTGGACGGTGATGTGGTACTGCTCGCAGCTTGCCATGGTGATGCCGCCGCCCGGCACCAGCACCGTGCCCACCGGCAGGGGCATCCCGGCCAGAACGTGGAACATCACCGCGGCGTCCACCTTCGGGTTTTCCAGCAGGCCGTTTTTCAGCATGTCCAGCGAGCCCTGAAAAATCTCCTCGGCAGGCTGGAATTCCAGCTTTACGGTGCCTTCGATCTCGTCTTCGTGGGCCTTCAGCAGCTTTGCCGCGCCCAGCATCATGGCGGTGTGCATATCGTGGCCGCAGCCGTGCATCCTGCCCGGGATCTCGGAAGCAAACTCCTCACCGGATTCTTCCTGAATGGGCAGGGCGTCCATGTCGCCGCGCAGCAGGATGGTCTTGCCGGGGCGTTTGCCGCCTGCCAGCGCGAGAACGCCGCATCTGCCGCAGTCCTGCGGGGCATAGCCCATTTCGGTCAGGGCCTTTTTCACCAGTGCTTTGGTCTGCGGCAGATCAAAGCCCACCTCGGGGTGGCGGTGCAGGGTGCGCCGCCATTCGCGCAGCTGGGGTTCCAGCTCTTTTGCAGCGCTGAGCAGTTCTTCCGGTGTGATCATTTCAAAATCAACTCCCTCTTATTTTATAAAGAAAACCCTCTCGGGCATTGGCCGTGACGGAGAGGGCTCTTTATTACTTAGTTCTCGTCCGTCGGGGTGCCTTCCGGATGATACTTGGCACAGGTGCACTTTTTCCACTTCAGGCCGCTGCCGCAGGGACAGGGGTCGTTGCGGCCGATCTTGATCACCCGCACAGGCTGGCCGTGGGGTGCACCCTTGGCACCGGGAGCGCCGTTGCCGGGCACAAAGCCTTCGCCGGTGGGCTTTGCCACCTGTTCACGCTTGGGGGCGGCACCGGCCTGACGGATCTCGATGGTCAGCAGCATCTTCACACTGGACTCACGGATGGAATCCACCATCTGGTCGAACATGTCAAACCCTTCGATGCGGTACTCCACAACAGGATCCTTCTGGCCGTAGCCGCGCAGCGCAATGCCCTGACGCAGCTGATCCATGTTGTCGATGTGATCCATCCACATGCGGTCCACGCACTTGAGCAGGCAGATGCGTTCCAGCTCGCGCATGACCGGGGCACCGTAGCGCTGCTCCTTGTCGGCAAGGATCTTCATGCCGCGGTCATACAGCATATCGGCAATGCTCTGACGGGAGATATCCTCAAAGTCGGCCACATCATAGTGCAGGTCGGTGTCGGTGGTCAGCCAGCCCAGATAGTGGCGGCGCAGGGCACCAAAGTCCCAGTCGTCCTTCACATCACCGGCCAGGAACTGGGCGCAGCTGGAATCGATGTTCTCCCGCAGCATCTTGTGCATCTCGGTGCTGATGTCCTCGCCGTCCAGCACCTTGCGGCGCTGGCCATAGATGATCTCGCGCTGCTGGTTCATCACGTCGTCATACTTCAGCACGTTCTTGCGGATCTCGAAGTTGCGGCCTTCCAGCTTTTTCTGGGCACTTTCCAGCGTGTTGGTGATCATGCGGTTCTCGATGGGCGTGTCCTCGTCGATCTTGAGGGTATCCATCAGGCTGGAGACGCGGTCGCCGCCGAACAGGCGCATCAGGTCATCTTCCAGGCTCAGGTAGAAGCGGGAAGCACCCGGGTCGCCCTGACGGCCGGCACGGCCGCGCAGCTGGTTGTCGATGCGGCGGCTCTCGTGGCGCTCGGTGCCGATGATGAACAAACCGCCGGCAGCACGCACTTCCTCGGCTTCAGCATCGATCTGGGGCTTGCACTGGGCGTACAGCTCATCAAAGCGCCTGCGGGCCGCAAGGATGTTGGTGTCCTCGGTGTCGCCGTGGCCGTTTGCTTCGGTCAGCAGCATCTCCACCGCTGCCGGGTCGGCGTCCTCGGGCTTTTCGGGATTCAGCAGGTTCTCACAGAAGTGCTCCTTGCGCATCTGGGCCTTGGCCATGAACTCGGCATTGCCGCCCAGCATGATATCGGTACCACGGCCTGCCATGTTGGTGGCGATGGTGATGGCACCCTTTTTACCGGCCTGCGCCACGATCTCGGCCTCGCGCTCGTGGTTCTTGGCGTTCAGTACGTTGAAATTGCGGGTGTACTTCTGCAGCATTTTTGCCAGAGTTTCGCTCTTTTCCACGCTGACCGTACCCACCAGCACGGGCTGGCCCTTCTGGTGGCATTCCAGCACCTGCTGGATAACGGCATTGTATTTGCCGTTGACCGTCTTGTAGATGGCGTCCGGATAATCGATGCGCTGACGGGGACGGTTGGTGGGCACCGTGACGATGTTCAGGCCGTAGATCTCGGTGAACTCGGTGGCCTCGGTCTTGGCGGTACCGGTCATGCCGGACAGCTTTTTGTACATGCGGAAGTAGTTCTGGAAGGTGATGGTGGCCAGCGTTTTGCTCTCGGCGGCGATCTTTACGCCCTCCTTGGCCTCGATGGCCTGATGCAGACCCTCGTTGTAGCGGCGGCCGATCATCAGACGACCGGTGAACTCATCCACGATGATGACCTGACCATCCTTGACCACGTAATCGATGTCCCGCTGCATCACGCCGTAGGCCTTGATGGCCTGATCGATGTGATGGGCAAGGGTCATGTTCTCGGCGGCGGCAAGGTTCTCGACCTTGAAGTAGGCTTCCGCTTTCTTGATGCCGCTGGCAGTCAGGGTACAGGTCTTGTGCTTTTCGTCCACAACGTAATCGCCGTCAGCCTGTTCATCGGTGGACACCTTATCTTCCAGCTCCACCACTACGCTCTTGCGCAGGGTGCGCACAAAGCGGTCCACCTGCGTGTACAGGCTGGAGGAATCCTCGCCGCGGCCGGAAATAATCAGAGGAGTACGGGCTTCATCGATCAGGATGGAGTCCACCTCATCGACGATGGCGAAGGCGTGGCCGCGCTGCACCATGTTGGCCTTATAGGTCACCATGTTGTCGCGCAGGTAGTCAAAGCCGAACTCGTTGTTGGTGCCGTAGGTGATGTCGGCGGCGTAGGCGGCGCGGCGTGCATCGCCGTCCATGCCCTGTGCGATCAGGCCGACGCTCAGGCCCAGCCAGCGATAGAGCTTGCCCATCCACTCGCTGTCGCGCTTGGCAAGGTAATCGTTGACGGTGACAACATGCACGCCCTCGCCGGTAAGGGCATTCAGGTAGGCGGGCAGGGTGGCCACAAGGGTCTTGCCTTCACCGGTCTGCATTTCGGAAATATCACCGCGGTGCAGGGCAATGCCGCCGATGATCTGCACAGGGAAGTGCTTCATGCCCAGCACGCGCCATGCGGCTTCGCGGCAGACGGCAAATGCATCGGGCAGGATATCGTCGGTGGTCTTGCCGTCGGCCAGCTGCTGTTTGAAAGCGGCCGTCTGGGCCTGCAGCTCAGCATCGGACAGGGCGGCATATTTGCCTTCCAATGCAAGCACCTGCTTGGCAATGGGGTTGATCTTTTTCAGCTCCCGATCGGAGAAGCTGCCAAAGAGTTTTTCAACAAGGGACATTGGTAACACCTCATAGATCAAATTCGGGAAAAGGCTTCCCGGAGATAGACATAACAATACTACTATATGATACACCAAAGCGGCAGACGCGTCAAACCTGCAAGGTTATTTTAGCCGGTTTTTGAATGAATTTTCTGTAAATTTGCGCTGACAGGGGGCATAAAAGGAAAAGATATGTGGTGGAGGCGAACAGCCTCGCCCTCTCTGTCTGCTCCCGCTGGTCGCATCCACCTCCCCCAAAGTGGGAGGCCTTGGCAATCCACGCAAAGTTTCCGGTTTCGCCAGAGGCTCCCCCTTTGAGGAAAGACTTCCCCCGGTTCGGGGGAAGATGTCGCGCAGCGACAAAAAGGGGAATCTGGCGAGCGAATGCGAGACTGAGAGGGCGAGCCAGCTAAAACAAAAACCACCTCTGATTTTTGCAAATCAGAAGTGGTCAGATGTACATTATAAGATTTCCAGCAGCTGCGGCAGCTGGGCCAGATCGTCGATGACGTGGGGGCATACCGCTTCCAGCCGTTTGCGGGACTGATGCCCGCCGGTGTAGAGCACACACCCTGTGCCCAGTGCAGCGGCAACCTCGGCGTCGTGCTGCGTATCGCCGACCATTACGCAGGCGGCAGGGTCGATGCCGCTTTGGGCAAGCCAGTTCCGGCCCACCTGCACCTTGCTGACGCCATAGATGTCTGCAAGGCCGAGCAACTCGGTAAAATAGCCCTGCAGGCCCCGCGCGGCGACCTGCTCGATCAGGTAGTCCCGGCGGGAGGCAGACAGCACGCTCTGCCGCCAGCCCCGGCGCGAAAGCTCGGCCAGCGTCTCGGCAGCGTGTGCAGAGGGGGGACAGGCATCCACGCCTGCGTTGTAGTGCGCCATAAAGCACTCGGCCAGCTCCGGATAGGGATGTCTGGCAAAGTCGAAGCCGGCGCGGATGTAGTATTCCTCAATGGGGAAACCGAAAATTTCCCGGTAGGCGGCAAGATCGTACCGCTGCGGATAGCCGTGGGTCTCCAGCATCCAGTTGAGACAGCGGTGGGTGAAGTCCAGATCATCCATCAGGGTGCCGTTCCAGTCCCAGAAGATCATACCGTTTGCCTGCATGGAAACCTCCGATTTTTAGAAGCCGTTTTCCGCAAATGGATCAGCGCGCTGCGAAAACAGCGGCTTATTCTGCTGCAAAGAGCTCGTTCAGGGCCTTGCTGCTCTCGATGATCTTCACCAGCAGCACACCCAGAACGGTGCAGCTGATGAGCTCGCCGATGCCCACGGAGATGCCGTTGGTAATGCAGGCCAGCCAGATGGGGGCGCTGGAGGTGGGGTCCGGGAACATGACGGCGATCTCAATGCCGATGATCACCGCATTGAACAGCACCGGCGGCAGGGAAGCCGCCACAGCCAGACCCTTGAAGCGGATGTTCCGCAGCTTGTAGGTGACAAGGCAGGCCAGCAGGGTGGCAAGGGTGCCAAAGATGACATCCACGATGGTGGAGCCCAGCAGGTTTGCCAAAAAGCAGCCCAGTACCACACCGGCAATGTACTCGGCACCGAACACCGGCAGCAGGCAGAGCGCCTCAGCCACACGCACCTGTACCGCACCATAGGAGAGCGGCTGCAGGGCCATGCAGAGCACAACATAAATGGCTGCGACCACGCCGCAGCGCACCAGTTTACGGACAGAAGGATTCTGATTCATGATATAATACTCCAGCGGGATGATTTTGACCGCACAGGGCCGCCAGCCCCTGTGGGTTTGGCCCGGCATGGTTCGAGACACACCGGGGAGCCTAAAATCCTAAGTTGCTCTGAAAGGATACCGCGCAAAAAGCACAGCAAAAGGCAGTATAGCATAAAATCAGACGGAATGCAATGGGAAGAGGACGATTGATACGGAAATCAATTTTCCGCATGAAGGCTTCCCCCGGTCGGGGGAAGCTGTCACCGCAGGTGACTGATGAGGGCGCAGGACAGCAACATTTTACCCTAAATACCCCTCATCCGGCGCTACGCGCCACCTTCCCCCCAAGGGGTGAAGGCTTTCGCTCTGGGTCAAGCTGCAAAAGTTGATTTCCATGGACGATTGAAAACGCCCTCCATATTGTTTTGGGCATATTCAGCGGAAAGAAATTCTTTATTTGCAGTTTCGAAACTGCCTTTTCACGGGAAAGGCCGCAACGGTGAACAGGTGCTGAAAACTGCCGATTGCCTTTGCGACCCCTGCTGTGAAAATGGGGTTCAGGAAAGTCCGCAGACTTTCCTGAACCCCAAAATTTTAAATGATGATTCCTCTGAATGTGGCCGGAGCGCAGCGGCGGCCATTTCAGATGGTTTTACCCTCTGGGATGGCCGGTATACACCAGAGCCACCGTGTCGGGGCCGGTGTTGGCGGAAACAACGCCGCCCAGCTCAAACACCAGCAGCGGCGGCTTGCCAAAGGCCTTGCGGCAGGCCTTTTCCAGATCCGCTGCCTGCGGAATGTTCGTGTGGCCGATCATATAATCGAAGTCCTCTACGCCCTCGCAGCGCTGTTTGCACAGTTCCACCATGGAGGGCACCACCTTGTCATCGCCGCGCACCTTGGCTTCCACCTTGGTCTTGCCGTCGATCAGCGTAATGATGGGACGAATGCCCATCAGCTCGCCCATGACGGCGGCAGCGGCAGAGATGCGTCCGCTCTTTTTCATCTGCTTCAGGCTGTAGGGCCCCAGAATGACCTCCATGCAGTCCATCTGGGTCTCGAACTCATGGATCACATGGCTGATCTCTGCACCGTTCTTCAGCTTGCGGGCCATTTCGCACAGATACCAGCCGAACACCATGGAATAGGTGTGGGGATCCAGCAGATGGATCTTCAAGTGGTGCTCCGGGCGCTCTTCCCGCAGCATCCCCTGCGCCATGAGTGCGTTGTTATAGGTGGAAGAGCCGGATTTGTTGATGGGAACATGGATGACGTCGGTATAGCCCTCATCCACGTACTGGCAGTATTTTTCACAGAACTGGATGGGGGTGATGGCGGCAGTGGAAGGCACGCCCTTGGCGGCACGCATCTTATCGTAGAATTCGGTGTTGGTGCAGCTCTCACGCTCGATATAATCCACATCATCCAGCAGGATGTGGAAGCTCATGATGTCAATGCCGTATTTTTCGGCCATCTCCTGCGGGATATCGCAGGAGGAATCGGTCAGGATCGCGATCTTGCTCATAATTTCCCTCATTTCCATTGGTAATCTCGTAAATGTCCGTGGTCCAGAAGCTCCGGGAAGTCCCACTGACGCAGCACCTCATATACGCCCACAGCCACGCTGTTGGAAAGGTTCAGGCTGCGGCAGGTGTCCCGCATGGGCATCCGGATACAATGCTCCTGATTGGCCGCAAGCAGTGCTTCCGGCAGGCCGGCGTCCTCGCGCCCGAACACGAGATAGCTGCCGTCCGGGTAGCTTACATCGGTGTAGCGCTGGGGAGCCTTGGTGGTAAAATAGTAATAGGGGCCGCTGTTTTTGGCGAAGAACTCATCCAGACTGTCGTAATAGCTGATGTCGAGGTAATGCCAGTAGTCCAGCCCCGCGTGCTTGAGCTTTTTGTCATCGATGGCAAAGCCCATGGGGCCCACCAGATGCAGGCGGCAGGCCGTGCAGGCACAGGTGCGGGCCACGTTGCCAGTGTTCTGCGGGATGCGCGGCTCCACAAGAACGATGTTCAGAGTCGGTTTTTCGTTCATGGGTCGGTCTCCTTATTCGGTCACGGACACAGGGCACAGGCGCGGCAGCAGCGGCTCGAACCAGACGCCGAAGCGGGTATCCTGTGCGGCGGGAGTGCTCTGGATGGAAAGCGCCACGAACTCGGCGGCGTTGTCGGCGGCAGCACTCAGGGCGTTGCCCTGCAGCAGCGAGCCGATGAGCACGGCACCGTACAGATCGCCGGTGCCGGGAAAGCTGCGGCTGATGTGCAGCTTTTTGACCAGAAAGCGGTCTCTGCCGCTGCCTGCGCAGCCGATGTACTTGCCCAGCGGCAGACCGGTGACGACAGCCCCCGGGGCCAGAGTGGTCAGCTCGTCGGCCAGAGCCTGTGCGGCCTCGTCGGTGAGAGGCTCGGTGCACGGCTCACGCTGCAAAAGCAGCTGCGCCTCGGTGTAGTTGGGCAGGATCAGGTCTGCGGACTGGCACAGCGCGCGGATGCGGTCGATGAGGGCCGGGGTGACGGTGGAATAGGCCTTGCCGTTGTCGCCCATCACCGGGTCCACCACCTTTTTGGCAGCGGGCCAGTACGCAAATGCTTTTTCAGCCAACGCTACCTGTGCCTCGCCGCCCAGATAGCCGGTATAGATGCAGTCAAACTCCACACCCAAAGCGTGATAATGCTCCAGCGCCTGCTGGCCGTAGGCAGAGCCGTCCAGCCGTGCAGGGGTGCCCAGACCGCCCGTGTGGGTGGAAAGCACTACCGTGGGCAGGGCCACCGGCTGCACGCCCATGACCGACAGCACCGGCAGGATGACCGCCAGACTGCAGCGGCCCATGCCGGAAAGATCGTGGATGCAGAGAACTTTTTTGGGTTCAACAGGGTGTATCAAATAAGGGGACCTCCTTGCCAGTATGCAGTACGGGCTGCGGCCGGTTTGGGCCGGGCACACAGACCCATAATAAATTTCACGACACAGTATACCACAAATTTCTGCATAAAAAAAGCGGATACCAGATACTTTATTGGAAATAATAACGCCGGAGACCGGATCTTTTCACCGAAAGGAGCTTTGAAGATGAGACACGAAACGAACAGTTCTTCCGGGATGCTGCTGGGGATGGCGGCCGGCGCGGCACTGGGTGCCGTGGGCGTGATGGCTGCCACCCAGAACCAGCGCCAGCTGCGCCGCACCACCCGCAAGGTGGTGAAGGGCGCGGAAAACGCCGTTTTGCAGCTGGACAAAATGGTGGGGGACTTTGTGGAAAAGCACATGGAAGGGTAAAAAACAAAGAACGGCGTTCCGGACGGGACGCCGTTCCTTGCTTTGAAAAGCTCATTTGTTCCAGATGCACATGCGGGCTGAGGTGTTGATCTCGCCCAGAACGCTCAGATCCATCTGGATGTTGCAGGTCACGGTAAGGGACTTGTTGACATCGTCACCGGTCAGCACCGAGGCGGGCAGGTTCTTGATGGTGAGCACGCCGGTGCCCTTGGACACCTCGCCGGTCACAGCGCCGGTGTAGTTCACATCGCCGATGGTCAGGCCGGTCAGATAACCGGTGACGCCCATCTTGCTCACCTGCCGGATGGGCAGGGTGAGGGTATAGGTGCCGTTGGACTGGCGGGTAAGGCTGGCATCGCGGTCCGTGTCGATGCCGGAGTTGGCCATGGATTCCTTATCGGATCTTTCCTTCCAGAATTTAACGCCCACGTTCAGGGTAGCAGCAGCGCTGGCACCAAAGGTGAACATGCACAGCAGCAGTACCGAAAGCAGGGCGGCGCTTACGCGCTGACAGGTCTTAGTCATGGATATCTGCCTTTCTTTGCCGCAGAGGCGGCCTTGTCCGGCACACGAAATACCGGAACTTTCGATGCTAAAATAGCATGGACGTGTAAAAATGTCAATCTGCTTCGTAAACCTTTCACAAAAACGTTGCACATCGGAAACGAAAAACAGGCGTTTTTGATCTGCTGGTTCCTATGCTGCAGGCAGCCCGGTCTTTTACCGGGAAAACACAACACCGGACAGCCTGCAGGCCGTCCGGTGTTGAAAACGGAAAAACTAGTTCGGCTTAGACCTCAAAGTTGGGGTCGTCCTTCAGCACATGGATGTTGGTCATAAAGGCGCTCTGCTCCGGGTCAGTGAAGGGAGCTTCCTTGACGTACTTGTTCAGCTGGATGGCCGTGCGTGCGGGGTCGGCAATGGTGCCTGCGCCGCCGATGCAGCCGCCGGGGCAGCCCATGCCCTCCAGCAGGTAGCCGTTGT
>ERZ1673702.3285-NODE-3285-length-12802-cov-12.383384_pt1 | contig 12802 bp, 10 predicted proteins | sample MGYA00580232_ERZ1673702 | MGnify/ENA primary metagenome ERZ1673702 (study PRJEB41218, sample SAMN15661792) | gut metagenome | host: Homo sapiens | place: Canada: London | collected 2015-08-20/2019-03-30 | study: EMG produced TPA metagenomics assembly of... | reverse complement strand
TTGTCGAATTCGCCGCCGTGCATCTGCCAGGAGAACGCGAAATGCTGCATGATGCCTTCCACGTCGGATTTGACCACCATGCACCGTTCGGGGGTTTCCAGCACCATGCCCACCACCGATGAGTCCGGAACGATTTTGACGATGCGGTCGCTCACGCTTGCATATTCGAAGCTGTTCACCACAGATTCGGGGAATCCCGGCCCGTCCAGCGAGTAGATGCGTTCGACGCGGTCCTTCACCTCGTCCGATGCGTTCATCGCCGCATATACGGCCAGATTGCCGCCCTTGGAATGGCCGGTGAGCACAATCGGCACGTCCTTCCACAGCGCGGCGACTCTGGCCAGATAGTCGGCGGCGGTCGCTTGCGCCGGCACCGGGTATTGGAAGGCCATGTTGAAGTCCTCTTTCCAACCCACGAGCGAATCGTCGGTACCGCGGAACGCCACAACCAGCATGCCGGACGGCAGGCGATAGGTCGCGGCGGCGAACTGCGTCTGCTCATCGCCGTCGAACTGCTCGAGAAAAGCGCCCATCTCAATGCCGGAAAAACGCGGATTCGCGGCGATGGCATGGTAGAAATCGTGCGTCACCTGCGGATCGACCAAGCCCACGTTCTCGACATTATGGTCGGGCACCGCGCTTCCATGGTGCAGCTCGTCGTCGGCGCGCGCGATCGTCACACCGTCGAATGGAGGTTTCCGCAGCATCCGCACGGAGCGTATGGGATGGCGCGGGTCGAATTGCTTCACACGGTCATGCAACGTGCCATATCGCGATTCGATGTCGTCAAGCCGCGGCACACATTCCGGCACGTCGTCGTACGAAAGCTGCGCGAGCACGAGCGCGTCGGCCTCACGGAAGGGAAGCTCGCCGAAATCGCGCGTCTCCGTACGCGCGTAATCGATGATGTTGCCCATTGCACACCCCTTTCGCAGCCGTCGACATTCCGCATTCCATTATGCTTCCACAATTATGCGTCCGCACCGCACCATCCTACGTCAGCGAACGGGGATGCATCCGGATCATCGGCGCCCCGATGCCCTCCATTGCCCTTCTTATGTGTCATTTGTGCGGCACTCGTGTGTCACTTGCGCGGCACTTATGTGTCACAATTCCATTTTTCACGCCTTTTCGAGGATCGTGACACATGAATCGGCCGAAATGCGGCTCGGCAACCATCCCGACCAGCCGTTGCATCCGCCCATAGCCCCGCCTCGGCACGCGCTTCAGCCCGCCTCGGCACTCAACCCGCTTCAGCCCTCGCGCACCGCCTTCGCCGCGCTGACCGGAATCGCCTTGATCACCGCCCTGATGAGTCCGCGCGTCTCCCGATCGGTATTGCGCGCCGCCTCCACAATCTTCGGCAGCGAATCCGTCCAATGCTCCACCAAATCGGCGATATTGCCGTATCCCGCCGCCGCGAAGATCCCGTAGATCTGGTCGATGGCGCGCTCGCGCTGCTCCTGGCTTACGGTGTCAAGCCACCCGTCGAGGGTTCGTTTGATGAGCTGCGCGCCGGCCGTCAGCTCGTCCACCTGTTCGAAATCGCCATTTTCCGCCACTTGCCAGCTGTTTCCCATATGCTGCATGATGCCGATGGCATCCGCTTTGACGATGCGCACTGGCGCATTCGATTGCAGCAGCATGCCCACGACGGACGATTCGGGCACGGTTTTGCGGATACGCGATTCGATTGCACGGTACGACTGACCGCGCACCGTCGATTTCGGAAGGCCCGGCCCGTCATGGGAAAAGATGCGGGAGATCCGTCTGTTGCGACCCCGCACTGGCCCACCCAATGAGGGCAGCAATCCGAGCCGCCGCGCGCGCTCGCCAGCCACTTCGATGTCATCGTGCGCGATACGCATGGCCGCATACACGGCCATATTGCCGCCTTTCGAATGCCCGCCGAGCATGACCGCGGGCGAATCGCCCGACGAAAGGAAACCTTCCGACCTGTCCAGAATCGAGTTCACATACCGATACGCGGATTCCTGGGACGGCACCGGGCAACGCACCGCCATATTGAAATCCTCCTTCCATCCGACAAGCGTGCCATCGGTGCCACGGAAGGCTACATACAGCGAATCGACGGGCCCGCAACCCACGTCGAACGTCATCGCGGCGAACTGCTGCTGTTCGCGCTCGCTCAGACGCTCCGCGTACTCGCCGACACGCAACGCGCGGAAACGCGGCGATTCGCAGACGGCACGCAGCAACGCGAGCCGATACTCGTTTATATCGGAGGAATTCGAAACGAACATGTCGTCATAGCTTTCCGCACGCAGCAGCTCTCGAATCGGCACCGTCGCCACCGACCTCGCCTCGCCGAACGCCGGAACCAAGCCGGAAAGCCGCATATATGAGAGCTCAGCCAGCACCAGCGAATCGACATCGCCGAACGGCAGCTCCGCGAATCCATGAAACTCGCGCCGCACATAATCCACGACATTGCCCATGTCGCACCCCTTTTCGCTGGCCAACGCATCCTACGGAATCCATTATGCTCCGCTGCGGCCAGCCGGCGGATCAGGAATCATCCAGTCAATCGCAAGCGTTGTGCAACGTCCCCTGTGTAGACTAGGCAGCCATGGATCCAGTTGAAATTCTCATGCACTGGCTTGCCAAAAACTACAGCAAGCTCATCCTGCTCGCCGTCGTGCTCATCGTCGCCGCGCTTATCGACAAGGCGCTCACCAAGGTGGTGCGCCGCGTGCTCGACAAATCGCAGGTGCCGAACGCATCCATCTTCGTCAACATCCTGCGCGTGGTGGTGTGGGTGTTCGCCATCGGCACGCTGCTGCAACCGGTGTTCGGCATCAATCCGACCACGATATTCACCGCTCTTGGCATCGGCGGTCTTGCGGTTTCGCTGGGTTTGAAGGATACGATCGCCAATGTGATCGGCGGCTTCGGGCTTATGCTTGGCCGCGTCATCCAGCCGGGCGATTACGTCAAGGTGGCCGGCATCACCGGCACCGTCAAAGACATCAACTGGCGTCAGACCATCGTCCGCGAACGCAACGGCAACGAAATGGTCATTCCGAATTCCATTCTGAACACCGCCTCGCTGGAGAAGCTTGACCCGTCGAACGAGTGCCTGGTGTCGGTGCCGTTCACCGCGAAGGCGGGCGTGGATGTGGAGCGTATGAAGGCCGACATCGTCAGCACCGTGGAGCAGGCGACCATAGGGCTTGCCAACCCGCAGTACAAGCCTGTGGTGAAGCTTAACGGGTTTACCCCGTATGGCATTGACGGCACGATTTACGCGTTTGCGAAAAACGATTTGCTGCTGTCCACCATGGCGGATGCGGTGGCGCAGTCGATTGCGCATGCCGATTATCTTGAGCATCGCGCGGTCGGCAGCGGCGAATAGCGGCAGCGGCGTGCGCAACGCAACGCACGCAACACAAGCTATGCAGGCAACAGAAAGGCCGACCGGGAACGTATCCCCGGCCGGCCTTCATAATCCACGCGACTGCGGCTATAGGAACAGACTGATCGCCGTCAGCAGCACCGTGAGCACGATGAACGTGACCATGCCGACGTTGCCGTACACGGTTTTGGCGCGCACGCCGCGCGGCAGCTCTTCCGGCGCGATGTAGAATTCGGCTTTCCTGAAGTTACGGATCAGCAGCACGAATCCGGCGAGAATCACGGCACCGTACAGCAGGAAATAGACGAGCATGATCGCCAGCCCGGTGGCGTTCTGCGACGCCCACTGTTCCATCGCCGCCACATTGCCGTTTTCCGCGGCCTGAGACACCTTGTCCAGCTGGTCCAGGTCGACGCGCGTCAGAATCCACGGCGCGAGCACGCCGCCGTTGAAGTTGATGATCATGTGCATGGCCGTCGAATAGCGCAGTTTGCTGGTGCGCATGTAGATGTAGCCGAACATGACTCCCAGCAGGAACGCATAGAAGAACTGGAACAGGTTCATGTGGAACAGTCCGAACGCAAGGCCGGACAGCAGAATCGCCGTTTTCTCTCCGTATTTGCGAGTGTGGTCGATGAGCTGCTTGCGGAACATCCATTCTTCGAAAATCGGGCCAAGAATCACCAAGAACACGACATTCCAGATGTTCGTCTGCATGGCAAGATCGGCTACGCGGTTCGTGGCTTCACCGTCGGAAAGCGCCAGCGACAGCATACTGCCGACCATGCTGCCGACCCACATCATCGGCAGGCACATGAACAGCAGCTTGAAGAACATGCCCGGTTTCATGTTGAATTTGCGGGTTTCGATGACGGTCGATTTGCCCATGAGCACCACCGCGACCGGCATGGCGATCAGATACAGCGGCACGTCGGAAATGAGGAACGTCATCCAATTCGGCATATCGCCGCCGGCGCCTACACCGCCCGCGACCGCACGCACCACGCCTTTGAGCAGGAAGACGCCCGCGTACCAGATGATCACCATCAGGCACAGGCTTGCGCCGATGCGCGAAAAGTCACGTTTCGCCCGCTGAAGCCATTCGAAGAACGGATTGCGATTCGGCTGCTGGAGCTGCTGCGGGAATTGCGATTGCGGATATTGCGGTGCCGGTCCCTGCGGATACTGGGGGTACTGCGGCTGTTGCGGTTGTTGCGGAAACGTCATGGTCACCTTACGAACTTACGGCAAGCAAATAAAAAAGCTGATATCCAGCACTGTACTACCAGTTCTCTGAATATCAGCTTGGAATCTCAGCCCTGCGAATGGCTCGTCTCACGCGATGGGCGACCGTACGCAATAATCACGCACGGCGATCGCGCGCAGCGACCAATCGTCAGACGGCGAGCGCCGGAATCGGCCGAGGCGCGACCACGACCTGCGCTCCGATCGCAAGTCCTGCGGGCAGCTCGTTGGCCGGCAGCTGCACGGTGACGCGAATCGTGCCACCCATGCCTGCGCAGGCTACGCGCACGTCCACGCGGGCCAGCGCGCCGAGGAAATGCACCATCTCCACGCGGCCAAGTTCGCCGGCTCCGTGGACGGCATCGGCATCGTTGGTCAGTTCGATCGTCATGTTCTCGGGGCGCACCAGCACCGTGGAGGCGTCGGTGGCGGAACCGTCCAGCAGCGGGACGCGCTGGCCGAACACCACGGCCTCCTCACCGTTGGCGATTCCCGGCAGACGGTTGGTCAGGCCGATGAAGGTGGCCACGTATTCCGTGTCGGGGCGGCGGTACAGCGTCTGCGGGGCGGCGATCTGCTCGATGCGGCCGTGGTTCATCACGCCGATGCGGTCGGCCACGGCAAGGGCTTCTTCCTGGTCGTGGGTCACGAACACGGTGGTGGTGCCGGCTTCGAGTTGGATGCGGCGGATTTCGTCTCGCAGCTGCACGCGCACTTTGGCGTCCAATGCGGACAGCGGCTCGTCGAGCAGCAGCACACGCGGGTTCACGGCCAGCGCACGGGCCAGGGCCACGCGCTGCTGCTGGCCGCCGGACATCTGCTGCGTGTACTTTTTCGCCTGGTCGGCAAGTCCGACCAGTTCCAGTTTCTCCATGGCCTGGCGGCGGCGTTCCGCACGGTCCACGCCTCGGATTTCAAGGCCGAATTCCACGTTCTGCAACGCGGTCATGTGCGGGAACAGCGAGTAGGCCTGGAACACCATGGCCATGTCACGCTTGTTGACGGGCACGCCGGTCACGTCCTGGCCGCCGACGAGGATGCGTCCGGCCTGAATGTCTTCCAGCCCGGCCAGGGAGCGCAGCGCGGTGGATTTGCCGCAGCCGGAGCCGCCCAGCAGCACCACCATTTCGCCCGGATTGATTTCCAGGTTGAAATCGTCCAACGCCTTGACGGTCGAACCGGGGTAGATCTTGTCTACACCAAGCATCTGCACACCGCCGCCGCGCGCTTCGGAATCCTTGAGCACGGCCTTCGCCGCTTCGGTCACCACGTTGGATTCGGTATCGGAGAACGCTTCCGAGGTATGGGCAACCACCGCCTTCTGTTCGGCGAGAGTCATGAGTTGTCACCTTCCTTGTTCCGACGCATCGCGCCGGAAATCAGATCGAGAGCCACCAGCAGAATCACGCCGAATAGCAGTGCCAGCAGCGACATTGCGGTGGAGATTTGCGAATTGGATTGGCCGAGCTGGTACAGCGCGACCTGTAGGTTCATACGGCCGAGCAGTGAGGCGACGGTGTATTCGCCCAGCACCACGGCTATGGAGATGAACGATGCGGACAGGATCGACTGCCACAGGTTCGGAATGAGTACGCGGAAGAATACGCGCGGCCATGAAGCGCCGAGGGACCGTGAGGCCTCGCATAACGTCTTCACGTCGATGGAATTGAGTCCCACCGCAAGCGCGCGGAAGGCAAACGGCATGACCAGCACCACGTAGGCGAAGCACAGCCAGATCGGGTTGGTGCTCAGCACGTCGGCGGACAGCCAGCGGTAGATCGGTCCCAGGCCAACCACCAGCACGATGGCCGGAATGGTCAGCGGCAGCGTGGCCACCCATTCGATGGCGCGTTCCAGTCTGCGCGAGCGGATGTGCACGATCACCATGGTGGGCACGAGCAGCACGAGCATGATCAGCACGGTCACCACGCACAGCGCGAGCGAAGCGCCGAGGCCGCTCCACAGGGTGCTCAGGTCGGCGCCGAGCGCGCTGCCGTCGCCGGTGAAGATGGCGATCCACGGGTCGAAGCTCCATTTTCCGGACAACGGGTGTCGGATGGTGAACAGGAACATGGACACCAGCGGCACGAACAGGAACAGCAGCGTCACCGTGAGAATGATGGTTTTGACGATGCGTTGCTTGCCGAGTCTGGCCGCACGCAGCTGCGGCGGCATGGTTTGCGATTCCTGCATGTTCTGCTTTTCCTCCGATTGCGCGCTTACGGTTTGCGTATTTGCGTTCACTGCCATCGTCCGGCCCTCTTTTCCACGGCGTGGCTGATCATCATGACCACCGCCACGACGACGATCATGGCGAAGGCGAGCACCTGCGCGAAGCCTTGCTGGTTCGGGTCCATTTCGTTGCGCATCGCGCCTTGGATCATCAGCGGCACGAGGATCGAACGCTGGGAGAACAGCGCGGCGGCCGTGGCGTATGCGGAGAACGCGGACGCGAACAGCAGCAGGAACGCGGAGATGAATCGCGGCGCCAGAATCGGGCCGGCCACGCGCGTCCAGTATTGGAAGGTGTTGCCGCCGAGGCTTTCCGTGGCTTCGCGCCACTGCGGGCGGATGGAATCGACCGCGGGCAGGAAGATGATGATCATCAGCGGAATCTGGAAGTAGCAGTAGATGGTGATCAGGCCCGGCAGCGAGCTGAGCCAGTTCGGATTCACCACGTAGCCGGTCAGCTGTTTGATGAGCATGGTGCCCACGCCGTTGATGCCGATGGTGGCGATGAACGCGAACGCCAGCATCACGCCGCCGAATTGGGCGAGTACCGACGAGATGGCCGAAATCATGCGGCGCAGCAGGCCGTTCGGCTTGGAGCCGATGACGAGGGCGTAGCTGGCGAGCGCGCCCACGATGGCGCCGATGACCGCGGATGCGACCGATACGAGTATCGATGTGCCGAATGCGGCGATGGTGTTCGCTTCGAAAAGTTTGTTGAAGTTCGCCACGGTGAAGCTGCCGTCGGCGGATTGGAAGGCGCCCACGATGACGATGACCGTCGGGGCGAGCAGGAAGCACGCGGTGTAGGCGAAGAACGGGATGGACACGGCGATGGTGCCGAGTTCACGCCTATGCGCGGCAAACGAGATGGCGGAGGAGCCCGCGCGCTTGGCGTGAGCTCCTGAGGTAAGCACTGCGGTCATGTCAGTTGCCGATGGTCTTGTCCCAGTTGTCCTGGAGCCATGTGGTGATGCGGGTGGAATCCTCGTTGGTGTAGCTCACCGGATCGCCGTCGATGGTGATGGCGTTCTTGAGGGTGGTCTGGTCGACGGTGCCGTCCTTCTTCATGGAGTCGAGCAGTACCGGGTTCGCGCCGCCCTTGAACCAGTCGTTCTGGGCGTCGGCGCTGTACAGGTATTCCTCCCACAGGCGGGCTGCGGCCGGGTGCGGGGCGTCCACGTTGATGGCCTGGTTGTAGTAGCTGACCACCTGGGCGTTCTTGAAGGTCTTGAACTTCCAGTTCACGCCCTTGGCCTTGAGGCTCTTCTGGTAGGAGGCCTGGTTGTAGGTCCAGTCCATCACCACGCCGGTCTGGCCGGAGTCGATGGTGCCGTCGGTCACGTCGACGGTGGTGAGGTTGCCGCAGTCCTTGAGCTTCTTGAAGAAGTCGAGGCCCGGCTGCAGGTTCTTGATGTCGCCGCCGGCCAGCTGGTTGATCATCAGGTAGCCGTTGAACGCGGCGCCGGCTTCGGCCGGCTTGCCGTTGAGCGCCACGGTTCCGGCGAACTTCGGGTCGGTCAGGTCGTTGATGGACTTGATGTCGCCGTACTTGTCGGCGTTCCAGCCGATGGACATGATGCCGGTGTAGTCGGCGTAGTACTTGCCGTCCTTATCCTTGACGGAATCCGGGATCTTGTCCCAGGCCTGCACCTTGTACGAGGCGAAGTTGTCGGTGCTGGTGGAGGCCACGGCCAGGCCGAGGTCGTACACGTCCGGAGCGGCGTCGGTGCCCTTGTTGGTCTTGCCGGCGTCCACTTCCTCCTTGGAGGAGGCGTTCGGGTTCTGCTCGTTGATCTTGATCTTCGGATACTTCTTCTTGAAGCCGCTGATCACGTCACCGTAGTTGGACCAGTCGTGCGGAAGCGCGATCACGTTGAGCGCGCCTTCCTTTTCGGCAGCGGCCACGAGGCCGTCCATGCCGCCGAAATCGGAGATCGAAGTGGCCTTTGCGGACTTTTCGTCCACTTTCACGGTTTTACCGGTGTTGGAGGCGCTATCGGTGGAATTGGCGTTGCCTGATCCGCAGGCGGCCATGGAGCATGCGAGCACGGCGGCGAGCGAGCCGGCGGCGATCTTGCGCAAAGCGTTCATCGTTTTCGTTTCCCTTGTTGTGTTGTTGTTCTTGGAATCGACAACATGGAAACGTAATGGCGTTACCTAACGCAGTGTCAAAGAATAAGTAAAGCCGAAGCGATTTTTAGGAATATTCCCGTTTCGCTTCGGCAAACTTACGATGAACTGGCCTTTTTCGTGTTGCTTTCTTTGCGCTTTTCAGCTCGAAATGCAGCACGGCTTCGGCTCAGCTCGGATGAGATTCAGGATTCAGCGCAGCACGCCTTCGATCAGCTTGGTGATCAGGTCGGTGTAGCGCACGCCGGTGGCCTCCCATGCCTTGGGGTACATGGAGATGGACGTGAAGCCCGGCATGGTGTTGATTTCGTTGACCATCACCTTGCCGTCCTTGGTCACGAAGGTGTCCACGCGGCTCAGACCGGCACCGTCCACGGCGACGAACGCCTTCTTGGCGGTTTCGCGTACAAGGTTCAGCGTCTCTTCCGGCAGATTGGCGGGCACTTCCACGTGGCTTGCGGCGGCGTCCATGTACTTGCTGTCGAAGTCGTAGAACTGGTCGTCGCCTTCGGCGCGCTTGTCGAGTACGATTTCGCCCGGCCAGCTGGCCTGCGGCGCTTCGCCGGCCTTCGGGCACAATACCGCGCATTCGATTTCGCGCGCGTCGATGCCCTGTTCCACGAGGATGCGCCAATCGTGGTGGGACGCCTCGTACACGGCGGCCGCGAGTTCGGCCGCATCGCCCTCATGCTCCACCTTGGTCACGCCGAAGCTGGAGCCGGCGCGGGACGGCTTGACGAACAGCGGATACTGCAAGCCGGCTTCGCTAACCTGCGCCATGATCGCATCGGCGTTGGCCTTGAATTCGGAAGCCTTGTCGAAGGAACGCGCGTCGAGCGTGATGCCGGGCGCGACGGGAATGCCGGCGGCCGCAAGCAGCACCTTCGTGTAATGCTTGTCCATGCAGGCCGCGGAGGCGAGCACGCCGCACCCCACGTACGGCACGCCCATCATTTCGAACAGACCCTGGATGGTGCCGTCCTCGCCGTACGGCCCGTGCAGCACGGGGAACACCGCGTCCACATGGCCGAACGGGGTCATCGTACCGTCATCCTCGCGGGCGAAGAAGCCGTCCTGTCCGAGAGCCACTTCAAGCACCACGTCCTTGGCGCCTGGGGTTTTCTCCACGGTCGGCAGGCCTTCGTCCAGGCTCCATCCGAGCGGATTCTCACCGTTGACGATCCACTTGCCGTCCTTGGTGATGCCCACCGGAATGGCTTCGAACTTGTCCGTGTCCAGCGCGCGCAGCGCACTCGCAGCGGAGATGCAGGAGATCGAATGCTCGTCGGCCTTGCCGCCGTACATCACCACAATGCGCTTTTTTGCCATATCTATAGCCTTTATTCCTTAACCTTTTATGACTTTTCAGGATTTTTGCCAAGCATCCAGCATACAAGCCGGCTGCTACTCCTCGGTGATGCCTTCGCCGAACAGTTCGGACAGCATCTGCGCGCAGGAGATGCCGTCGTCCAGCACGTGGCTCATGGCCGTGGCGAGCGGGGTCGGCACACCGTACTGCTTGCCCAACGCCACCACCGCGTCGGTGGTCGGCACGCCTTCGGCCACGCCGTTGCTCACCTTGGTGGCCTCTTCGACGCTCAGACCCTTGCCGAGGTTGGAACCGAACGTGTAGTTGCGGCTCAGCGGGGAACCGCAGGTGGCGATGAGGTCGCCCACGCCGGCAAGTCCGGCGAAGGTCTTCGGATCGGCTCCGGCCGCCTCGCCCAGCGCGGTCAATTCGGCAAGGCCACGGGTTTCGATCATGGCCGCGGTGTTCTCGCCGTAGCCTGCGCCACGGGCCATGCCCACGGCGAGCGCCACCACATTCTTCAGCGATCCGCACATTTCCAAGCCGATCACGTCGCGCGTCACGAACGCACGGAAGTAGTCGGTGGTGCAGGCGGTGGCGATGGTGCGCGCGTTGTCGATGTTCGCGCATCCGACCACGGTCGCGGCCGGCTCACGGTCGGCGATCTGCTTGCTCAGGTTCGGTCCGGAAATGGCGGCGAAGCGTTCCGCCGGAAGGTCGAGCGTTTCCATGACGACTTCGTCCATGCGTTTGCCGGTGGTGCGTTCGATGCCTTTCATCAGGGAGGCCACGAGCGCGGTCTCGGGGATGAGTCCCTTGAATTCGGTCAGTGCCACGCGTGCGAACTGCGCGGCGATGGCCACGATGACGATGTCGGCGTTGGCCACGGCTTCGGCGCGGTCTCCGGTGGCGGTCATGTTGCTGGGCAGCGTTTCCACGCTGGGCAGGCGCACACCGTTGTGGTGATGGTCACGAATACCTTCCACGATTTCCGGTTCGATGGCCCACATGGTCACGTTGTTGCCCGCGTCGGCAAGCACTTGACCGAAGGCCGTTCCCCAAGCGCCAGCGCCCAGTACCGTCACATTCGCCATGAATTTTGCTCCTTGGATTATTTGGATTGCTTTTTGCGGCCGAGCGTATGCCACATCGGCCGCCGCTTTCAATCGACGTTGTCTTATGCTACCGCCGGCTACGCACACCGGCCGCGTGTTCCGGTCGCACGCGTATTTTGTTCGCCGCCGGAACGGGTGTGTGGGGGAAAATCAGTCTTTCACGCGACTCATGGTGCGGTAGTCCCAGTAGCCGTCAGGTGCCTGTTCGCCGCGGATTTCGGCCATGATTTCGGTCATGCGCACGCGGATGCGGCGGGTCAGTTCGTCGGCGCGGTCCGTCGGCACTTCGTCTCCCCAGGAATCGCAGCCGTCAAGCAGGTCCGCGTAGTCGAGCGCCTCGTCGTAGCACATCACCACGTTCTTGCGCGGCCACGGCCACCAGTGGTTGATGCTGGCCGCGCCCCAGGTCACGGCACAGTACAGCGGCACCTGGCAGCCGAGTCGGCGTGAGGATTCGAGGGCGATCACGCCCACGCCGTTTTTCATGCTCATCGGCCACTTCTGCGGGTCGCGCGTCACGGTGCCCTCCGGCCATACGGTCAGTGGACGGCCGGAGGTGAGGATTTCCACGGACGTTTCCTCGATGGCTTTGGCCTTGCCCGCGCGGCGCTGCACCGGCTGCATGCCGACCAGCTGGAACCATTTGCCGATCAGCGGCCATTTGGCCATTTCCGCCTTGGCCATGTAGCGCGGGCGGCGGCCCTGATGGAACATCGAGACCATCGGCACGAACACGTCGTACATGGTCACATGCGTGGCGGCGGTGATGAACGGGCCGGTTTCCGGCACGTGTTCCAAGCCCCAGGCCTTCACTTTGCTGTGATTGCGCAGCACCACGTCGCAGCCGGTCAGCAGGCGATGCGTGGCTTTGGGGTTCTGCGCTTCGATTTCCGCGGTGTTGGCTTTGCGCGGACCGGTCGGGAAATCGTGGGTCGGGTCTACAAGATGATGCTTCTGTGCGAGTTTCGCCACCTGTGCGTCGCTCAGCGGCTTCACTGCGGAGCGCGGCGACGGTTTTCCTTTGGATGCCATGGCTCCCATTGTGCCACCGGCCGCCGATACGTTCGTCATCGATGTTTTCCGCGTTATCTTGCTTTTTACTGCCTCATGCCATCGTTTTCTGCATCATTTGGCCGTCAAATGATGCAGAAAAGACGGGCGATAAGGCAGAAAGGGAATGTGCGGAAGATGCGGAAGGCACGGAAAGCATGTTTGCGATTGCGGCGGCGGCAATCGCGGATAAAACAAAACCGGCACCCGCGCAAGGCGAGTACCGGTGAAAGGTGGTATGCGTTCAGCGCGACTGGTCAATCGCGACTAGCCAGTCGCAACTGGTCAATCGCAATAAATCAGCCGCAGCCGATTCATCGAACCAATCGCAGCGAATCAGTCGAA
>ERZ1673702.3276-NODE-3276-length-12837-cov-13.240729_pt1 | contig 12837 bp, 10 predicted proteins | sample MGYA00580232_ERZ1673702 | MGnify/ENA primary metagenome ERZ1673702 (study PRJEB41218, sample SAMN15661792) | gut metagenome | host: Homo sapiens | place: Canada: London | collected 2015-08-20/2019-03-30 | study: EMG produced TPA metagenomics assembly of... | reverse complement strand
AGGTCAACGGCCTGACCGACATCGTGCTCACCAAGCTCGACGTGCTCACCGGCCTCAAGGAAATCCCGCTGTGCGTGGCGTACGACGTCAACGGCGAGCGTCGCGACGATATGCCGACCGACCAGGCCGAGTTCGCCGCCGCGAAGCCGATTTACGAGTCCATGCCGGGTTGGGACGAGGACATTTCCCAGGTCCATGACTTCAACGATCTGCCGAAGACCTGCCAGGATTACGTCAAGCGTCTTGAGGAACTGTCCGGCTGCCGCATTTCCGTGATCGGCACCGGCCCGCAGCGCGACCACATCATCCAGATCAACTCGCTGATCGACTGAAGCTGATTCGGCTGATTCGTCGATATGAACGTCGGTAACGAACGTCAATGACAAGTGCCGGTGGGCCTGTGCCTGCCGGCACTTTGCGTATGGTGCGTGCGATGGCGTTCGCGTATGACGCACACCGCATACACACCGACGGGGTGCGCGGCGGAGGAACGGAAAAGGGGAGTGCGATGACTGCAATGCCGCCTAACGACAGGTTCGACAGGTTTGACAGGTTCAGCAAACTGGTCCCGCGATTCGACCACCTGAAATGGAAGATGGCCGCTGCCGGCATTCTCGTCGGCCTGATTTCCGGCTTCCTCGTCGTCCTCTACCGTCTCGGCATCGAATACGGCACCGACACCGCGCGCTGGATCTACGCGCGCATCCGCGAAACCCCGTGGCTGGTCGCACCGTGGGCGGTCGCCGCAATCGCAGCCGCGCTCGCCATCGCATGGATGGTCAAAAAAGAGCCGATGGCCGGCGGCAGCGGCATTCCGCAAACCAACGGCGTGGTGATCTGCGGCCTGAAAATGCGATGGCAGACGATTCTGCCGGTTCGCTTCATCGGAGGCCTGCTCGGATCGCTCTTCGGCCTCTCGCTCGGCCGCGAAGGACCGTCCATCCAAATCGGCGCATCGGGCGCGCAGTTCCTATCGCACCGGCTGCGCGGCAAGAAACGTGAGGACATGCAGGAGCATTATCTGGTCACCGCCGGTGCCGCGGCCGGCCTGTCCGCCGCGTTCAGCGCACCGCTGTCCGGCATGATGTTCGCTTTGGAAGGGGTGCATCGCAGTTTTTCGCCCGCGATTCTGATGGGCGCCACCGCCGCGTCCCTGACCGCCGATTTCGTATCGAAATACTGTTTCGGCCTGCGTCCGGTGCTTGACTTCGGCACCATCGGCCAACTGCCGCTCGGCGAATACGGGTGGCTGATTCCGCTGGGATTGGTGGCCGGTTTGGTTGGTTCGCTGATGAACCGTTCGCTGCTCGGCTTCCAAACGCTGTATGGCAAGCTTCCCGCATGGAGCCGCCCTTTGATCGCGATCGCACTCGCGCTGCCAATCGGCATTTGGCTGCCTGACGTGCTCGGCGGCGGCTCGAACCTGATCGCCATGGCCGAGCATGCGCGCGTCGGCTTGGGCATGCTGTGCGTGCTGTTCGTGGCGAAAGTGCTGTTCACCTCCACCAGCTTCGGTTCAGGCGCTCCCGGCGGCATTTTCATGCCGATCCTCGCGGTTGGCTCACTCGCCGGCGGTATCTGCGGCGAGACGTTGCACCAGTTCGGCAACCTGCCGTCCGATTCCGTGGCGATTTTCTCGGTATGCGTGATGACGGGCACGCTGGCCGCGTCCGTGAAAACACCGATCACGTCGATTCTGCTGGCCGTGGAAATGTCCGGCACGTTGACGCACATGCTGCCGGTCGCCGCCGTCGCGTTCATCGCGCTGCTCGTCTCCGACCTGCTGCGTACGAAACCGATCTACGGCGAGCTGCTGGAACGGTACATGCGCGCGCAAGGAGGCACGACGGCAATCGCCAATCGCATCGACAACGGCATCATGGAACTGCCTGTGGAAATGGGTGCGACCGCGGACGGCAAGCTGATGCGTGACGTGCGCTGGCCGTACGGCTGTCTGGTGATCGGCCTGCGTCGCGGAGAACGGCAGATCGTGCCGCATGGCGATACGCGGCTGCGCGCCGGCGACTATCTGGTCGTGTTGTTCAGCGGCGAGGACGAAAGCGACGCACGGCATGCGATGCGGCGGTTGTGCGACGTGTCCGTCTGACGCGGCCTTACTGTCTTCCATAACCATTCGTAGACGTCTAGGGCCACCCGAAGTTATCCACAGTTATCCACCGAATCGGACATGTTCGATGTTTGGTTGCAACGCACGTGTAGACTCGTACAAGGTTAGGAAGACGGCACCTGCGGCCAGCTCGTTGCCGTATGGCTGGGGCGGAACGACGCTGTCCGCGGAAAGCCAAGTACAAGGGGAACGTGATGGAATCGCAAGAACAACGGGCGGCAGACTCGCCAAACGCGGGTGATGAGCCGAATCCCGCCACGCAGTCGATCGACGTCGCCGAAGTGGCGCGCGCGGATGTGCGCCCGTCCGGTGCCGCCGCATCCAAGCATCCGCCGCAGATTCCGCTCGCGCCGATGAAACGCATGCAGGCGCGATTCAACCCTCTTGCCGATGGTCTGATGTATCTCGTGGTGTTCGTCGGCGGTTTCGTCGGCGTCGGTTTCCGTCACGCCACGGACCTGCTGCTGCCGTCGGTGAACGGTTCGCCGTTCGTGGTGGGCACGTTCGTGTCGAATATGCTCGCCTGCTTCCTGTTTGCGATGCTGACCGAATACATGGCGACCGCGTCGTGGCTGCGCCGCAGGGTACGGCAGGTCGTCAGCCGTGGCGTCGGGCTTGGTTTGCTTGGCGGACTGTCGACGATGTCCGGCGTGATGTTGGAAACCATGGAAGGCATGCGCGAGCAGCGTTTCGGCAGCGCGCTCGGCTATCTTGCGGGAAGTTTCGCCGGCGGTCTGATCGCGGCCGCGGTTGGCGTGGCGCTGATGCAGGCGTTGCTGGCGCGCGGCACACGCAAGCGGGTCCGTAACGCGATCGCCGATGCCTCCACGGCTTCCGTATCCTCAATGTCCGATTCGGACGCGTACGGCATCGTGCAGGACGTCCAGATGACCGACACTGCAGTATCGGCTACGCAGAGTGTTACGCAGACGGTCCCCATGGCCGATTCGGGCGAATCGGACGTGCCGGACGCGCAAAATGTGCAGAACAACGTGCCGGGCGTGCAGGGCGTGCGCCACGTGAAGGTGGCGGATGTGGCGCATTCGGCCGCGCAGGCCGCGTTGGAGGCCGCGCAGGCGGCACAGCAGGCGGCCCAGGTCGCCCAGCAGGTCGCGCAGACCGGGCAGGTGCCGAAAATCGAATCGCAGCCGCAGTCATCGCAACCCGTCGCACCTCTGCCCAGCTTCGAACCCAAGCCGGTCACCGCGGAAATCCCGCTCGTCGCCGACCCGACCACAGGGGAGGTGCGCTGATGACCTGGATGATCTGCCTGTTCGGCGGCATCGGCGCCATGGCCCGTTATGTGCTTGACGTGTCGATCCAACGCAGCTGGAACCGTGACGGCAACCACAGCTTCCCCCTGGCCACGCTCGTCATCAACGGCGTCGCCTCCCTGTGCGCCGGCATCGCCATGATGTCGTACTATGCGCAGTCGGTTGATATGGGCACGGTAATGACGTTCGTTGTGGGGTTCCTCGGCGGATTCTCAACATTCTCGTCGGCGATCAACGAGGTGCTGTCGCTGATTCGCAAACGCCGTTTCGCCATGGCCCTGGGCTATGGCGCTGCCACGGTCGCGGTGCCGCTCGCCTGCGTGGCGCTCGGATTCGGCATCGCCATGCTGGGCGGCCACGCATAGCTGTCACCGGCTCAGCCTCGCGTAATTTTCACGTTACACGGGCGGTCATCGGGTAACGTTCAGGAAATCTGAGCGCAACCGCGCGAGCTGTTTCCTCTCCTACGTTGTGAAAACAACAAGAGAGGAAAAACCTATGACAGCCGTAACGTATCTCACACGGCATCGTCGACCGGGAATCGTCATACTCTGTTCGATTGTCGCCGTTCTCTCGATGCTTTTCGTACTCCCTCCCGCCATCGCGTCCGCAGCCGATTCCGGCGCGCAGGCCGTCGATGAATGCAATCCGACCGCCAGCAACGGCTGCGTCAACGGCATCCTGCAGGACGCCGACAAGAAGCCGATCGCCGACGTCACCATCACGCTGTCCGGCAAGGCAACCGCGGAAACCAAAACCGCGGCGGACGGCAAATGGGCCTTCTCCGTTGCCGATGACGGCGATTACACCGTCACCATCGACGCGTCCGTTGCGAAAGAGCACGGCCTGAAGGCAAGCAGCGCGACGGTGACGATCAAGAAAGCCAGCTTCGACAAGCAGCGCGGCGTTGTCCGATTCGACCAGGCGGGCGATTCCGCCGGCAGCGGCACGTCCGGCACATCCGGATCGTCCGGCTCGGCAAACGGCACGAAAGGCGCGACCGGCACATCCGGATCGACGGCGGCCACGCAATCGCCAGTCAAAAAAGACGGCTCCAATGTCGGCAAACGCATCTGGCAGCAACTGTATTCCGGCATTATCTTCGGCCTGATGCTGGGCCTCATGTCCGTCGGCATGAACCTCGTCTACGGCACCACTGGCCTGCAGTCGTTCTCACACGGCGAACAGGTGACGCTCGGCGGCCTCATGGCATACGTCGGCACGCAGATGCTGCACATGCCGCTCATCGCCTCCGCCATCTTCGCCATCGTCATCGGCGCGCTGACCGGCTTCATCCAAAACGAAATCGTCTGGGGGCCGCTACGCAGACGCCACGTCGGCACCATGCAGCAGATGATCGTCACCATCGGCCTGTCCATGGCGTTGCAGTACACGTTCCAGTTCTTCTTCGGTGGCGACATCAAAGGCATCGTCAAATCGGTGCCGGACAGCTTCCAGCTCGGACCGATCACCACCGACATGCCGACGCTGGTCTCCGCGCTCATCGCCATCTGCGTGATCGTCGGCGTCACCCTGTTCCTCTACAAGACGCGACTCGGCCGCGCCACACGAGCCGTGTCCGACAACGCGGCGCTCGCCGCAGCATCCGGTATCAACGTGGATCAGGTGGTCCGCGTGGTCTGGATCCTCTCGTGCGCGATGGCAGCCCTGTCCGGCGTGCTGCTCGGCGTCTACCTGAACGGCATCTCCTGGAACACCGGCGCGACCCTGATCCTGCTGATGTTCGCCGCGGTGACGCTCGGCGGCCTCGGCACCGCCAATGGCGCGTTGATCGGCTCGCTGGTCATCGGCATCGTGGCGGACATGAGCTCGCTCGTCATCCCCAACGATATGCGTTACGCCAGCGCGCTGGCAATCCTCATCATCGTTCTGCTGGTGCGCCCGCAGGGCATCTTCGGCAAGCAGCAAAGGGTGGGCTGATCCATGGACATCATGACAATCATCTCCAACGCGGCGGGCGAACTGATCGCCCCGACCACGGCGGCGTACGTACTCGCCGCCATCGGTTTGAACATTCACTTCGGCATGACGGGCCTGATGAACATGGGCCAGGCCGGTTTCATGCTCCTCGGCGCTTACGGATTCGCCATCACGCAGTCGATGGGCTGCAACCTGTTCGCCTCCGTATGCGCGGCGCTCGCGCTCGCGGTCATCTACGCGCTGCTGCTGGGCATTCCGACGCTGAAACTCGGACCCGACTATCTGGCCATGGTCACATTGGCCGCCGCGGAAATCATCCGCATCATCGGCAGATCGACGGCCATGACGAACTTCACCGGCGGTTCCGCGGGCATCTCGCCGCAGGACTTCACCGAGAAATTCGAATCGCTTTCGCCGCTGCCGGACGGTTCGACCACGTTCCTGCTGTGGACGTACAGCAACAACATCGCCAACTCCTGGTGGCTGCGCATCGTGGCATGGGTTTTGGTGGTGATCGCGGCGCTGCTGTGCTGGCGCTGGTTCCACTCGCCGTGGGGCCGCATGCTCAAAGGCATCCGCGAGGACGAGAACGCGATCCGTTCGCTCGGCAAGCCGGTGACGCGATACAAGATGGAATCGCTGATTCTGGGCGGCCTGTTCGGCGCGATCGCCGGCATCATCTTCGTCCTGCCGCGTTCCGTACAGCCCGATTCGCTCGGCCGCACCGTCACCTTCTACGTGTGGACGATTCTGCTGCTGGGCGGCGCGGCCACGATTCTCGGCCCGGTGCTTGGCTCCTGCGTGCTGTGGGTGCTGCTCACCTTCGTCAAGGAGGTCATGCGCAACACCGTTCCCGAAACCCTCATCTCTTCCAACCAGATCGAAGCCCTCGGCTGGGTGATCGTCGGCGTCGCGCTGATGTGCCTGGTGATCTTCAGACCACAAGGCCTGTTGGGCGACCGAAAGGAGTTGGCTTTCCATGCCTGATACAACGAATTCTCCGACCACTGGCGTGCAGCCGGCCACGGAACCCGCAACCGGCGTGCAACCCGTATCCGGTGTGCAGCCCGGCGTACCATTTCAGGACCTCACCAAATGGGCCACCAAAGCTCCGGAAGGCGAGACCCTCATCTCCACCGCCTATCGTGACAAAGTCACCGACGATCTGAAATTCGTCGAAAACAAGCCGGGCGTGCACAAGCCCGACCCGATCCTCGTGGCCGACAACGTGACCCGCAAATTCGGCGGCATGACCGCCGTGGACGTGAGCCACTTCGAAATCGAACGGCACGGCATCACCGCGCTGATCGGACCGAACGGCGCCGGCAAAACCACGTTCTTCAACCTGATGACCGGCTTCGATACGCCGAACACCGGCACCTGGCAGTTCGACGGCAAGGACATGGCCCACGTGCAGCCCGAAAAAGTGGCGCGCATGGGCATGGTCCGCACCTTCCAGCTAACCAAGGTGATGAGCCGTCTGACCGTGCTCGACAACATGCTCCTCGGTGCCCCCGTGCAGCCGGGCGAAGGCATGTTCCGCGCGCTGTTCCCCGGCATGTGGAGGAAGCAGGAGCAGGCGAACATCGAAAAAGCCGAGGCGCTGCTGGAACGCTTCCTGCTGATCAAAAAGAAGGACGATTACGCCGGCGCGCTTTCCGGTGGCCAACGCAAGCTGCTGGAAATGGCACGAGCGCTGATGTCCGACCCGAAACTGGTCATGCTGGACGAGCCGATGGCCGGCGTGAACCCCGCGCTGAAACAGTCGCTGCTCGACCACATCATGGCGTTGCGCGAGGAAGGCACCACAGTGCTGTTCGTCGAACACGACATCAACATGGTGAGACACATCGCCGACTGGGTCACCGTGATGGCGGAAGGCAAGATCGTGGCCGAAGGCCAACCGAAGAGCGTGATGAACGATCCGGCCGTGATCGACGCATACCTGGGCGCCCACGCGAACGTGGACCTGGGCGACGATTCCGTGCTGGAAGACCTGAAGGAGGCCTGAAATGAGCGACATCGCAAGCGTGGCCGACGAGCCGCTGACCCGCGCGCAGATCCACATGGGCGAGCCCGAAGGCGAACCGTTGCTCGACGCGGTCGATTTGGTGGCCGGATACATTCCCGGCGTGAACATCCTGAACGACGCATCCCTGACCCTGCATGAAGGCGAGATCGTCGGCATCATCGGCCCGAACGGCGCAGGCAAATCCACCCTGCTCAAATCATTGTTCGGCCTGGTGCACATCCACTCCGGCAAGCTGCTGCTGAAAGGCGAGGACATCACCAACCTGCGCGCCGACAAACTCGTCTCCCGTGGCGTCGGCTTCGTGCCGCAGACCGAAAACGTCTTCCCCAGCCTGACCATCGCGGAAAACCTGCACATGGGCGCGTTCCAAGCACCGAAACTGTTCAACGAACGCTTCGACTACGTGTGCTCCATCTTCCCCAAACTCGGCCAGCGCAAGAACCAGCTCGCCGGCCAGCTTTCCGGCGGCGAACGTCAGATGGTGGCCATGGCCCGAGCCCTCATGATGAAACCATCCGTCCTCCTGCTCGACGAGCCCTCCGCAGGCCTGTCCCCAATGCTCCAGGACGAGACCTTCATCCGCGTGCGCCAAGTCAACAAAGCCGGCGTATCCGTGGTCATCGTCGAACAGAACGCCCGCCGCTGCCTGCAGATCTGCGACCGCGGCTACGTCCTCGACCAAGGCCGCAACGCCTACTCCGGCAAGGGCCGCGACCTGATGAACGATCCGAAAGTCGTCTCCCTCTACCTGGGCAACCTGGAAGAAGAGGTTCAAGAGGAAGGAAGGTAGGACCCAGGAAATCGCGGAACGGAGCGTATACCGCCTTTCCTTGCCGCTCGACGTACGTTCGTACGCCTTCGGGCTCGGACGGCGGTCTCCGCACGCGTTCCGCGATTTCCCCCTATGATTCAAAATTCTCAATTCCGATTACCGCTGTTGGGACACTGTCCGACAGTGGCTTCGGCATGCCTGAAAACAAGCTCAAAACCTTGTGTTTCCAACAGTTTTCGGGCTTCACCTTCGGTTAACTTCACGCATACACATTCGGTTTCCTCGGCACTTATAGTGCGATTCAAGATGGTCGAGCAACACATCTCGATAATCGTCACCAAGGGTTCGGCAATCAGCGGAGCCAAGAGAGGAAACGGTGATTCAAATGAAGAAGATCAACATGAAGGGCATGAGGAAACTGTCCATCACAGCCACCGCCATGGTGGCCGCCGCAGTCATGGCGCTCGCCGGCTGCGGTTCGTCCGGCACGGCCGATTCGGCTGCGTCCGGCTCGTCCGGCAGCGCGAAATCCGATACGTTCATGGCGGCCGGCCTGTTCCCGCTGACCGGTTCCATGGCGTACCTCGGCCCCGCCAACATCGCCACCATGAAGCTCGCGCAGAAAGACATCAACGCGGCTGGCGGCGTGCTCGGCAAAGACATCGAAATCACGTCCGCCGACACGTCCGACGCGGACCATGCCGACCAGAACACGTCTTCCGCGCAGTCGGTGCTTGCCAAGAACCCGTCCGTCGTGGTCGGTCCGCCGTCCAGCTCCGTGGTCAAGAACACCTACAAGCAGGTCACGTCCGCCAAAGTGCCGATGATTTCTTCGGGCGCCACGTCCACGGCCTTCTCCGGCCTTAGCGACTACTTCTTCCGCACCATTCCGCCGGACACGGTGCAGGGTGCGGTCCTGGGCCAGATCATCGCACAGGATGGCGTGAAGAACCTCGCCATCGCGGTCTTCAACGACGAATACGGCACGTCCCTGCGTGACGTGGTCGTCAAAACCGTCGAAGACGCGGGCGTGAACGTCGTCTACGGCGAAAAGGACACGTTCGATCCGACCGAAACGAACTTCTCATCGATGGTCACGGCCATCAAGGCCACCAACCCCGACGCGACGCTCGTCATCGCCTTCGACCAGACCGTGCCGCTCGTCAAGGAGCTCGCCGCCCAAGGCCTCGACACCCATAAGCTGTACATGACCGACGGCAACACCGTCGACCATTCCGCCGACTTCGACGCGGGCCTGCTCAAGGGCTCCACCGGCACCATTCCAGGTGCCCACCCGACCGAGGAATTCCAGAAGAACGTCAAGTCCTTCAACGCCAAGATCACCGATTTCACGTACACCGCCGAAACGTATGACGCGATCGTGCTGGCCGCGCTCGCCGCGCAGAAGGGCGGCGCCACGGACGGTACGACCGTGCAGAAGAACCTTATGGCCGTCTCCGGCTCCACCAAGGGCAAGGAATGCGATTCCTACAAGGCTTGCCTCGCCCTGCTGAAGGACGGCAAGGAGATTCAGTACAAGGGCCAGACCTCCATCGGCGCGTTCAACGACGCGCATGATCCGAGCTCGGCTTCCATCGGCGTCTATAAGTACGACGCCGACAACAAGCCGGTCTTCGACCACTCCCAGGAAGGTTCCGTACCGAAGGCATGACGGTCGGTTCGTCCGTGGTGCGGACTGACGTGATGGCCGGACGTGACGGCTGACGGCCAGGCCACGCAACGCAAGGGGCGGTGCGACGCAAGCGAGATGATCGCAAGTGTCGCACCGCCCCTTTTGCGGGCGGAACGCGTGTGGAGTACATGCGGAGCGTGCGTGGAAGATGCGTGGAACGCGTCGTGAAACATACGTCGTTCACGGGTGAAAAAGTGGATTTTTCGGGGGAATTGAAGAGGGGGAGGGCGTCTTTCGTCAATTGATAGTTCATATTGTGCGGACGATTGCAAAGAAACGTTACAGATGCATGTAAAATAACACATAATATCGCGATTTGTAAGGAAACATCCCGACGATGCGGGGGAGAGGTGTTGGGCAATGGTCGGCATGCGTGACGTGGCGAAAGAGGCCGGGGTCTCGCTGAGCACGGTTTCGCTAGTGGTCAACAAGACGGGCTACGTGTCCGACGACATGCGCGCGCGCGTCAAAGCCGCCATGAAAGAGCTCAATTACGTGCCCAACGAGCTGGCACGCAACCTGTACAAGAACCGCACGAACCTGGTCGGCGTGATCGTGCCGACCATCCGCCACCCCTTCTTTGCCACCCTTACCGCGCATCTGCAACGCGAGCTGGCCGCGCAAGGACTGCGCACCATGCTGTGCTCCACCGCCGACGCGGAAAACGGCGAGGTCGAATACGTGGACATGCTGCGCCGTCACATGATGGACGGCATCATCGTCTGCTCGCACACCACCCATCCGAACGATTACTGGACGTCCATCCACCGCCCCATCGTCGCCTTCGACCGTGTGCTGGGCGGCGGCATCGCGTCGATCGGCTCCGACCATGAGCAGGGCGGCCGGCTCATGGCGCACATGCTGGTCAACACCGGCGCGCACCACGTGGTGATGATCGGCGGCCCGCGCGACCAGTTCTTCGATTTGGCGGCGCGCAATGGAGACAGCCCGGACGATTTCGACCTGCACAAGACAACGTTCCCGGCCGTCCGCTACTACCTTACGTTGGAGCAGGAGCTGAAAGCGGCCGGCGTGCGGTACGAGTACGTCGAAGCCGGCAATGTGGAGGATTTCCAAGGGTATAAGAACGCGGTGAATGCTGTGCTCAACAGTATGCCGGTGGACGGCGTCGATGCCGTGGTCAGCTCCGATATCGGTGCCGCGCTTTGCGTGCGCGAAGCGATGCGGAGGCATATTTCGATTCCGCGCGACCTGCAGATCATCGCCTACGACGGCACGTATCTGACCGACCTGGCCGGTATGAAAATGACCGCGGTGGCGCAGAATTTCGACAAAATCGCGCAGGTCGCGGTCGGCAATATCGTTCGTGCGATCGCCAAGGAAGGGGATGCCAAGGCAGATACGACAAGCGCCACGGGACGCAAGCCGTACGAGCCGGACGTGCTGATTCCCGTGACGCGCAAACTGGGCGATACCACGCGCTAAGCGGGCCGTATCGCCCATCATTGGACGGGCCGTTTTACCTGCTAAGCGGGTCGTTTCGCCTTATTCGTAATCGCCGGTCGGACCGATCTTCAACGCGTCCTCGTGCGTGCGGCCCGAATGGATCGCATCGTTGATCGCCTGGATCTCCGCCGCATCCACGGCAAGTGCGCGCCCGTCGATCGCGCTGATCGGAATCGACCATCCGCCGTGCGTCATGTACAGGCTGTCCGCTTCGCGCAGCTCGGCGATCGGCAGCTTCCTGTACTCCGCCTTCTTGCCCTCTTCAAGCGCCCAGGCGAACATTTCGCGCTGTGATGTGCCATTCAGAATACCGATGCGCGGGTCGGGCGTGACGAACGTATCGCCATAGCGTGCCACAATCGACGAATTCGGGCATTCCATCGTGTAGCCGTCCTCCGTGAACAGAATCGCGTCGCCGACGCCACGGCGGGCGCATTCGCGGTGCACGGCGCAGTTGAACGCGTAGCTCAACGTCTTCGCGCCGTTGAGCAGCCACGGGGCGCGTGCGGTGATGTCCGACGGGTAGCCGCGCGTCATCGAAGCCATGGTGATCGGCTCCAGCGAATGCAGCGTGCCCTTCGCGTCAAGGAAGATGTAGACGGTCGGCGTGCGGTCGGCCGCCTTGCCCACGCCGGTGTCCGGATCGAGACCACGGGAGACGATGATGCGCAGCATCGGACCGGGTTCCGGATCGTCATACTGGTCGATGACCAGCTGGACCGCGCGGGTGAGCGCGGGAATGTTCGGCTCGGGCATGTCCACCAGGCGGGCGGAATTGGCGAGACGCTTCAGATGGTTCTCCAACGAAACCGGGAAACCCTTCCATACCGTGGTCGCTTCGAAAATGCCGTCGCCACGCAGCGCGCACAAATCGAACGCGTTGATGATGGGGCTTTCCGGATCGACGAAACGAACCAGATCCGCGTCGGGCGCCACGCCTGCGCCTCCGAATAGCGTCTTGCCGTTACCGACTGCCAGAACGATCGAACTCATGGGAACCTCTCTTCCGCGCTCCGCGTCTTTTGATTGCCGCTTTATTGCTGTTGCGCTGTTGTGTTGCGTCAGCGTTCGCGTGCGTCTTCGGCGTCCAACCTAACCATGGTTTGTTTCCACTTGGCACCGCCAATTTGCAATGCGGAAACATACGCGTCATGAATCGCGCGGCTTCCGTAACGTTCGGCGACCAAGGTGAGGGAAAGCGACTCTGAACGTCCGTTTCTGCGGAATCTGATTTCGGGGTTCGTCGGCAGTTCGTTCGGAAAAGGCCGGACGGCGGCCGACGGGAAAGGTGAGCGCAATGGTGGATGGGATGTCCGATATGGGAACAACCGAACTTGGCGCGGCGAGCACGCCCGAACAGGCGCGCGCCGCGTTCCGTGACGGCCTGGTCCGCCCGACCTGCGGCATCGCGCAAGGCTACGCGCAGGCGAATCTGATGATTCTGCCCAAGGAGCAGGCATTCGATTTTCTGCTGTTCGCGCAGCGCAATCCCAAACCCTGCCCGCTGCTGGAAGTGATGGAGCCGGGCGT
>ERZ1673702.3259-NODE-3259-length-12905-cov-4.816887_pt1 | contig 12905 bp, 8 predicted proteins | sample MGYA00580232_ERZ1673702 | MGnify/ENA primary metagenome ERZ1673702 (study PRJEB41218, sample SAMN15661792) | gut metagenome | host: Homo sapiens | place: Canada: London | collected 2015-08-20/2019-03-30 | study: EMG produced TPA metagenomics assembly of... | reverse complement strand
AGAGGAAGTGTATAATTTCTATACATTTACTATTTTTTTTTTTGTCATTTTGCTTTACAATGATATAGTAAATGTCAAAAAGATGCGAAGGAATGGAGTATAATATGATTTCAAATCAGATTTTACAGACAACCGTTGATGGGTTAAAAGAAATATCACGAGTTGATTTATGTGTTATTGATGCAGAGGGCAAGGTTGTAGCTAAGACATTTGATAATGTTGCTGAATGTACAGCAGATGCACTTGTATTTATAGATTCACCAGCAGATAGTCAGGTGGTTAATGGATATCAGTTCTTTAAGGTTGTTGAAGATGGCAATCTTGAGTATATAATATTGGCTAAGGGAACAACTGATGATGTATTTATGTTAGGAAAGCTTGCAGCATTTCAGATACAGAATCTTTTAGTTGCTTATAAGGAAAGATTTGATAAGGATAACTTTATAAAGAATCTTCTTCTTGATAATCTTCTAAGGGTTGATATGTATACAAGAGCTGAGAAGCTTCATATTGATACGGATGTAAAGAGAGTTGTATATATTATTGAGACTAAGCACGAGAAAGATATTAATGCATTAGAGACAATAAGAACTTTATTTGCTTCAAGAACAAGGGATTTTATCACAGCAGTTGACGAGAAGAGTATAATACTTGTCAGAGAGGTTAAGAGTAATGAAACTTACGAAGACCTTGATAAGACAGCAGAAGTTATTATAGATATGTTAAATACAGAGGCTATGAGTTCTGCTCATATTGCTTATGGTACTATTGTTAATGATATAAGAGAAGTATCACGTTCTTACAAGGAAGCTAATATGGCTCTTGATGTAGGCAAGATATTCTATAGTGACAAGAATGTTGTTGCATATAACAGACTTGGTATTGGACGTTTAATATATCAGCTTCCACTTCCACTTTGTCAGATGTTCATAAGAGAGATATTTGACGGAAAGTCACCTGATGATTTAGATGAGGAGACATTATCAACAATTAACAAGTTCTTTGATAACAGCCTTAATGTATCAGAGACATCAAGACAGTTATATATCCACAGAAATACTCTTGTATACAGACTAGATAAGCTTCAGAAGACTACAGGCCTTGATTTGAGAGTGTTTGATGATGCCATAACATTTAAGATTGCACTTATGGTAGTTAAATATATGAAATATATGGAAAGTAAAGATACATACTAATTTGGAGGAATATTAATAATGATTATAATGGAAGATGTTACCAAAACGTATACATCTGGAGTTCCTGCTTTGAACGGAATTAATCTTCACGTTCAGAAAGGAGAATTCGTGTTTATAGTAGGTAAGAGTGGTTCAGGTAAGTCAACTCTTATAAAGCTTCTTCTTAAGGAACTTGACCCAACATCGGGTAAGATATACGTTAATAAAAAGTACCTTAATAAACTTACAAGAAAGAAGTTACCATATCTTAGAAGAGATATCGGTGTTGTATTTCAGGATTTCAGACTTTTACCAGATCGTAATATATACGATAATATTGCATTTGCACAGAAAGTTGTCGAAGCTCCTAATAAGAAGATTAAGAGCAGGGTTCTTGCTATGCTTTCAATGGTAGGACTTCTTGATAAGTATAAGTCATTTCCTAATGAGTTATCAGGTGGTGAACAGCAGAGAGTTGCCATAGCCAGAGCACTGGTTAATAAGCCAGCTATATTATTGTGCGATGAGCCTACAGGTAACCTTGACCCAGCTAATTCTAATGAGATTATGAAGATATTAGATCAGGTTAACAAGCAGGGAACAACAGTACTTGTTGTTACTCATAATATGGAGATAGTTCAGCAGATGAAGAAGAGAACTATTACTATGAGCGAAGGCAAGATTATCAGTGATTTGGAAAAAGGTGGTTATTTCTATGAAGATTAGATCGTTATTTTATCATATTAAAGACGGATTAAAGAACATCTATCGTAATAGATTGTTCTCTCTTGCGTCTATAGCAACAATTACAGCGTGTATATTCCTTTTTGGTGTATTCTATGCACTTGTATCCAATTTTCAGTATATGATTCATAAGGCTGAGAATGAAGTATGCGTAACAGTATTTTTCGATGAAGGACTTACAGATGCAGATATTAAGAAGCTTGGCGATACGATAAGCCAGCGTAATGAAGTGTCAAGAATTCATTATACATCAGCTGATGAAGCATGGGAGAATTACAAGGCTGAGTATTTTAAAGATTACCCAGAACTTGCAGAAGGTTTCAAGGATGATAATCCTCTTGCTAATTCTTCATCATATGAGATATATCTTAATGAAGCTTCAAGTCAGGCTACACTTGTAACATACCTTGAAAATCTTGATGGTATAAGACAGGTTAACCGTTCAGAGGCAACAGCAAGTGGACTTGCCAGTGCCGCAAGACTTGTTAGTTACATAACAATAGCAATTATAGTTATTCTTCTTGCAGTATCTATATTCCTTATTACTAACACAATTGTAATAGGTATTACTGTCCGTAAAGAAGAGATTTCTATTATGAAGTATATAGGTGCTACAGATGCATTTGTTAATGCACCATTCTTCGTAGAAGGTATTGTAATTGGACTTGTTGGTTCAATTATTCCAATAGTTATTCTTAGATTTGTATATGAGAATATTATTAATTTTGTTATGAATAAGTTCTCGATACTTCAGAATATTCTTGCATTTATGCCGGTTAATGATGTATTCAGAATACTGGTTCCAGTAGGAATTCTTCTTGGTATCGGAATAGGTGCATTAGGAAGCTTCTTTGCCGTAAGAAAGCATGCTAATGTATAGCAGATAATATTAGCCAGACATAGGACTGCTGCATTGAATTATATGATTATGTATTATATATGAAGATTATATTATGTGATTGTATATGATATGTGGAAGTCCTATTTAAAAATAAAAATGGTATCTGACAGTATAGATTGTTATGCTATTGTTAAGCGGCTGTTTGTATGCATTTTATAAATGGTTTGGCTGAATGGAGGAGTTGTATGAGGAGAGCATTAGCAAAAAGGCTTATTCCATTGTTGATGGTACTTGTGCTTGTAATACCATATTTTGCAGTGTCATATTATGATGTATATGGAGATGATAAGCAGAATCTCAATGATGCTAACAGCAAGAAAAAAGATTTGCAGAGCCAGTATGAACAGACAGAGAAAATAATTGAAGACTTAAAGGCACAGAACGATGATATGATAGCTTATATTGCCAAGCTTGATGCACAGATGTCCAGTGTTGATGGCGAGCTTAATGAGGTTAATGAGCAGGTTGAGCAGATAGAGGCTGAGATAGCGGATACGGAAGAAAAGCTTGCACAGGCAGAGATAGAGGCAGAAGAACAGTATAGTTCAATGAAGCTTAGAATTCAGTTTATGTATGAACATAATGATGAAACATATTTTGCATTGCTTATGAATTCCCAGAGTATGGGTGATATGCTTAATAAGGCGGAATATATTACAAAAATCTCACAGTATGACAGGGAAATGCTTGAAAAATATAATGCTACTGTTACTTATATAACTGTCGCCAAAGCACAGTTAGAAACAGACAGGGAGACACTTGTAACCAAGCAGGAGGAGCTTGAAGATAAGAGAGCTTCACTTTCACTGCTTGAGTCAACCAAGAAAAGTGAAATGGCTTCATTGCAGAAGAATAAGCAGCAGCAGGAGGATTATAAAGCTAAGATAGAAGCTGATATAAAGGCTCAGGACGAATATATTGCTAAGATAGAGGCAGAGATTAAGGCCAAGGAGAATAGTGGAAGTGCCAATGTTGTAAAATATGATGGTGGAAAGTTCAAGTGGCCTACAGAGTCAACAAGGATAACCTCACCTTATGGTGATACAGAGGGCAGAAGTTCTCCGCATAAGGGAATTGATATCGGTGCACTTAACAGAGGCGTTGCGGGTGATGCTATATATGCGGCGTATGATGGTGATGTGGTAATTGCGACATTTAGTTCATCAGCGGGTAATTATATTATGATTAATCATGGTGGTGGATTGTATACAAGATATCTGCATGCTTCAAAGCTTCTTGTCAGTGCAGGAACACATGTAACTAAGGGACAGAAGATAGCACTTATGGGAACAACTGGTGATTCTGACGGAGTTCATCTACATTTTGATGTAAGATATAACGGAAGTTATGTTTCACCTTGGAACTACTTAAGCAAATAAAAATTTAATAAATGCAGAGGCATATAGGTATGGACAATCAAAATAACAACATTTATTCAAATGATAATGTCAATAGTGATGATTTTAATGCTGGTGATAACATTAATGCAATTAATAATGTTAATGCAGATAATGACATCAATGCCGGTAACAGAATTAATAATAGTGCTTCGGATAATCGTGGAAATATTGGTGATTTGTATGGAATGAATGATTTAAGAAGAAATGCACAGCCGCCAAGAAAGAAGAAATCACAAGGCTTTGCAAGCGGAATGATTATCGGTGCTGTATCAGCATTTATGGCTGTTATACTTCTAATATTAAGTGTGGCAGCAGTGTGTATAGCCAAAGGCTACATTCATATAGGTGTTAATGGAGATGTATATATACAATCTGATGCAGTCACAGATTCAGACGGAATTGGAAGTGAGGTAGAAGGCAAGCTTAATGCAATTGATTCTGTGCTTGAATCCTTTTATTTTGGTGATGTAGATGATGAAACCGCCAAAGATAACATTTACAAGGCGTATCTTAGTTCATATGGTGACAAGTATACCATGTATTATACAGCGGATGAATATAAAGCCTTAAAGGAGTCAACAAATGGCAAGTTCTATGGCATAGGAGCAGTCTGCCAGCTTAGCGGTGAAGGTGGTGTTCTTCTTGTAGATGTATATGATAATGGGGCAGGTTATCAGGCTGGACTCAGGAGTGGCGACAGGGTTGTAAATGTTGATGGCAGGGACATAACAGATATGGAGCTTTCATCAGCCGTTGCACTTATTAAAGGCGACAAGGGTACATCTGTCACGCTGGAGGTCATTCGTGGAACTGAGCGACTGACATTTTCTGCGGTAAGAGATGCTGTTGAAGCAAAGACAGTGTCATATACACTTCTTGATAATAATATAGGTTATCTTTCGATATCACAGTTTGAGGAGGTAACAACAAAGCAGTTCAAGGCGGCTGTTGAAGATTTGCAGTCACAGGGTATGAAAGGACTTGTAATTGATATAAGAAACAATCCAGGTGGATTGCTTGATACGGTTGTAGGTATGCTTAAATATATGCTTCCTGACGGACTTATTGTGTATACAGAGGATAAGCAGGGCAATAGAAAAGAGTATAAAGGTCAGGATAATGATGAGTTCAATCTGCCACTGGCAGTCATTGTAAATGGCAACAGTGCCAGTGCCTCAGAGATATTTGCAGGTGCTATACAGGATTATGGCAAAGGAACGATAATTGGAACCCAGACATATGGCAAAGGAATTGTGCAGACAGTTAAACCACTTACAGATGGAAGTGCAATAAAGTTCACAATTGCCAAGTATTTTACACCAAAGGGTCAGGATATACACGGAAAAGGTGTTACTCCAGATATGGTAGTTGAATATGATACTGATGCAGATGTTGATACCCAGCTTGATGCGGCAATTAAGAATGTGGAAGCACAGATTAGTTAAATATATGCAAATGGAAAATATATAAATTACAGTAAGCCTGATGGCTGATATGCAGATTGGCAGTTTGTTGAAATCTGTTGTGTATCAGCAGTCAGGTAATTTTTATCACAAAATAAAACAAATGTTCTATTTTTAATAGACAAAGGCATTTATTTGTAGTAAAATCAATATATAAGGTAAATACTATTAAATAATATTGTTGTTGACTATTTTACTATAGATTAACGAAGGGAGAATTGTTATGGAATTCAAGTTACACGCTCCTTATAAACCGACAGGAGATCAGCCCCGTGCAATAGAGAAGCTTGTGCAGGGATTTGAAGAGGGTAATCAGTTCGAGACACTTGTCGGTGTTACAGGCTCTGGTAAGACATTTACTATGGCGAACATAATACAGCATGTACAGAAGCCTACTCTTATAATCAGTCATAATAAAACATTAGCAGCTCAGCTGTACTCTGAGATGAAAGAGTTCTTTCCTGAGAATGCAGTAGAGTATTTTGTATCCTATTATGATTATTATCAGCCAGAGGCTTATGTGCCACAGAGCGATACTTATATAGCCAAGGATTCTTCGATTAATGACGAGATAGATAAGTTAAGACATTCAGCAACAGCGGCATTGTCAGAGAGAGATGATGTTATTATAGTAGCATCAGTTTCGTGTATATATGGTCTTGGTGCACCTATTGATTATAAGAATATGGTTATCTCACTTCGTCCAGGTATGGAAAAAGACAGGGATGAAATGATAAGAAAGCTTATAGATATACAGTATATGCGCAATGACCAGGATTTTAAAAGAGGAACATTCAGGGTAAGGGGAGATGTTGTAGAGATATATCCGTCAGCTTCCAGTGGAGATGCTGTGAGAGTAGAGTTTTTTGGTGATGAGATAGACAGGATAAGCGAGATTGATTCTCTTACCGGTGAGGTTAAATGTAACCTTGACCATGTTGCTATATTTCCTAATTCACATTATGTTGTTGAAAAAGAGAAGATGGAAAAGGCGATTGAGAATATTAAGAAAGAGCTTGCAGAGAGAATAGAGTATTTCAAGAGTGAGGATAAACTTCTTGAGGCACAGAGAATAGAAGAACGAACGAACTTTGATATAGAGATGATGCAGGAAACAGGCTTCTGTTCAGGTATTGAGAATTATTCAAGACATTTAGCAGGGCTTCCGGCAGGGTGTCCACCATATACGCTTATGGACTATTTTCCAGATGATTTTATGATTATTGTCGATGAGTCACATATTACTATTCCACAGATAAGGGGAATGTATGCAGGCGATCAGGCAAGAAAGACGACACTTGTAGACTATGGCTTCAGGCTTCCTTCAGCGAAGGATAACAGACCGCTTAATTTTCAGGAGTTTGAGAGCAAGATTTCACAGATGCTTTTTGTATCTGCTACGCCTAGCAGGTATGAGGAAGAACACGAACTTATGAGGGCAGAGCAGATTATAAGGCCTACAGGACTTCTTGATCCAGAGATAACAGTTAGACCAATAGAGGGTCAGATAGATGATCTTATAAGTGAGATTAATAAGGAAGTTGAGAAAAAGAATAAGATACTTGTAACTACACTTACCAAGCGTATGGCTGAGGATCTCACAGATTATCTTAAGGAAGTCGGCATAAGAGTCAAGTATCTTCATGCGGATATTGATACACTAGAGCGACAGAAGATTATAAGGGATATGCGACTTGACGGATTCGATGTGCTTGTTGGTATCAATCTGCTTAGAGAGGGACTTGATATTCCAGAGATAAGTCTTGTGGCTATTCTTGATGCTGATAAAGAGGGCTTCTTAAGAACAGAGACTTCACTTATCCAGACGATAGGACGAGCTGCCAGAAATGCAGATGGACACGTTATTATGTATGCAGATACTATAACAGAGTCTATGGAAAAGGCTATATCTGAGACGGAAAGACGTAGAAAGATACAGCAGGAGTACAATGAGGTACACGGAATAACTCCTCAGACTATAAAGAAGGCAGTAAGAGATCTTATAAGTATATCTAAGGCAGCAGAAGCAGATAATTCAAATGGAAGGCTTGATGTAGATTATGAATCTATGAGCATTAAAGATCTTGAAAAGGTTAAGAAGCAGATTGAGAAAAATATGCGTAAGGCTGCAGCAGAGCTTGACTTTGAACAGGCGGCTATGCTTCGTGATAAGATGATCGAGATTAATAAGTATATTTATGAGGATAAGAAGTCAGGCAGATAGAATTAATAGCTATTATACCAGGTGAGGCTATAAGTTCAAAAGCAATATTACGCAGTCAGGAATGACAGGCAGATATTATCATTACAGTATTATATGATGTATGTGTCATAATTATAAAAAGCTGGTGCTGTTTACAGAAAAAGCATTATGTAATTGAGATGATTAAGGATTAAGAAAGAAGAAATAACGGAGAAAATAGAATATGGAAAAAGGCGATTACAGGAATTATATAAGAATAAGAGGTGCAAGCGAGCATAATCTTAAAAATATTGATGTAGATATACCAAGGGACAGTCTTGTAGTACTTACGGGTCTGTCTGGTTCTGGTAAGTCAAGTCTTGCCTTTGACACTATATATGCAGAAGGCCAGAGAAGATATATGGAGTCATTATCTTCATATGCAAGGCAATTCTTAGGACAGATGGAAAAGCCGGCGGTAGAGAGCATAGAAGGACTTTCACCAGCTATTTCCATAGACCAGAAGTCAACTAACAGAAATCCACGTTCAACAGTTGGAACTGTTACAGAGATATATGATTATTTCAGACTATTATATGCAAGAATAGGTACACCACATTGTCAAAAGTGTGGCAAAGTAATCAACAAGCAGACTGTAGACCAGATGGTTGATACTATTATGGAGCTTCCAGAAAGAACAAAGATACAGATATTAGCTCCAGTTGTAAGAGGAAGAAAAGGTGAACATAAGAAGCTTTTTGAACAGGCTAAAAAGAGTGGTTATGTAAGAGTTATTGCTGATGGCAATATGTATGAGCTTACAGATGAGATAAATCTTGATAAGAACAAGAAGCATAATATAGAAATTGTTGTTGACCGTCTTGTAGTTAAAGATGGAATTAACAAAAGACTTACAGACTCAATAGAAACAGCACTTAAGCTTGCAGAGGGACTTATGACAGTTGATGTTATAGATGGTGAGCCGATTAACTTTTCACAGAGCTTTTCGTGTCCGGATTGTGGCATAAGCATAGATGAGATAGAGCCAAGAAGCTTTTCGTTCAACAATCCATTTGGTGCGTGTCCTGATTGTTACGGACTTGGTTATACAATGAATTTTGATGCAGAGCTTCTTATACCAGATGATTCATTAAGCATCGATGAGGGAGCTATAGTTGGTATGGGATGGCAGTCTGTAAAGGATGAGGGTAGCTTTTCAAGGGCTATTATGAGTGCACTTGCAAAGGAATATAACTTCAGTTTATCAACACCATTTAAGGATTATCCAGATGATATTAAGAATATGATTATAAATGGTACTAATGGCAGGAGTGTTAAAGTGCATTACAAAGGCCAGAGAGGCGTTGGAGAATACGATATAGCATTTGAAGGCCTTATCCATAATATGGAGAAAAGATATAGGGAAACTTACTCAGACAGTGCAAAGCAGCAGTATGAGGAATTCATGCGCATAAGACCTTGTAAATCCTGCCACGGACAGAGATTAAAGCCATCATCTCTTGCTGTTACGATAGCAGATAAGAATATATATCAGATTACGGATATGTCTATTGTTAAGTTAAAGAAGTTCTTAGATGAGCTTGAGCTTACAGACAGACAGAAGTTTATCGGTGCAGATATACTTAAGGAGATTAAGGCAAGAATACAGTTTCTTATGGATGTAGGACTTGATTATCTTTCATTATCAAGAGCTACAGGTACGCTTTCAGGAGGAGAGGCACAGAGAATAAGACTTGCGACACAGATAGGTTCAGGACTTGTTGGTGTGGCTTATATACTTGATGAGCCAAGTATCGGACTTCATCAGAGAGATAACGACAAGCTGCTTGGGACACTTATACATTTGCGTGACCTTGGTAACTCAGTTATTGTGGTTGAACACGATGAAGATACTATGCGTGCCGCAGATTATATTGTTGATATAGGACCGGGTGCCGGACGTAATGGTGGAGAAGTCGTTGCGACAGGAACAGCAGCTGATATTATGGCATGCAAGGATTCGCTTACAGGTGCATATCTTAGCGGAAGAATCAAGATTCCAGTGCCGGCGAAGAGAAGAAAGCCGACAGGCTGGATAACTGTTAAGGGTGCAAGGGAGAATAATCTTAAAAATATTGATGTTGATATACCACTTGGAGTATTTACATGTGTAACAGGTGTATCGGGTTCAGGAAAGAGTTCCCTAGTGAATGAAATTCTGTATAAGCACCTTGCTAAGTCTTTAAACCGTGCAAGATGTATCGCTGGTGACCATGATGATATTACAGGAATCGAGCAGCTTGATAAGGTTATAGATATTGACCAGTCGCCAATAGGAAGAACTCCACGTTCTAATCCTGCGACATATACGGGTGTATTTGATATGATAAGGGATCTTTTTGCTTCAACAACAGATGCTAAGGAAAGAGGTTATAACAAAGGACGTTTCAGCTTTAATGTAAAGGGAGGACGTTGTGAGGCTTGTTCCGGAGATGGTATTATCAAGATAGAAATGCATTTCCTGCCTGATGTATATGTTCCTTGTGAAGTGTGTGACGGAAAGCGTTATAACAGGGAAACACTTGAAGTTAAGTATAAGGGAAAGAGCATATATGATGTACTTGATATGACAGTTGAGGATGCAGTTGATTTCTTTGAAAATGTGCCATCAGTCAGAAGAAAAATAGAAACTCTTAATGACGTTGGACTTTCATACATTAAGTTAGGACAGCCATCTACAGAGCTTTCAGGTGGCGAGGCACAGAGAATAAAGCTTGCCACAGAGCTTTCAAAAAGAAGTACAGGAAAGACTATATACATTCTTGATGAGCCTACAACAGGACTTCATTTTGCAGATGTCCACAAGCTTGTTGATATACTTCATAAGCTTGCAGAGGGCGGTAATACTGTTGTTGTTATTGAGCATAATCTTGATGTTATCAAAACAGCCGATTATATTATAGATATGGGACCAGAAGGCGGCGACAGAGGTGGTACAGTTATTGCAAAGGGTACACCAGAAGAGGTTGCCAAGGTTAAGAAGTCTTATACGGGACAGTATGTTAAGAAGTATTTATAAGGATGGTGCAGATGACGGCATTGTGGATGAAAGTTCAATGATAGAAGATGTTTAAAATATCTAAATTGGTAAATTTGAAAATTGCAGGTGCTGGTCAGTGTTATAAATTATAAAAACATATCTTTTATAGTTACTTTAAATAATATAAAGTGTAAAAATACGACATTTGATTGCTAGGAGAAGAAAAATGGTATCAGGCATTATATTTGATATGGATGGCGTTCTTATAGATTCAGAAAGACAGTCTAATGAGGGCTGGCTATGGGCGGCAGGGCAGCTTGGAGTGGATATGCCCATGTGGCTTATAGACAGCTTTAAGGGTGCTCCGGCAGAGCTTTGCTGCAAGTTCTTTGATGATTATTACAAGGGTGTGATAGATTATTGGGAAGCGAAGGAGCTTAGAACACAGCATGTATACAAGATAAGGGAAACAGAAGGTATTCCTGTTAAAAAGGGCGTAAAGGACATATTTGAATATATAAGAAATAATGGATTAAAGTGTGCAGTTGCTACATCAACAAGGCGTGAAAGTGCTGAGAAAACACTTCACGAAATAGGAGTGTGGGATTATCTTGATGCGGTTGTATATGGAGATGAAGTCGAACGTGGAAAGCCAGAACCGGATATATTTCTTCGTGCTGCTAAGGCAATAGGCGTAAATCCGTCAGAGGCAGTAGTAGTTGAGGACAGCATTAATGGCATTAAGGCTGGATATGCGGCAGATATGAGAGTTGTTCATATTCCTGATACAATAGCAATAGATGATGATATCAGGAAGCTTACATATATGGTATGTGCTGACCTTAATGGACTTATCGATGTTGTGGAAAGTATTAACAAACCGGCTATTAACAGGAAAAATGTTATCAATGCATTTGCAGAGTATGTAAGAAATTACGATCCATCAGATGAAAAGATAAAGCTTAAGATAGATCATACCTACAGAGTAGCAGGACTGTGTCAAAGAATTGCAGAATCATTAGGCTTAAGTGAACCGGATGTAGATATTGCATGGCTTCTTGGAATGTTACACGATATAGGAAGATTTGAGCAGATAAGGCGTTTCGGTACATTTAATGATGTCCAGTCAGTAGACCACGCAGAATTCGGGGCAGATCTGCTGTTTAAGGAAGGTCTTATAAGGAAGTTTGCAGAAGGGTATTATGAAGAATGTGAGCTTGCACGTTCAGGGAATGAAGAAGCTGAGCAGATAATAAAAAATAATGAGCACCACAATAAAGATACAGGACTTATTGAAATGGCAATAAGACAGCATAATAAGTATCGTGTAAAAGAAGACCTCACCGAAAGACAGCGTATGTTTTGTGATATACTGCGTGATGCAGATAAGGTTGATATATTTAAGGTAAATGCAGATATTCCTATGGAGATTATATATGATGTAACAACAGAGGAGCTTAAGAATGGAGTTATAACCAAAGAGGTACTTGAGAGCTTTTATAAGAAGGAAACAGTACTTAAAAGTGTAAGAAGGAGTGCAGTTGACAATATAGTAGGGCATATATCACTGCTTTTTGAACTTGTGTATAAAGAAAGTTATAGACAGGCCAAGGAACAAGGTTATGTATATAAACTGCTGGATTTTAAGTCTGATGTACCTGAGGTTAATGCAGAATTTGACGATATGAGGAAATATGTAGACGAGTTCCTTATGGAAATATAAAGCTGTATAAATCTGAAATTAAGCGGTATAAGCATACAACAGATTAATAATAGGAGGTTGTGTTGTATGGGATTGTAATAAAGATTGAAGAATATGCTTGTCTTTATACCGCTTGTTTACTATAATAAATGTATATATGAGTTGTAGATGTGTTATATATACTGATATATACTTTAAAAGCAATGGAAAGAAATATAAAACAATAAAAGCTGTAAATTGATATAAAAAATTGTTATGTAAAATATCTAATTAATATATGTGTGTGTTATATGTATAT
>ERZ1673702.3253-NODE-3253-length-12920-cov-15.392382_pt1 | contig 12920 bp, 5 predicted proteins | sample MGYA00580232_ERZ1673702 | MGnify/ENA primary metagenome ERZ1673702 (study PRJEB41218, sample SAMN15661792) | gut metagenome | host: Homo sapiens | place: Canada: London | collected 2015-08-20/2019-03-30 | study: EMG produced TPA metagenomics assembly of... | reverse complement strand
AGCGTTCCAGCATCGACCAGCGCATCGACTACCGCTGGATCGACCTGCGCACCGATGAGAACCAGCTGATGTTCAAGGCACAGAGCTGCTTCGTCAACGCCATGCGCAAGTTCCTGCTGGACCGTAACTTCATCGAGATCCACACCCCCAAGCTGATCGCTGCTGCCAGCGAGAGCGGCTCTGAGGTGTTCAAGGTGGACTACTTCGACCGCAACGCCTATCTGGCCCAGAGCCCTCAGTTCTATAAGCAGATGGCCATGGCCGCCGGCTTCGAGCGCATCTTTGAGACCGGCCCCGTCTTCCGCGCAGAGAAGAGCTACACCAACAAGCACTCCACCGAGTTCTCCGGCTTTGACCTCGAGTTCAGCTACATCACCTCTTACAAGGACGTCATGAAGATGGAGGAAGAGCTTCTGACTGCCGGCCTGAAGGCCGTCAAGGAGCAGTACGGTGAGCAGATCAAGGAGCTGTTTGGTCTGGAAGTCGTCGTCCCCACCACGCCGTTCCCCGTGGTCAAGCTGGCCGACCTGTACAAGGCTCTGGAAGAGGAGTTCGGTTACACTGTCGATGAGAGCGAGAAGGGCGACCTGACCACCGAGGCCGAGCGCCTGAGCTACGACTGGGTCAAGAAGCACTACGGCCACGAGTTCCTGTTCATCACCGACTACTCCGCCGAGAAGCGTGCTTTCTACCACATGCGCGACGAGAACGGCGTGCCGCAGGGCTACGACCTCATCTGGCGCGGCGTGGAGATCACCACCGGCGCACAGCGTGAGCATCGCTACGATGTGCTGAAGAAGCAGGCAGAGGAGAAGGGCCTGGCCGATGACGTCAAGTTTTATCTGGAGTTCTTCCAGTACGGCTGCCCCCCGCACGGCGGCTTCGGTCTGGGCATCGACCGTCTGACCATGCTGCTCTGCGGCCAGTCTATCAAGGACGCCGAGTTCCTGTTCCGCGGCCCCAACCGTCTGACTCCGTAACCTCTTTAAGGCTCTCCCTTTGGGAGAGCTGGCGCGCAAGCGCCTGAGAGGGCAAGGATGTCGACGGAAAATCGCAGGTGCGGTGATAGTATCGCTCTGACAAAGAGCCTGCTTATCGCTGTGCGGAAACTCTTTTATACCGGGCTTGCCCTCTCCGTCACCTTCGGTGACACCTCTCCCAAGGGGAGAGGCTTACAGCAACAACAAAAGCCAGCGCACATTTCTCGTGCGCTGGCTTTTCTGCATTTTACAGCTTACTGGATGCCGGTGACCTTGTAGTCCTGTGCCTCGACGGCGTTCTTGAGCACGTCGTCGGCGACCTCGGCGTTCAGGGTGACGATGGCGGTGCCGGCCTCGTGGCTCACGACAGCCTCGTCCACCTCGGGCAGGGCTTCCAGAGCCTTCTTCACGCGGGCTTCGCAGTGGCCGCACATCATGCCTTCCACTTTCAGGGTCTTCTTCATGGTATGATCCTCCGTTTTGACTTCGGGCGCTTCGGCGTCCGATTTTTTGTTATTTTCAGCCGCAGACTGCACCGGGGCAGCAGCGGGAGAAGCGGTTTTGTGGTCGTGCCTGGTGCTGTGCAAATCGAACAGGTTCAGCCGCAGGGCGTTGCTCACGACGCAGAAGCTGGACAGGCTCATGGCAGCAGCACCGAACATGGGATTCAGGGTCAGGCCGAAGGGGATGAACAGACCAGCCGCCAGCGGGATGCCGATGATATTGTAGATGAACGCCCAGAACAGGTTCTCGTGGATGTTCCGCAGGGTGGCGCGGCTGAGGCGGATGGCCGCAGGCACGTCCGAGAGCTTCGAGTTCATCAGCACGACGTCGGCGGCGTCAATGGCCACGTCGGTGCCTGCGCCGATGGCAATGCCGGTGTCGGCACGGGTGAGGGCGGGAGCGTCGTTGATGCCGTCACCCACCATGGCCACCTTGCCGCTGGCCTGCAGCTGGCGGATGACGGCCTCCTTGCCGTCGGGCAGGACGCCCGCGATGACCTCGTCCACGCCCGCCTGCCTGCCGATGGCGTCGGCGGTGCGCTGGTTGTCGCCGGTGAGCATCACGACCCGGATGCCCATGTTCTGCAGCTGACGGATGGCTTCGGGGCTGTCCTCCTTGATGGTGTCGGCCACGGCGATAACGCCCAGCAGACGGCCTGCGCCGCCGAAGAAGAGGGGAGTCTTGCCCTCAGAGGCCAGCTTTTCAGCCTGCTGTGCCAGTGCGGCGGGCAGGGTGAGCTTGGTCTGGATGAAGGCGGCATTGCCGGCATAAATGTCCATGCCGTCCAGCTTGGCCGCCAGACCATTGCCCGGCAGGGCCGCGAAGTCAGTGACTTCCGGGGGAGTGATGGCCTTTGCCTCGGCGTCGGCCAGAACAGCCTTTGCCAGAGGGTGCTCGCTGCGGCTTTCCAGCGCTGCGGCCAGCGTCAGAAGCTCCGTCTCGGAGACACCCTCAGCGGGCAGCAGGTCGGTGACGCGGGGTGCGCCCTCGGTGATGGTGCCGGTCTTGTCCAGCGCCACGATCTGGGTGCGGCCTGCGGCTTCCAGCGAGGCGGCAGTCTTGAAGAGGATGCCGTTTTTTGCGCCGAGACCATTGCCGACCATAATAGCCACAGGTGTTGCAAGGCCCAGTGCGCAGGGGCAGCTGATGACCAGAACGGAGATGCCGCGTGCCAGCGCATAGCCCAGCTCATGGCCCAGCAGCAGCCAGACGATGGTGGTGATGACGGCGATGGAGATGACCGCCGGGACGAAGAAGCCCGACACGGTGTCAGCGATTTTGGCGATAGGAGCTTTGGTGGCGGCGGCATCGCTGACCATCTTGATGATCTGAGCCAGCGTGGTATCCTTGCCCACGCGGGTAGCCTCACAGCGGAGGAAGCCCGACTGATTGGTGGTGGCGGCGCTGACTTTGTCGCCGACGGCCTTGTCCACCGGGATGCTCTCGCCGGTCAGGGCGCTCTCGTTGACTGCACTGGTGCCTTCCAGCACTACGCCGTCCACCGGGATATTCTCGCCGGGGCGGACCACAAAGACGTCGCCCTTCTGCACGTCGGCGATGGCCACGGTCACTTCCGCGCCGTCCCGCACCAGCGTGGCGGTCTTGGGGGCCAGCTTCATCAGGCTCTTGAGGGCGTCGGTGGTCTTGCCCTTGGAGCGGGCTTCCAGCATCTTGCCCACCGTGATGAGGGTCAGGATCATGGCGGCAGACTCGAAGTAGAACTCCATCATATAGTGCATGACGAGCTCGTCGTTGCCATCCACCTGGGCACGGGTCATGGCGAAGAGGGCGTAAGTGCTCCACACGAAGCTTGCCATGGAGCCGAGGGCCACCAGCGTATCCATGTTGGGTGCGCCGTGGATAAGGCCCTTGAATCCGTTGATGAAGAACTTCTGGTTGATGACCATGACGATGCCCGCCAGCAGCAGCTGGACGAGGCCCATGGCGACGTGGTTGCCGTCGAACCAGTGGGGCAGGGGCCAGCCCCACATCATGTGGCCCATGGAGAAGTACATCAGCACCAGCAGGAAGCCCAGCGAGGCGATGAGACGGCGCTTGAGCTTCGGTGTCTCGCGGTCAGCCAGTGCATCGAGGTCGGCGCTGGCGCCCGAAGCCTTACTGGAAGAGGCATTCTTCGGGCTTGCGCCGTAGCCTGCCTCCTGCACAGCCGAGAGGATGGCGGCAGGAGAGGCTGTGCCTTCCACGCCCATGGAGTTTGTCAGAAGGCTCACCGAGCAGCTCGTGACGCCCGGCACCTTCTTCACGGCCTTTTCCACCCGGGCAGAGCAGGCCGCGCAGCTCATGCCCGTGACATTGTATTGTTCCATTGCGGATTCCTTTCCCTCTTATAGGATGCCCGGAACGGGGTCATTTCATGAGCCGGGGCAGCAGCTGCAGCAGTTCGTCCAGCTTTTGCGTCTCGCCGGCTTTCAAATCGTCGGCCACGCAGGTGCGGATATGCTGGCCCAGCAGCTCTTTGGAAAAGCCGTTCAGTGCAGCGTTCACCGCAGCCACCTGCACCAGAATATCGGCGCAGTAGACGTCCTTGTCCAGCATCGCGCGGATGCCGCGTACCTGGCCCTCAATGCGGCTCAGCCGGTTGGCAAGGGCGCGGTACTCCTCAGGGGTACGGTCCTTGTGGCGGCAGCAGGAGGGGGCAGTGTCCTTTTCGGCAGGCTCAGCGGCGCAGCAGCAGGGCTTTTTTTCAGCATCGGTCATAGCAGATAACTCCTTTCCGGGTGTATCGGTGTGAAGAGGAAATGTACCCTGTGGGGGTAAATCTCCTGATATTCTGATTTTACCACTTGGGGGTATCTGTTTCAAGTGGGTAGAATGCACTAACTGTGAAAACTTTGTGAAAATAAAAGCCCCGAAATGCAGAAACGGGAGCCTCCCGGTGAAGGAAAGCTCCCGTTTCTGTTTAGGATAGGAAAGAGAATGTCATAAATAGGGGAGGGGGTCACAGGTTGGTGTAACCCATCAGATAGCGGTCCACCTCGGCGGCGCAGTCGCGGCCCTCCCGCAGGCCCCAGACCACAAGACTCTGACCCCGGCGCATATCGCCGCAGACAAAGACCTTGTCTACATTGGTGCGGAAGCCGTGGTCGGCCACATTGCCCCGGGCGTTCCGCTCCACGCCGAACGCCTCGGCCACATAGTCCTCGCAGCCCATGAAGCCGGCGGCGATAAAGGCCAGCTGGCAGTCGTAGGTGAACTCTTCGCCGGTGGGTACCATGCTGGTACGACCGGTGTCGGGGTCACGCTGGGGCTTGAGATAGGAGATGACCGCGCCGGTCAGGTTGCCGGCGTCGTCCTTTAAAAACTCTTTGACGGTGGTCTGGTAGACGCGGGGGTCTTTGCCGAACTTGGCAAGGCACTCAGTCTGGCCGTAGTCCACCTTCAGCACCTTGGGCCACTCGGGCCAGGGGTTATTCGCGGCCCGCTCTTTCGGGGGCTGGGGCATCATTTCCAGTGCCACGAGGTCGGTGCAGCCCTGCCGCAGGGCGGTACCCTGACAGTCGTTGCCGGTGTCGCCGCCGCCGATGACGAGGACATTCCTGCCTGCCGCGTTGATGGCCCTGCCGTCGGCAAACTTGCTGTCCAGCAGACTCCTGGTCACGCTGGTGAGGTAGTCCACTGCGAGGTACACGCCCTTCGCGTCGCGGCCGGGGACGTTCAAATCGCGGGCTTTCTTGGCACCGCAGCAGAGCACGATGGCGTCATAGCTGTTCAAAATCTCAGCGGCATCCACAGCCCCGCCCACATCCATGTTGGTGCGGAACTCAACGCCCTCAGCCTGCATGATCTTGATGCGGCGCTCGATGACGGATTTGTCCAGCTTCATGTTGGGGATGCCGTACATCAGCAGACCGCCCACCCGGTCGGCCCGCTCAAAGACGGTGACGGCGTGGCCCCGGATGTTGAGGTATTCGGCCACCGACAGGCCCGAAGGGCCGCTGCCGATGACGGCCACGCTCTTGCCGGTGCGGGCCGGAGGCGGGGCGGCATGGAGCCAGCCCTTGGCGTAGCCCGTCTCCACGATGGCGTGTTCGTTCTCCCGGACAGTGACGCTGCTGCCGGTGACGTCGCCGCAGGTGCAGGCAGCCTCACACAGGGCAGGGCAGACCCGGCTCGTGAACTCCGGGAAACGGTTGGTGGTGCGCAGGCGGCGGAGTGCCAGCTCCCACTTGCCCTGATAGACCAAATCATTCCACTCGGGGATGAGGTTGTTCAGCGGGCAACCGGAGGCCATGCCGCCGATCATCATGCCCGCCTGACAGAAGGGGACGCCGCAGTCCATGCAGCGGGCTGCCTGGGTCTGCTGCTCTTCCCGGGAGAGCCATATGTGAAATTCGTTAAAGTTTTCAATGCGCTCCAGCGGCGGAACATCCGTGCTGGTCTTGCGCGTGTAATCCATAAAACCAGTGAGTTTTGCCATGATGTTCCCCTCCTTACTTGTTCTTCTGCACGGCGTAGAATGCTTCGATCTGCGCCTGCTCGCCGTCGAGTCCGCGCTCTTCCATGGAGGCGATGACCCGCAGCATATGGTCGTAATCGTAGGGGAGGACTTTCTTGAACTTGGGCAGGAACTCGCTGAAATTGTCCAGGATCTCCTTGCCGCGGGGCGAGCCGGTCAGCTCGACGTGCTCACGGATGAGCTCTTTCAGGGTGGCGACGTCGTACTTGTGCTCCACCGGCTCGAGGCTGACGGTCTCCTTGTTCACCCGCTGGTAGAAGTCCCAGTTCTCATCCAGCACATAGGCGATGCCGCCGGTCATGCCGGCTGCAAAGTTCTTGCCGGTCTGGCCCAGAACGACGACGGTGCCGCCGGTCATGTACTCGCAGCCGTGGTCGCCTACGCCCTCGACGACGGCCACAGCGCCCGAGTTGCGGACGCAGAAGCGCTCACCGGCTACACCGGAAACAAAGGCTTTGCCGCTGGTGGCACCGTAGAGTGCCACGTTGCCGATGATGATGTTCTCCTCGGGCTTGAAGGTGATGCCCTCGGGCGGGCGGACGACGAGCTTGCCGCCGGAGAGGCCCTTGCCCATGTAGTCGTTGCAGTCGCCGGTCAGCTCCAGCGTCAGACCCTTGGGAATGAATGCGCCGAAGCTCTGGCCGCCTGCACCGGTGCAGTGGACGGTGTAGACGTCATCGGGCAGGTCGCTGCCGTACTTGCGGGTGATCTCGCTGCCGAAGATGGCACCAAAGGCGCGGTCGGTGTTGGAGACATCCAGCTTCACGCTCTGAGGGGTCTTGCTGCTGAGCTTGAATTTCTTCATCAGCACCTTCATGTCCAGCGTGTCTTCCAGATGGAAGTCGTAGGTGTCTTCCTTCTGGAAGTGGACATTGCTGTTGACGATGGCGGGGTTGTGCAGGATGCAGTCGAGGTCCATCTTGGACATCCGGCTGTCGGCAGGGGTAGACTTGACATGGAGCAGGTCGGTGCGGCCCACCAGCTCGTCGATGGTACGGATGCCCAGCTTTGCCATGTATTCGCGCAGCTCCTGCGCCACGAAGGTCAGGTAGTTGATGATATACTCGGGCTTGCCGCGGAAGTGCTTGCGCAGCTCGGGGTTCTGGGTGCAGATGCCCATGGGGCAGGTGTCGAGGTTGCAGACACGCATCATGACGCAGCCCATGGTCATCAGCAGAGAGGTGCCGAAGCCGAACTCCTCAGCGCCCAGCATACAGCTGATGGCCACATCGCGGCCGGAGAGCAGCTTGGAATCGCTCTCGATGCGCACACGGGTGCGCAGGCCGTTGAGGATAAGGGTCTGGTGGGTCTCGGCGATGCCAAGCTCCCAGGGCAGACCGGCATCTTTGATGGAGTTGCGGGGCGCTGCGCCCGTGCCGCCGTCGTAGCCGGAAACAAGGATGACCTGTGCGCCGCCCTTGGCGACACCGGCAGCGATGGTGCCGACGCCGGCCTCACTGACCAGCTTGACGTTGATGTTGGCGTGGCGGTTGGCATTCTTGAGGTCGTAGATAAGCTCTGCAAGGTCTTCGATGGAGTAGATGTCGTGGTGCGGCGGGGGAGAAATGAGGCCGACACCGGTAGTGCTGTGACGGGTCTTGGCGATCCACGGATACACTTTTGCGCCGGGCAGATTGCCGCCCTCGCCGGGCTTTGCGCCCTGTGCCAGTTTGATTTGGATCTCCTCTGCCGAGACAAGATACTTGCTGGTGACGCCGAAGCGGGCGGAAGCCACCTGCTTTATCTTGGAATTGCTCTCGCTGTGGTAGCGCTCTTCGGGCTCACCGCCCTCGCCGGTGTTGCTCCGGCCGCCGAGGCGGTTCAGCGCGATGGCGATGGTCTCGTGGGCCTCGCTGCTCAGTGCGCCGTAGCTCATGGCAGCGGCCTTGAACCGCTTGACGATGGAGCTCACCGGCTCCACCTCGTCCAGCGGGATGCCGCCGTCGGGGGCATAGTTGAAGTCCAGCAGACTGCGCAGATGGACGCCGTTCTGGCCCATGTTGTCCACGGTGTGGGTGAACTGCTTGAAGGTGTCGTAGTCACCGGTGAAGCAGGCTTTCTGGAACAGGTGGATGGTCTGGGGGTTGAAGAGGTGCTCTTCCTTGCCGCTGCGGAACTTGTGGGCGCCGCCGTCTTCCAGCTGCATGTTGATGTCAAGGCCCAGCGGGTCGAAGGCTGCGTTGTGCAGGGCCTCCACGTCAGCCTGAATGTCCTCGAGGCCGATGCCGCCCACACGGCTCACCGTGCCGGTGAAATACTTGTCGATGACGTCCCTGGAGATGCCGACGGCCTCGAAGATCTGGCTGCTCTGGTAGCTCTGGATGGTGGAAATGCCCATCTTGGAGGCAATCTTCACGATGCCGCCCAGCACAGCCTTGTTGTAGTCGTCTACGGCGGCGTAATAATCTTTGTCCAGCAGACCGTCGTCGATGAGTTGGCCGATGGTCTCATGGGCCAGATAGGGGTTGACGGCACAGGCACCGTAGCCCAGCAGAGCGGCAAAGTGATGCACTTCATGAGGCTCTGCGCTCTCGAGGATGAGAGCCAGTGCGGTGCTCTTCTTGGTGCGGATGAGGTACTGGGACACGGCAGAAACCGCCAGCAGGCTGGGGATGGCCACATGGTACTCGTCAATGTCCCGGTCGGACAGGATGATGATGTTCGCACCCTCTTTATAAGCGCGGTCTACCTCCAGGAAAACGCGGTCGATGGCCTTTTCGAGGCTGGTGTTCTTGTAGTAGTTGATGGAGACAGTGGAGACTTTGAAGCCCGGGACGTTCATGTACTTGATGCGGAGAAGGTCAGTGGACGTGAGGATGGGATTGTTGACCTTGAGCACCTTGCAGTTTTCGGGCTTGTCTTCCAGCAGGTTGCCGTGTGCGCCCACATAGACGCTGGTGGAGGTGACGATCTTCTCGCGGATGGCGTCGATGGGCGGATTCGTGACCTGTGCAAAACGCTGCTTGAAATAATTGAAGAGCGGCGGGTGCTGGCCGCTGAGGACGGCAAGCGGGGTATCGGTACCCATTGCGCCGGAAGGCTCTGCGCCCTGACGTGCCATGGGCAGGATGAGGGTGCTGATGTCCTCATACTTGTAGCCGAACACCTTCTGCAGGCGCAGCAGGTCGTCGCCGGTGTAGCTGGGGGTCTTGATGTTGGGGATCTTGAGGTCCTTCAGCTGGACGAGGTTGCGGTCTATCCACTCGCCGTACGGCTCACGGCTGGCGTAGTATTCCTTCAGCTTCTCGTCGTCCACGACTTCGCCCTTGACGGTGTCCACCAGCAGCATCTTGCCGGGGCGGAGACGGTCTTTGACCAGAATGTTCTCCGGCTCACAGGGCAGCACGCCCACCTCGGAAGAGAGGATCATCCTGCCGTCTTTGGTGATGTAGTAGCGGCTGGGGCGCAGACCGTTGCGGTCCAGCACAGCGCCCACCACGTCGCCATCTGAGAAGAGGATGGCGGCAGGGCCGTCCCAGGGTTCCAGCATGGTGGCGTAATACTGGTAGAAGTCCCGCTTTTTCTGGCTGATGTTCTTGTTGTTCTCCCAGGGCTCCGGGATGGTGATCATAACGGCCAGCGGCAGGTCCATGCCGTTCATCACCATGAACTCGAGGGCGTTGTCCAGCATGGCGGAGTCGGAGCCGGAGGTGTTGATGATGGGCAGGATCTTGTTCATGTCCTCCTTCATGATGGGGGAGGAGATGGTCTCTTCACGGGCCAGCATGGCGTCGGTGTTGCCCTTGATGGTGTTGATCTCGCCGTTGTGGAGGATGAAGCGGTTGGGGTGGGCGCGCATCCAGCTGGGGTTGGTGTTGGTGGAAAAGCGGCTGTGGACCATGCCGATGGCGGATTCATAGTCCTCGTCCTGCAGATCGAGGTAGAACTGGCGCAGGTCGTGGACGAGGAACATGCCCTTGTACACGACGGTGCGGCTGGACAGACTGGGGACATAGGTGCCGTTGCTGGCCTGCTCGAAGACCCGGCGGACGATGTAGAGCTTGCGGTCAAAGTCGATGCCCTTGCTCACCTTGGCGGGCTTTTTGATGAAGCACTGCCAGATGGCGGGCATACAGTCGCGGGCTTTCTGGCCCACGGCGTCGGGGTCTACAGGCACTTCGCGCCATGCCAGAAACTCGAGGCCCTCTTTGCGGGTGACAAGCTCAAAAAGCTTCATGGCCTGGGCGCGCAGGTGTTCGTTCTGGGGGAAGAAGAACATACCTACGCCGTATTCGCGCTCGTTGCCAAGGCTGATGTTCAGCTCGTCGGCTATCTTGGCAAAGAAGCGGTGGCTGATCTGCAGCATGATGCCCACGCCGTCGCCGGTCTTGCCCTCGGCGTCCTTGCCGGCGCGGTGCTCAAGGCGCTCCACGATGGACAGCGCGTCGCTGACGGTCTGGTGGCTCTTGCGGCCCTTGATGTCCACGACGGCACCGATGCCGCAGGCGTCGTGCTCGAACTGGGGGTCATAGAGGCCCAGAGGCCCTTTTTGCTCCGTGAAATTTTCCATAGACTTTCCCATCCTTTTTTCGATTTTCCGGAGAATATCCTGGCAATGCTGCGGCACATTCCGCAGAGTCCCTCTTAATGCCGGTAAAAAGAAAAGGCGTCCCAGATGGGTCGGCAAAGACTCATCTGGAACGCCCTTGTTCCGGATAACAAGAATATTATACAAAGGTGCTGAAAAAGATTCAAGTGACAGCTGCACCAAATGTGGGTACACGGCGACGGTTCTTCTTGTGAAAAACAGACACGCAGAGTAGGAAATAGTATGCCTTTTCCGGCTCAGTGCCGGCCCAGACAGGCGGCAAGATCGTCCTCCGGCGTGGTGATGGGCCGGAGGTCATACTTCTCCTGCAAAACAGCGGCCACCCCGGGGGAGAGGAAGGCGGGCAGGGTGGGGCCGAGACGGATGCCCCGGATGCCCAGCGCCAGCAGGGCCATCAGCACACAGACCGCCTTCTGCTCGAACCAGCAGAGGATGATGGAGAGGGGCAGCTCGTTGACCGAGCAGTCAAAAGCTTCGGCCAGACCCAGCGCGATCCGGATGGCACTGTAGGCGTCGTTGCACTGGCCCACGTCGAGGATGCGGGGCAGACCCGCCACCGTACCCAGCGGCAGGTCGTTGAGCCGGAACTTGCCGCAGGCCAGCGTCAGGATGACGGTGTCGGGCGGGGTCAGCTTGGCAAAATCCGTGTAGTACCGGCGGGAGGGGCGGGTGCCGTCGCAGCCGCCGATGAGGAAAAAGTGCCGGATGGCACCCTCGTGGACGGCTTGGACGATCTCCTCCGCATGGCTCAGTACGGCGTGGTGGGCAAAGCCGGTGGCGACCACACTGCCGCCGTTCATGCCCGGGATGAGGGTGTCCTCCGGGTAGCCGCCCAGCTCAAGCGCCTTGGCGATGACCGGCGAAAAATCCCGGTCCTCCCCGATGTGGGTGACGCCGGGATAGGAGACGACAGAGGTGGTGAATACCCGGTCGGCATAGCTGGGCCGGAGGGGCATGATGCAGTTGGTGGTGAAGAGCACCGGTGCAGGGATGTCCTCAAACTCCCGCTGCTGGTTCTGCCATGCGGTGCCAAAGTTGCCTTTCAGATGAGGAAAGCGCTTTTTCAGCTCCGGGTAGCCGTGGGCAGGCAGCATCTCGGAGTGGGTGTAGACATTGATGCCCTTGCCCTCGGTCTGCTCCAACAGGCACTTGGCGTCGTAGAGGTCGTGGCCGGAGATGACGATGAAAGGCCCTTTCTCGATGGTCAGGGACACCTCCACCGGCTCCGGGTCGCCAAACGCGCCGGTGTTGGCCTTGTCCAGCTCAGCCATGACCCGGTAGGCCATCCGCCCGGTGTCCTCCACCAGCTGGAAGAGCTTGTCCTTGTCCCGCTCCTGTGCGATGGCCCGCAGCGCCGTGCAGAAAAACAGGTCGATCTCGCCATCGGTATAGCCCAGCACCCGCGCGTGGTAGGAGTAAGCTGCCATGCCGCGCAGCCCAAAGAGGACAAAGGAGCACAGGCTCTTCCGGTCGGGGTCCGGCTCCTGCCACAGCTTCTGCATATCGTAGTCGGACACTGGTGCAGGTGCAGGGCTGGCCGAGGCAAAGGCTTCCTGCTTGGCCTTCCAGACCTTATCGGTCAGCTGCGCCACCGTCTGGGGGTCGAAATCAACATTGGTGATGGTGGTGAACAATCCTTCCGTCAGCAGGAGTGCCTGCGGGGGCCGGATGGGTCTGCCGATGTCCAGCAGCAGGGTGGCAAAGCCGATGAGTGCCCCGGTGAGCTTGTCCTGCGCGTCGGCTGTCTCGGCTGATTTGCCGCAGACACCCGCTTTTCCGGTGCAGGCCGTGCAGTTTGCCGCCTGCTCGCATTGATAACAGAACATCATTTCGTCCATGCAAAAACCTCTTTTCGTTTGATGAAAGGAGTATGAGCGGGGCGGCAGACGGTTATGCAGGCAGGCGGGGCAAACCAAAAAAAGCCGCACCCTCGCGGATGCGGCCCTTGTAGATCAGGAAAAGCTTAGTAGGTGATGCCCTGAGCCATCATGGCAGTAGCGACCTTCAGGAAGCCGGCGCAGTTTGCACCGACCATCAGGTTGCCCTCGGAGCCAGCGGCCACGGATGCATCGTAGGAAGCGTGGAAGATGCCCTCCATGATGCCCTTCAGCTTTGCATCGACCTCTTCGAAGCTCCAGCTCAGACGCTCGGAGTTCTGGCTCATCTCCAGACCGGAGGTAGCCACGCCGCCTGCGTTGGAAGCCTTTGCGGGTCCGTACAGGATGCCGTTGGACAGGTAGACCTCGATGGCCTCGGGAGTGCTGGGCATGTTAGCGCCCTCGCAGACCACGGTGCAGCCGCCCTTCACCAGAGCCTCTGCGGACTCCTTGTTGATCTCGTTCTGGGTAGCGCAGGGCAGGGCGATGTCGCAGGGGACAGTCCAGACCTTGGTGCAGTCAGCAACGTAGGT
>ERZ1673702.3247-NODE-3247-length-12946-cov-5.186642_pt1 | contig 12946 bp, 9 predicted proteins | sample MGYA00580232_ERZ1673702 | MGnify/ENA primary metagenome ERZ1673702 (study PRJEB41218, sample SAMN15661792) | gut metagenome | host: Homo sapiens | place: Canada: London | collected 2015-08-20/2019-03-30 | study: EMG produced TPA metagenomics assembly of... | reverse complement strand
TGCAGCGATTTTCAAAGAAAATCAGCGAATCCGAATGTTTTTAGAATTGCGAAAGATGCGAAGCAACGGAGCAATTCGTAGGCATCAGTTAAAGTATACTGATAAAATTTGGAGGTAATATAATGGCAGAGCAAGTAAAAAGGCCAGTAGGAATTACAGAGACGGTCTTAAGAGATGCGCATCAGTCTCTGATGGCAACTAGAATGACCACAGAGCAGATGCTTCCAATCGTTGAGAAAATGGATCAGGTAGGATACCACTCCGTAGAGTGCTGGGGTGGCGCTACATTTGATGCCAGCCTTCGTTTCCTGAAGGAAGATCCGTGGGAGAGACTGCGTAAATTAAGAGCAGGCTTCAAGCATACAAAGCTGCAGATGCTGTTCCGTGGACAGAACATCTTAGGCTACAATCACTATGCAGATGACGTAGTAGAGTACTTCGTACAGAAGTCAGTTGCAAATGGTATGGATATCATCCGTATCTTCGACTGCTTCAACGATCTGCGTAACTTAAAGACAGCAGTAAACGCAACAAAGGCAATCAAGAAGGAGAACCCAAATGCTGAGGCACAGATCGCACTGTGCTACACCCTTGGTGATGCTTACACACTTGATTACTGGAAGAAGATTGCAAAAGAGATTGAGTCCATGGGTGCAGATTCTATCTGTATCAAGGATATGGCAGGTCTTCTTGTTCCGTATAAGGCAACTGAGCTTGTTACAGCTCTTAAGAGCGCAACAAAGCTTCCGATTCAGATTCATACCCACTACACCTCTGGTGTTGCATCCATGACATATATGAAGGCAGTTGAGGCTGGCGCAGATGTTATTGATACAGCAATGAGCCCATTAGCTATGGGTACCAGCCAGCCGGCTACTGAGGTTATGGTAGAGACTTTCAAGGGAACTCCATACGATACAGGTCTTGATATGAAGCTTCTGGGAGAGATCGCTGACTACTTCCGTCCGATTCAGGAGGAAGCTCTTAAGTCTGGCCGCATCAACCCGAAGGTTATGGGCGTTAACATTAAGACTTTGATGTATCAGGTACCGGGCGGTATGCTTTCCAACCTGGTAAGCCAGTTAAAGGAAGCAGGTGCTGAGGACAAGTACTATCAGGTGCTTGAGGAAGTTCCGAGAGTACGTAAGGACTTCGGAGAGCCGCCGCTTGTTACTCCGTCTTCTCAGATCGTTGGTACTCAGGCAGTTCTTAACGTTCTTCAGGGCGAGAGATACAAGATGATGACCAAGGAGTCCAAGAAGATCTTAAGAGGTGAGTTTGGACAGACTGTTAAGCCATTTAACAAGGAAGTTCAGAAGAAGGCAATCGGAGACGAGAAGCCGATCACCTGCCGTCCGGCAGATCTGATCAAGCCACAGTTAGACAACTTCCGCAAGGAGGCAGCTCAGTATATCCAGCAGGACGAGGATGTACTGACCTATGCACTGTTCCCGCAGGTTGCTACTGAGTTCTTCAAGTATCGTGAAGCACAGCAGACAAAGGTAGATCCAGCTGCTGCGGATACAAAGAATAAGGCATACCCGGTATGATACTAGAATTGCGAAAGCTGCGAAGCAGCGGAGCAATTCGTAGGTATCATTTACAGTAAAATAATAAAAAGGGACTCTTGGAAAACAAGGGTCCCTTTTTTGAAAAAAGGATTGTGTGAAAATTTTTTATGAGCAAAGTAATAGTAATAGGCGGCGGTGCCGCTGGAATGATGGCTGCATTAAAGGCAGCCGAGAATGGTCATGACGTGACACTGCTTGAGAAAAATGAAAAGCTTGGAAAAAAGCTTTTTATCACAGGAAAGGGTCGATGCAACGTGACAAATGCCTCCGATATGGAGACAATCATGAGCCAGATCGTGACAAATCCACGTTTTCTTTACAGTGCATTTTCTGACTGCAGCAACACAGATGTCATGGAACTTATTGAAAACGGTGGATGTCCGCTTAAGATAGAAAGAGGTCAGCGCGTATTCCCAGAGTCAGATAAGTCCTCTGATATAATAAGCTGCTTTTCACGCCTTTTAAAAAAGGCTGGCGTAGAAATTATATTAAATAAGGAAGTAACGCATATCATCACCGAAGAAGGACGTGCAGCAGGCGTGTCACTTTCCGATGGAAAAAAAATAAGCGCCGATGCCATAGTGCTTGCAACAGGAGGTCTTTCCTATGCGTCAACAGGCTCCACGGGAGACGGACACCGCATGGCAAGAGAGCTTGGTCATACAGTGACACCATGCTTTCCGGCATTAGTGCCAGTTAACACAAAAGAAGACTGGTGCCGCACACTGCAGGGACTGTCACTTAAAAATGTTACCTTCACTGTAAAAGACGGCAAAAAGAAGCTGTATGAGGATTTTGGAGAGATGTTGTTCACTCATTTTGGCATCAGCGGACCACTTGTATTAAGTGCAAGCAGTAAAATCGTCAAAAAGCTTGATAAAAATCCGCTTTCAGCTTTTATAGACTTAAAGCCGGCGCTTACAGACGAGCAGCTTGATGCAAGACTTTTGCGAGACTTCTCACAGGAAAAAAATAAGCAGTTTAAAAATGCATTAAATGGCTTATTCCCGGCAAGACTAGCAGAGCAGATCGTCATTTTGTCAGGCATAAATCCAGACAAGGAAGTAAACGCCATAACAAAAGAAGAGCGTGCCCATCTTGTTTCTTTAACCAAAAATCTCCCATTGACCATTCTTAGTGTCAGGAGTTATAATGAAGCTATTATCACGCAGGGCGGTGTCAAAGTGCAGGAAGTACAGCCAAAGACCATGGAGTCAAAGCTTGTACAGGGACTGTATTTTGCAGGAGAACTACTAGACATTGATGCCCTCACAGGGGGCTACAACCTGCAGCTTGCATGGTCCACGGGAAGCCTGGTAGGGGATAGTATTGTATAAATACGTGAATAGCGTGACAAACACTTCACCGAAACGCCTCGCAGAAGAATCGTAAAAAGAAAAGGAGACAAACAAATGGGTTTTAACATCGCAATTGATGGTCCGGCAGGAGCCGGAAAAAGCACCATCGCAAAGCTTGCAGCAAGCGAGCTTTCCTATATATATGTAGATACAGGCGCCATGTACCGCGCAATCGGTCTGTATGTATATCGTAAGCATGTGCCAGAAGAAGATACAAACGCTATTGGAGAGACTGCGAAAGAGACAGAAGTTTCCATTCGTTATATCGACGGTGAGCGCCATGTATATTTAAATGGTGAGGATGTAAGTGAAGAGATCAGAAAAGAGCATATTGGCCATATGGCATCTGTAGTTGGCGCAGTGCCTGCTGTAAGAGAGCATCTCTTATCACTTCAAAGACAGATTGCACAGGAAAATGATATCATCATGGATGGAAGAGACATTGGTACATGTATTCTTCCTAATGCAGATGTAAAGATCTTTCTGACAGCAAGTGCCGAGGAAAGGGCAAGAAGACGCTACTTAGAGCTGCAGTCAAAGGGCGATAATACGCCATATGACGTTGTGCTTGCCGATATTAAAGAGCGCGACTACCGTGACACGCACAGAGATATCGCACCGTTAAAGCAGGCTGAGGATGCTGTATACCTTGATACGTCAAACATGACAATTGAAGAGGCAGCAGCAAAGGTAGTAGAGCTTGCAAAGGCGGCACGCTGATGAAAGTAATTCTTGCAAAAAGCGCGGGCTTTTGCTTTGGCGTGCGCCGTGCAGTAAACGAAGTTTATCGTTGTCTTGAGGAAGAAAAGGATACACCAATCTATACCTTTGGCCCAATCATCCATAACGATGAAGTGGTCAACGATTTAAAAAGTAAAGGTGTGCAGGTAGTTGACACATTAGAGTCGCTTGCAGCACTTAAAAAGGGCATTGTCATAATCCGTTCCCATGGTGTTAGCCGTGACACCGAAACAAAGATGCGTGAGCTTGGCATGCGTGTTATTGACATGACATGTCCGTTTGTAAAAAAGATTCACCGTCTTGTAGAAGAAAAGTCAAAAGAAGGCTGCCAGATCGTCATAGCCGGAAATCCTGTGCATCCAGAGGTTGTAGGCATTGTAGGATGGAGCACAGACGGCGCATCAGTTGTAAAAGATGCAGAAGAAGCACAAAAGCTGGTATTAGACCCTAAAAAACCCGTTTTTGTGGCAGCACAAACGACATTTCACTACATTAAATTTCAAAATATAGTTGACCAATTAGAAAAAAAAGAGTACAATATAAATTGCGTTAACACTATCTGCAATGCAACCAGAAACCGGCAGGAGGAAGCAGCCAGTCTCGCAGCCTCAGTAGATGGCATGCTGGTCATAGGTGGGAGTCATAGCTCCAACACGCAGAAGCTGTTTGAAATATGCAAAAAAGAATGTAATAATACCCATTACATACAAACCGCTGAGGACCTAGACACCAATTGGTTTTTGACAGCAGACAGGGTGGGTGTTACAGGAGGGGCATCAACCCCGAATATAATCATTGAGGAGGTTCTACACCATGTCAGACGAATTCGGACAATTATTAAGTGAGCAGAAAGAAGTTGCAATTAGCCAGGGCGCAGTTGTATCCGGTCAGGTTATTGCAGTAAAGGAAGACGAGATTGTCCTAAATATAGGATATAAAGCAGATGCTGTCATTAGCCGCAACGAATTTACCAACATCCCGAATGCAAATCTGTGCGACCTTGTAAAGGTTGGCGATGAGATCGAGGCTAAGGTTGTTAAGATGAACGACGGCGAGGGCCAGGTTCAGCTTTCTGTACGCAAGCTGCAGGCAGAGAGAGGAAGCAAGGTTCTTGAGGACGCATTCGAGAACAAGACTGTATTAAAGGCAGTTGTTACTGAGATCTCCACTGGTGGATTAAGTGTAGTAGTTGATCAGACCAGAGTATTTATCCCGGCAAGCCTTGTATCCGATGTATACGAGAAGAATCTTGAGAAGTACAAGGGACAGGAAGTTGAGTTTATCGTTACTGAGTTCAACCCGAAGAAGCACAGAATTATCGGTAACTGCAAGGAGCTGATCATCGAGAAGAAGAAGAAGATGCAGGAAGAGCTCTTCGCAAAGCTTGAGGTTGGTCAGACCGTTGAGGGTACTGTAAAGAACGTTACAGATTTCGGTGCATTCGTAGATTTAGGCGGAGCAGATGGTCTGCTTCACATTTCTGAGATGAGCTGGGGCCGTATCGAGAATCCTAAGAAGGTATTCAAGAGTGGTGATAAGGTTAAGGTTCTTGTAAAGGCAATCGATGGAAATCGTATCGCACTGAGCATGAAGTTCCCGGAGGAGAATCCGTGGAAGGATGCAGAAGAGAAGTTTGCAGTAGGTACTGTTGTTACTGGTAAGGTAGCACGTATGACTGACTTCGGTGCATTCGTAGAGTTAGAGTCAGGTGTTGATGCACTGCTTCACGTTTCTCAGATCTCCAGAGAGCGCGTAGAGAAGCCACAGGATGTTCTGTCCATCGGTCAGGAAATCACCGCAAAGGTAGTAGACCTGAACGTAGATGCAAAGAAGATCAGCCTGAGCATGAAGGCTCTTGCAAACGATGAGGATCAGGAATAATCCGTAAGAAATACATCAAATAAAGTTAATTTAAAAAGACCGGGTAGAAAAAAATACCCGGTCTTTTTTTAATTAAAGCAAGCGGTTCAAGAAAATAATTCCGGCGGTGCTTCCTGCGCCTCCTCAGAAGGAACAGGTACAGCACATCTCAGTGCATCTTCGAGTACATTATGTGCATAGGCGAGAATAAAATCAGGATCAGCTATATATTCTGTAAAAAGCTGCTTGGAAGAATACTCCTCTTTATAAAGATCAAACATATCCTCATGCGAGAGCGGAAGAAAAGTACTGCTTTTCTTTGTGTAGCAGGTAGAAGCACTTGCCTGAACACGATGCTCCGGATCTACATATTGGCCGACCTTCTTATGAACAGCGCGGTCCTCATCAGGAAGATAATAATAATCCTTATAATTATCAAAGAAATACTTTAATTCCCCGACAAAAGCACGAATCTCAATAATGATCTGGTTCGCACGGATCGATAAACGGCAAAGCGGCAGCTCACGCGTCACAGCTACCGGGACCTTAACAGAACAGTCCACCACAATAGTAAGAGAGGACGATGCAGTGCTTAACGAATAGCCGGCAAGTGTCCACTCACTGCGGAATATATCAAGATAAGACAAAAGCGGCATAATCTGAGGAAGAGCCTTTAAATCATCCTCATTGTGAAGAAGAAGCACCTGATAAAGACGCTTATCACCAGTCTCAAGATAATCGTGATAAACAGCGATCATCTCCTTGCCGGTAGCCTGATCTAGTCTTGAAATATTTAAATAGCTTTCAAGTGTTGCAAGTTTTAAGTTCTCAAGCTGCAGAAGTGTTTTTACAGGACGCAGGTGGCGGTACAGATCAAAGCTGCGAATATTGTCAAGCACATCAGTATTAAGGCCATAGGCAGCAGCACATTTCTTTAAAAAAGGAAGATCAAAGGTTTCGCCATTAAAAGAAACAATAACCTGATAATTTTTTATAAAAGAAAAAAAGTCCTCAAGGATCTCCTGCTCAGAATTAAGCGAATCAGAAAACCACTGTCTGATATGCCACTCCATCTGCTGATGATAGACCGCACCAATCAGATAAATAGAAGAGGTAGCAGGTGTGAGTCCTGTCGTCTCAATATCAAGAAATACAAGATCCTTTAAGGGTGCAATCGCATGAGAATCATAAAATTGCGGGATCGAAAACGTTTTACTTATAACAACCATTGAAATTCCCCCGTTATATAAAAAATCACATTAACTACAAATCTTAAAAATTTCTTACATTATAGCATAATAGAGGAGAGAAGTCAAACCTATTCCTATTATACGATTTGCATTAAACAGAGATATATATGTAAACTATGATTATAGATAATTACAATAAAAATGAAAAAAATCGCAAGAAAGTATGAAAAAAAAACAAAAAAGGTACTTTACAAAGTGTTTGAAATGTGCTACTGTTTAGACAAGCGAAAAAAACAGCATGTTCACCAGTTCAACTGGCAACGGTGAAAACTTGGAAGGAGTATGGAATATGCAGGGAGATGACAGCAAAGAGGGCAGAGACAGCAAACGTTTAAGTCGCGCGGAGCTTCTTGAAATGCTTATCGAGCAGTCAAAAGAAGTCGAGTCACTTAAAAAGGAGGTGGCGAAGCTTCAGAAACAGCTTGATGATCGGACGATTCAGTTGCAGCAGACAGGTTCGATTGCAGAAGCAGCTCTCGCATTAAACGACATATTCAAAGCTGCAGATCAGGCAGCATCCCAATACATCGAAAGTATCAAGCGTATGGAGCATGAAAAGAATGTAGAGTTCCAGGCGCTTCGTCAGAAGACACTCGATGCATGTGCTGTGATGAGAGAAGATACACAAGAGTATTGCAGACGGCTTCGTTATGAGAGCGAGGCAAAAAGAGACGCGCTGTATGCTCAGTTAGAAAAAGAAAAAGAAGAGATCGAGAAAAACAATTCTAGTGAAGGCAGCGATCCAAGCACATGGACGTGCCTTGAGACATCTCCCAGTGTAGGTGGAGGTGTCTCATGAAAAAAAATAAAAAACAACCACTTGAAGTGCCGCCGATAGAGGTTCTTGAAAAAGAGCTTCACAGAGAGCTTTATAAAAAGAGCTACAGGAGCACGCTTCGAAGCACGGTTTATACACTTATTACAGTTGCAGCAGTAGCAGTACTGGTGGCTACTTTAGTGTTACCTGTTTTACAGATCTATGGTACGTCCATGACGCCGACCTTATCAGATGGAGACATAGTTGTCTCTGTTTCTGGTTCGGAATTTGAAGCGCAGGACATAATTGCATTCTACTACAATAATAAGATCTTAGTAAAACGTGTAATTGCAACAGCAGGACAGTGGGTAGATATCGATGAAGAGGGAAATGTTTCAGTAAATGGAACACCTCTCGATGAGCCATACGTATTTGAAAAGGCGCTTGGCGAATGTGATATTGACCTGCCATATCAAGTGCCTGAAGGAAGAGTATTTGTGATGGGTGATCATCGAAGCGTTTCAGTTGATAGTCGAAGCACATCTGTCGGATGTGTGGCACAGGAGCAAATTGTCGGAAAATTAGTATTTTGTGTCTGGCCATTTACAAACTTTGGTCATATCAAGTAGGAGAAAGGGGGCGTCTGTTTTGGAAAATCCGTTAAGAAAACAGATTCGTTCAATCATGAAGGATCACAAAAAGCGTCAGTTATGGTATCGTGTCGTAACCACACTAGCTGTTGTTGTTGTGTTTGTAACGACATATATGCTGATTCTGCCAGCTATAACGATGGAAAACAAAGCAGAGTGCGGTATCACAGAGCACAAACACGACGCAAACTGTTACAGCTCGCATTATGAAAAGGAGAAAGAGCTTGTCTGTACGACAAGATTCACTAGGTGTACATAAGCATACAGATGCCTGCTACGATGCAGAGCATAAGCTGATCTGTGGTTATGCAGACTTTGTGATTCATGAGCATGACGCATCCTGCTACGACAAAGACGGCAATCTAGTATGCACCATTCCAGAGCATAAGCTGCATCAGCACACACCAGAGTGCTATCAGATGCAAAAGCAGCTAGTTTGCACTCAGGAAGAATCAGTTGGTCATACTCATACGCCTGAGTGCTACACAAAACAGCAGGGCGCATTAATCTGCGGCAAAGAAGAGCATACACACGGCGAAGGTTGCTACGATGCAGAAGGTAATTTAATCTGCACACTAGAAGAGCATACGCACAGTGACGAATGCTACGAGTGGAATGACGTACTGACTTGTACGATTCCAGAAAGCGCAGGTCACACACACAGCGAAGCCTGCTATCAGGACGTGCAGGTACTAATCTGCGAAGAGCCAGCAGAGCTTCATACACACACAGCAGAGTGCTACAAAGACGGCGTACTCGCATGTGGAAAGCTAGAATTAAAAGAGCATAAGCACAGCGAAACATGTTTCACAGAAAAGCAGGTTCTCGTAGAGACATTAATCTGTGACAGAGTAGAGCATGTACATACAGACGAGTGCTATAAAAAGAGCACCGAAGAAACAGCGACCAGTGAAGAAGTAACCGCTAGTCAGAACGAAGAAACATCAAGCGAAGACGAAAGCAGCGAAGAAACTTCAACCGAAGAAACTTCAAGTGAAGAGACTTCAACCGAAGAAACTTCAAGTGAGGCAGACACCGATGCAGAAGAGGCAAGTACAGAAGCATCAAGCGAAGAAACAAGCTTAGAAGAAGCAAGTACAGAAGAGACAAGCATCGAAGAAACAAGTCTTGAAGCATCAAGCGAAGACGAATCAGAGTCAGAGTCTGAAAGCGAGACAGAGGAAAGTTCTTCTATCGAAGCAGAGACAGAAGAAGAAAGCTCAGAGGAAGTAAGTACCGAGGAAGTAAGTACCGAGGAAGTAAGTACCGAAGAAGAGAGTTCTGAAGAGGAGAGCTTCGAAGAGACTTCTACTGAGGAAACATCTGAAGAAGAGCTGACGAGTGAAGAAGCATCTACAGAGGAAGAAACTTCAGAGGCGGAAGAGGAGAGTAGCGAGGAGGCTTCCACCGAGGAGGAGACATCAGAAGCAGAAACAGAAGAAGAGTTAGCATATGACTTGAACAACTGGAATCTGGAAATAGATGGACCGTTATTGACGGTAGAAAAGAATATGTCTTCATCGAATGTGAGAAGAATGAGAAAAGCTAGTAGAATAGCTACTCAGGCAACTACTACAGGTGTTGATTTTGGACCGCATATTACGGGAATTATTTTCTCAAAAATTCAGAATGGTTACTGGGTTCCAATTGGTGATGGAGAATACGTAAAAGAAGGAGATCAGGTAAGATTTTATATTTCATATAATATCCCTGATGGAAAAGTAGATTCGAGTAATAAGAAAATTTATTATCAGTTACCAAGCGGAGTTAAGTTACGTAAGGAGGAAAATGGTTCCATTTACAGAAATGGTGTTGCTGTTGGAACATATACAATTTCTCCAGATGGATTAATTGAAATTGAGTTTGAAGATAGCTTTGTTGCCGATGGAAAACAATTTAATGGAAATGTTTGGTTTGAAGGAACCGTTTCTGCATCTGGAACAAATGATAAGGGCGAACTTGAATTTGGCGGTGAAGGTGGAACTCTAAAGATTGATAGACAAGAGGAAACTTCGCAGAATGATATTTCTCTTGAAAAGTCAGGTTCTGCAAGCAAAGATGGAAAATCTGTTGATTATACGATTACTGCATCTTCCAAAAAAGGAAGTGGTAGCCCAGTTACTATAGAGGATTATTTTAGAGCATCATCACCTGCGTCAGCAGAGTTTGATCCAAATAGTTTTAAAATTTATAAGACTGATGACTATGGAAATCAAACAGAAGTGACGGGGTATACGCCAACATTTAGTAAAACAAATGATGGATATCCAAAGTTTACATTGACAGATTTACCTGAGCTGAAAGCAGGAGAAAAGTATGTTGTAAAATATACAGCCAATGTTTCAGTTAAGGGATCAAATGACTGGGATGGATCAGCTACATTAAATAATGGAGCAAAAGTATCCATTAAAACGGATAGCAAGGAAACTTGGAATTCTGTTGAAATCTCAAAGGCAATGATCAGTAAGACTGGTGGTTATGATTCTGATAAAAATGAAATTAACTGGACAGTTACTTTGAATAAGGGCAGAAAGGATATTCAAGGATATACGTTCTCAGATAAACTTCCAGATGGAATTAGTTTTATCGGAACAGAATTTGATGTGGTTGATACTACCAATAATAATGCAGTTGTTGGTAAAGCTACAGTGAAAGCAGATGGAAGTATTGAATACACATTTGGAACTGACCAACCATATACAGGTGAATATCGAATAACTTATAAGACCACAGCTCCAGATAACAACGGAAAGGTTACGAATACAGGAACAATAGGAAAAGATGGTGATGGAAATAGTAGCACAGCAGAAGTAGGCGTTTCACATCGTGACTGGGGAGTTAGTAAAAGTTATAAGAGTGAGACTGATGTAGATGCTGGAAGCAAGAAATTAACATGGAATACAAATGTTACTCTTCCAGATACCACTTTGACAGAATTCGTTTATAAAGATACTTTTATAGATGCGAGTGACGGAAATACTGGAAAACATTATGGAATCGCTAATGAACTGCAGGCAGAAATCGAAAAGAATTTTAGCTTACAACTTAGTGATAATACGAAACTTCCATATGAAAATGATCAAGTAACAGTGGAAGTAACCTATTATGATGCAGATGAAAATAAGATCGCTTCAACAGATACAACGCAGAAGGTAAAATCCTTTGAAATAAAGGTAATACCGAAAACTGGTGTTGATGTTAAAGCAAAATATATGAATCTTGAATCTTATAGCACATATGCCGATATATCAGCAATGCAGCCAGGAACTTCATGGGTATTCAAGAATAAGGCAGAACTTCCAGAACATCATAAGGAATCTGAAGCGCAGCATACGATAAAGAAAGATAAAATTCTATCAAAGCAGAGTATTGCGAATATTGGAAGAGACTATAATACTCCGCAAAGTTCACTAGGTATAATTCAGATGCCTCAGTTCGTGGACGGAACTAAGGAATTTACATATGATAGTTTAAAAAATGAGTATATTTACTATCGTATACTTATTGATGCTGAGAGTGCAAATGATCAGTCGATAACATTAACTGATTATATACCGAATGGTATGGTTATTGATGAGAAATCAGTGGAAGGTTGGTACTACTTCGAAAAGGGAGAGAATTATCAACACAGAGTTGATTATTATAATTCAGCTGGTCAGCAGTGGTATGATTTTGCGGAAAATAAAAAGCCAATTGTTAGTATTCCACAAGACGGATCGTTGATGACAATTACGATACAAGACGGATATGCAACAGCAGCAAAGAATGGCGGAAAAACAGGATGGAAGTTGGCAATAACTTACCGCGCATCTATAAAGGATGAGTGGAAGGATCTCAATCTGACTGATAAGACATATGTTAATAAGGTTGAATGGGGATCGAATTCGGATTCACAGACAACTACAGTAACAAGACCAACTATTAAGTTTGATAAAACAGCAGTAGTAGAGACTGAACAAGATGCTAAGGGTACTATAAGCGCATATTATTCGGCATATTCTGTTGTGATTAATCCGTCAGGTGCGAATATGAATCCATATGCAGATACATTATCGCTATCAGATACGTTAACTTTACCGCAAGGTGTAACAGCGTATTTGGATTTAGATAATACTGGATTGTATTATTATGATGCATCAAAAGCAGATTATAAAGGTACAGAACTTAGTTCAACCAGATATACATTACAGTATGATGAACAAAAGAATGTATTAAATTTGGTAGTGCCAGATGAAACTGCTTGTGTATTTGTTTACAGGTATCGTATTGAATGTGGAGCAGCGCATGCACCAGAAATAAGCAATAAGGTAAGACTATACGGAAAGTTTGAGTCATCGACAAGTACCATAATTCATAATCAAGGATCTGGTGCATCTGTTGATAAGGGATCATTGAAGATTTATAAAGTCGATAGTGATGATTATACAAATCTTCTTGCTGGAGCTGAATTTGAAATTGAAAAATATGATTCACAATCAAAGATATGGAGTCGTGTGAGTGATGACAATCATCCAGATGGAAAGTATATTTCAAATGCGAAGGGAGAAGTTGAACTTCCGAAAGAATTTGTACAAGAAACATTGTATAGATTGAAGGAAACAAAAGCACCGTCAGGCTATAGTAAATTATCAAATCCAATTTGTTTTGTATTTATGAAAGCAAATGCGACAAAAGAAAGCACGATTAATGCTATGAATAGTGTTTTCTCAGTAGCTGGAGTAGATGCAAATGAAGTTAAGTTCTATGAAACCACAAGCAA
>ERZ1673702.3244-NODE-3244-length-12955-cov-4.312558_pt1 | contig 12955 bp, 13 predicted proteins | sample MGYA00580232_ERZ1673702 | MGnify/ENA primary metagenome ERZ1673702 (study PRJEB41218, sample SAMN15661792) | gut metagenome | host: Homo sapiens | place: Canada: London | collected 2015-08-20/2019-03-30 | study: EMG produced TPA metagenomics assembly of... | reverse complement strand
CGTTTTCAGCCATCTTCTTTACCCGCAGGGGCAGCGTCCGCAGGCTCCGGGCCAGCAGCCAGGATTCCGTAGCGCCCAGATTCGCGCCGTAGAGGCCCAGATAGAAGCTCAGAGACTTGATGATCTCCTCGGAGCCGACCACCGCGCCGCCTACCAGATCATCGTGACCGCCCAGATACTTGGTGGCGCTGTAAATCACCAGATCTGCGCCGTACTTGATGGGCTTGGCAATGATCGAAGTGGCAAAGGTGTTGTCGATAAACAGCTTGGCGCCGTTGGCGTGAGCCACGTCCGCCAGATGCCGGATGTCCGGCACGCTCATCAGGGGGTTGGCAATGGTCTCGCCGTATACCAGCTTGGTGTTGGGACGGATATAGTCCGCCACATCCTGCGTGTTGAAGTCGATGAAGGTGGTCTCCACGCCCCAGCGCTTCAGCTCATACTTCAGGTAGTAGAACGCCTCGCCGTAGATGATGGGGGAGGCCACGATGTGATCGCCGGGTTTCACCGTTGCCAGAATGGAGGTTGTAATGGCCGCCATGCCGGAGGAGAATACCAGACCCTTTTCGGCCCCGTCACCGGCGGCCAGAATCTGAGAGGTGGCGTCAGCGTTGGGGTTGCCCAGCCGGAAGTAAGCATAGCCGGGAGCGCCCTCGTCGCAGATCTTGTCAATGGGATCAATGGAATCGAAGATATAGGCAGAGGACAGGTAGATGGGGAAAGTCTCCGGCACAGTCAGAGCCTTGTTCAGCTCATAGCACAGCTCGCCGTTGCCGGTATGGACATATTTGGTCGCGTCGCCTTTTTCAATGGACATAGAAGTTCCTCCTTACGCGCTTTGCGCGTTCCATTCCAATACGGTATAAAGCTCAGAAGCAGTTTGCTCAGGTCTCCGTGCGGCCCTTGCCCTTCCAGGCAATGAGACCCACGATGAAGCCCACGATGGCGGGAACGATCCAGCCGAAGCCCAGACCATAGAGGGGGATGTGATTCAGAACGGGGTCCAGGAAGCCGAAGCCATACTCGTGGGGCAGATCCAGAACGGCGTAGATCACCGTGAAGTACACAGCGCCCTTGAACGCGCCGTCATTGGGGATCTTCTTCTCGAAGATGCCCAGAATGGTCATCACCAGCGTGATGGGATAGAAGAAGGAGAACCAGGGGGAGGTCAGGCTCACGATGGTATCCAGACCGAAGCTGGCGACGATGGTGGTAACGATAGGGACGATCATGACCAGAACCTTATAGGACAGCTTGCCGTGGGTGGCGGTCTCATAGAAATCTGCCACTGCGGTGATCTGGCTGATGGCGGTGGTGAGGCAGGCCAGCACCACGGACAGGCACAGGCCGTAAATCGCGATCTGGCCGCCGCTGGAGCGGATGATCGACAGCAGGAGGTTGGCGTTGCTGATGCTGTCGGGCGTGTACTCGGTGCTGACGCAGGCGCCCATATACAGCAGGCCGCCATAGACAATAGCCAGACAGACGGCGGCGATCAGGCAGGCCCGGACATGGGCCTTGCGGAAAGCTTCACCCTCGTAGCCCTTGCGCTTGATGCTGTCAAAGAACACGCCGGCAGCCAGGAAGGACACCAGAACGTCGCCGGTGCTGTAACCGCCCAGGAAGCTGTTGACAAAGGCGTTATCCACGGAGGCGGCGCCGGGAGTACCGATGGGGCTGACAGCGCCCTTGACTACCAGAATGAACAGGATGATGGTCATAATGGGGGTCAGGATCTTGCCGACCTTATCCAGTGCGGTGCCGCGGTCCTTGGCGAACAGGAACGCGATCACGAAGTAGAGAATGACGAAAACCAGATAGGGCGCGCCGGGCCAGATGCCCTGAAGGCCCATCTCAATGCCGACGGCTGCGGTTCTGGGGATGGACACGCAGCAGCAGAGGATCATAATGGCGCCGATCATGACGGTGTAGAACTTCTTGTTCACATGGTCGGAGATCTTCTGGACAGAGCCGCACATACCCAGCACGATGATAGCCAGAATGGGCAGGCCCACGCCGGAGGCCAGCATACCGATCATGCCGCTGAGCCAGTTGCTGCCGCTTTGCAGGCCCAGCATCGGCGGGAAGATCAGGTTGCCCGCGCCGAAGTAGGAGGCGAAGAACGCCAGACCGACGAACAATACGTCGGTAAATTTGATTTTTTTCTCTTGCATAAAGTAAGTTCCTCCCTATTTCTCTATTTTGCACACTGAAAAACTGAGAACCGCTTGCTGTTTTCTATGATAGCCGCAAAGGTCGGATTTGTCCAATAAACTAATGTTATAAACCGCAATTACTTTTGTGTATATCGCCTCATAATCGTGCATTTTTTAAAAAAATGCTGTTTTGTGCCGCGAAAATGTTTGTTTTTATTAAAGTAAACCTTTTTGGTATGATTTTAGTTGCGCATTTTGAATTTCTTGTGCTATAATACGAGAGATCCATCGAAAAATGAGGAAAGGCGGCACTTGGTATGACACTGCTCCAGTTGAAGTATATCTCCACGGTGGCAAAATGCGGCTCCTTCAGCAAAGCTGCTCAGGTCCTGTATGTCTCCCAGCCCGGCATCAGCAAAATGGTCTGCGCGCTGGAGGAGGAGCTGGGGATCACGATTTTTGTCCGCTCTGCCGCCGGGATCACCCTGACCGCTGAAGGTCGGGAGCTTCTGAACATGGGAGAGCGGCTTTTGACGGACGCTGAGCATATTTCCCAGCACTTTTCACAGGATCTGAGCAAGACCCACGAGACCCTCAGCGTCAGCAGTCAGCATTACTGCTTCGTCATCGACGCCATGATGGCCTATCAGAACACCTATCAAAAGGAATCCTATACCTATAAATTTCTGGTGGGACAAGGCCCGGAGGTCATCCAGCAGGTCGTGGACAAAACCACGGAGCTGGGCGTATTGTTCATCAGCAGCCGCAGCCGGAAGCACATGAACCGTGTCTTTGGCGACAACAACCTGGAATTTCACCCGCTTTTTGACAGCAAGCCCTATGTGTTTATCCATAAGTCCCATCCTCTGACCTCCAAGGAAGTCCTGACAATCGAGGAGCTGCACCCGTATCCCTGCATCATGTACGAGCTGGACTCCGACGCGCCCTCTGTTTTGCAGGAGGAGATGCTGGTGTCGGACTTTTATCCCCAGAAGGTCACCATTGTCAACGGACTCTATCAAAGCCTGATGGTCATGCAGCAGTGTCAGGGCTATGATCTGGGCACCGGCTTCATCTCCGAAAGCAACGGGGCGCAGGGAGTGATCAAGCGTCCCATCAAGGGCTTCGACGATCCCATCACCATCGGCTGGGTCTGCCAGAAGGCCCATACGCTGTCGCAGCCTGCGGAACGCTTTATCCAGCTTCTGCAAAAATACGGACGGGACCTTCCCGAAGCCTGAACAAGAATATCCGAATGTTATTGCCAGCGATAACATTCGGATATTTCCGTTTTTATGGGTGTTTGTGCTATGCTCAATGCACCAAGTAAGTCAGTAGGTATATATTGTGCAGTCACACAACCGACGGGAGGTATTTTAAATGAGCCAGTTAGTTTTGAAGCACCCTGATTTGAAGCACGAAGATCTGAAATTCAACACGGTAGAGGTCCACGCCGGCGAGCCGCGGGATATGTACGGCGCCCTGATCCCGCCCATTTACCAGACGTCCACATTCTATTTTGATTCCACGGACGATGCTGTGAAGGCCTGCGATGACTACGCCGAGAGCTTTGCATACAGCCGGATCACCAATCCCTCCGTGGATTATCTGGAACAGAAGCTGGCGGCGCTGGAGCACGGCAAGGGGGCCGTGGCCTATGCGTCCGGCATGGGCGCTGTCTCCGGCGCGATTTTCGCGCTGCTGAAAAGCGGCGACCACGCCATTTTCACCAAGGCCAAGTATTCCGGCACGGAGGACGTGACCAGCGACTGGCTGCCCCGCTTCGGGATCGCCCACGATACCTTTGACGCCGCCGATCTCAGCCAGCTGGAAGGCCTGATCAAGCCCAACACCAAGCTGATCTATGTGGAGTCTCCCGCCAACCCCACCATGGTGCTGGTGGATATTGCCGCCGTGGTGGAGATCGCCCATAAGCACGGCATCAAGGTCTTTATCGACAACACCTTTGCCACGCCCTACAACACCACCCCGCTGGATCTGGGCGTGGATGCAGTCATCCACAGCCTCACCAAGTACATCGGCGGCCACGGCGACCTGCTGGGCGGCGCGGTGATCTCCAACGATGTGCAGTTCCTGCGGGAGTGCCGTCTGGGTACCCTCATGCACTTTGGCTCCGTCATGGCGCCCTTCACAGCATTTCTGGTGTGCCGCGGGCTCAAGACGCTGGGCATCCGCATGAAGCAGTACAATGAAAGCGCTCTGAAGATTGCCAAGTGGCTGGAGGCCAATCCGAAGATTGAAACGGTCCGCTATCCCTTCCTGGAATCCAATCCCCAGTACGCCATTGCCAAGAAGCAGATGAGGGGCGGAGGCGGCATGATCTCCTTTGACGTGGCCGGCGGTCTGGAGGCCGGTAAGAAGTTCATCAACAGCCTGAAGCTCTGCACGCTGGCCGTCTCGCTGGGCGATACGGAAACGTTGGTGGAGCAGGCTGCCGCCATGACCCACACCATGATCCCCAAGGAGATCCGGGAGGCCGCCGGCATTACCGACGGAATGATCAGGATGTCCGTCGGTCTGGAGGACCCGGATGACATCATCGCCGATCTGAAGCAGGCGCTGGGCGACTGACGGCGCAAAAGCCCCATACCGGCAGACGCAAAACCATCCCAAAAAAACACCGGAGAGGAAGCAATTTCCTCTCCGGTATTTTACTCTTCCTCCGGGGCCAGCAGCATTTTCTTAAAGGCTTTCATGGCAACGCTTTGAGGGCGGGATGTATCCTCGATCAGGTTGACGAACCGTTCCGGGATCGGCTCCGCAAGGCGGATCTGGAACACCGTCCCGGCGGCAAGGGCGGGAGCGGCCATGGACTCCGGGTAGAAACCGACGCCCAGATTGCTCTGCACCATCGCAAGGACCTGATCCATGGTGCCGGCTTCCATTTCCACATGAAAAGCCAGATTGTGCTTTAAGAACAGCTGTTGATAAAAGGTATATGTACTGGTCCCTCTGCTCATGCACACAAAGGGGAGATTTTCCAGATCCCGCAGACTCCGTGTTTCTACGGCCAGATCATGAAAATCCGAACCGCAGATCAGGATCTCCCGGAAGGAGACCAGCGCTGTTTCCTGCAGGGACTTTCTCACCGGACAGGGCGTGGTGATCGCCGCGCAGTCCACCTGTCCCCGCAGCAGCCCTTCCATGGCGCGGGGGGTGGAATCATTGGTGATCCGCAGGTGGATCCCCGGATACCGCCGGTGAAACGCGCCAAGGCGATCCAGAAGGGTCAGATGGAGCGCGGCTTCGCTGGCGGCAATGGAAATGCTGCCGGTCCGCAGACTGCAATCCGCCCGGATCTCGCTTTCGCCAAGGCGCAGCTGTTCAAAGGCTACGGCAGCACGGCTGTAAAGCCGTTGGCCTTCCGGGGTCAGGGAGACGCCATGGTTGGTGCGGACAAACAGTTTGCAGCCCAGATCCTGCTCCAGATTGTTCATGCAGCGGGTAATGTTGGGCTGGTTGTTGCCCAAAGCCTCGGCGGCCTTGGTAAAGCTTTTGTGTTGGGCAACATAGTAAAAAATGCGGTAATAATCGTAGGGAACAGCCACTTTTTTCGCCTCCGTGCCATATCATTCAGATATGTCCAACATATCAAATATACTTTTTACATCTTTCTGTTAGAACAGTATAATACGGGCGTTCTTAGAAGACAAGTCCTTTAACGGTCACGCCGGAAAATGGGACGCGGTCAGGGCAGACCGCAGCGCCTGTATTCCGGTGTGGAAAGGAGACCGGCTATCAGCATGAAAAGCAAAAAGAAATTTATAATCCTATGGGTCCTGCTCATCGCGGTCCTGTTCGCGGGCAGTCTGTTGACGGCGCCGCCGGGAAAAGCGGAGACCATTCAGACCGCCATGCGGGACGCGGTCCTGCATGAGGAAAATCAGATCAGCCTGTTCGGCTGGAAAAACGTCAATCCGGGACTGATCTCCGCCATGACGGTATCCGCTATCCTGCTGATAGCGGCGGCGTGTATCCGCGTGTTTGTCATCCCGAAATTCAAGCTGGTGCCGGGGCGGTTCCAACTGCTGCTGGAGCAGGCCGTAAGCCTGTTTGACGGCATGGCCAGAACCAGCAGTCCTCAGCGAAACGGATTTCTGGGGGCCTACATCTTCGGCGCGGGCGCGTATATCTTCGTGGGGACGCTGTTTGAGCTGCTGGGCTTGCAGGCCGTCACCACCACGGGCCGCTCCGTGACCCTTCCTGCGCCGCTGTCGGACGTAAACGGTGCCATCGCCCTTGGCTGCTTATCCTATCTTGTGATCCTCTCCGGCGGGATCGCGGGCAACGGTCTGAAGGGCGTGGGCAGCACATTGAAGGAATTCTCGCTGCCTATTTCCATGAGCTTCCGTCTGTTCGGCGCGCTGCTCAGCGGCCTGCTGGTAACGGAGCTGGTCTATTACTATGTGCAGCTGAGCTATGTGCTGCCGGTGCTGGTGGGCGTGCTGTTCACCCTGCTTCACGCGTTGATCCAGGCCTATGTTCTGACCATGCTCACCGCGTTGTTCTATGGCGAGGTATCGGAGCGTCCCGAACCGGCGTCCGGGCGGGCATGACCGTCCCAATCATTTACGGATCGAATCATTTTGGAGGTAATAACTATGAAACTGCTTAAGAAAAAGGTCCCCGCGCTGTTCCTGATCCTGCTGGTGGTGCTGTCCCTGACGGTCCCCGCACTGGCCGCGTCTTCCACGGATACCGCTGCCGCACCCGCTGCGGCGGAAACCGCCCAGACCCAGAGCGACGCCACGGGGTCCAAGTCCATCGCTGCGGGTATTGCCATCGGCCTTGCCGCCGCAGGCGGCGCCGTGGCCATGGGTGTTGCCGTCAGCAAGTCTGCGGAGGGGATCGCCCGTCAGCCGGAGGCGGAGGGCAAGATCCGTACCACGCTGATGCTGGGACTGGTCTTTATCGAAACCGCTATCATTTATGCGCTGCTGGTCGTCATTCTGATCATCTTCGTCCTATAAGTAAGGCAGGTGGGAAACCGTGAATATCCCGTTGAATATTGATTGGCAGCAAATTTTACTGCACCTGCTGAATTTTGTGATTCTGGCAGGCGGGCTGTATCTGCTGCTCTACAAGCCCGTCAAGACGTTTATGGAGAAGCGGCAGCAGTACTATCAGGAGCAGGACGCGAAAGCGGCAAAGACGCTGGCAGACGCGGAGAAAACAGCGGCAGAGGTCCGTCAGCAGTTGAAAAATGCCGACGCCGACGCTGCGGCAAAGCTCGCCGCCGCCCAGAAGTCGGCGGACGCCGCCATGCAGCGGCAGTTGTCCGACGCACGGGCACAGGCGGAGCAAATTCTGGCGGACGCCCATGCCGCTGCCCAGCGGGAGCATGACAAGCTACTGTCCGACGCGCAGAAGGAGCTGAAGGATCTGGCAGTGACAGCCACGGAAAAGCTGGTGCTGCAATCCGACGGCGATGCGTTCGATCAGTTTTTGGACGCGGCGGAGAGGGGGAAGTCCCATGCGTGAAACGGTACTGGAAGCGGTCCTGCGCAGCGCGGACGCCCCCAGTGAGGTGCAGCGGAACCGTTTTGCGGCCTTTTTGAAAAAGCAGTACGGACAGGAGGTTCCCCTCCGTTGGGAACAGGACCCCGCGCTGGAAAAGGGCTTTCGGATGGAAGTGGGCGCCGACCTGTATGACTGGAGTCTGGAGGGCCGTCTGCGGCAGTTCCGGGAGCGGCTGGAGCAGCTGAACCCCGCCGGGGTCTCCGTGATCCCGTTGATGCGGGAGGCCGTCCGCAACTGGCAGCCGGATGCCGCGCCGGAGGAGGTCGGCAGCGTTCTGACGGTAGGTGACGAGATCGCCACCGTCAGCGGATTGGAACACGCGGCCTACGGTGAAATTCTGCAATTTTCCTCCGGCGTGAAGGGCATGGTGCAGGATCTGCGGCCGGACCGTGTAGGCTGCATCCTGTTCGGCGGCAGTGAGGCCATTGAATCCGGCAGCATCGTCCGCCGCACAGGTAAGACCGCCGGTATCCCGGTGGGGGACGGCTTTCTGGGCCGGGTGGTGGACGCGCTGGGTACGCCCATTGACGGGCAGGGCGACATTCCGTCGGAGGGCTATCTGCCCATTGAGTCCCCGGCCCCCGGCATCATTGACCGCCAGCCGGTAAACGCGCCTATGGAGACGGGCCTGCTCGCCATCGATTCCATGTTCCCCATTGGCCGGGGACAGCGGGAGCTGATCATCGGCGACCGGCAGACCGGCAAGACCGCCATCGCCCTGGACACCGTTCTGAACCAGAAAGGGAAGGGCGTGGTGTGCATCTATGTCGCCATCGGGCAGAAATCCAGCTCCGTCGCCCAACTGGTAGAGAATCTGAAGCACAAGGGTGCTATGGACTATACCATCGTGGTGAATGCGCCCGCCAGCGCGTCGGCGTCCTTGCAGTACATCGCCCCCTATGCCGGAACAGCGCTGGGCGAGTATTTCATGCGGAAGGGCCGGGACGTTCTGATCGTCTATGACGATCTCTCCAAGCACGCCGTGGCCTACGGTCTCCCGGACGGGAAGCCTACCCCGGCGATGTGTTCTATCTGCACTCCCGTCTGCTGGAGCGGTCCGCCCACCTCTCGGAGGAATTGGGCGGCGGCAGCATGACGGCGCTGCCCATCGTGGAGACCCAGGCCGGTGACGTGTCCGCCTACATCCCCACCAACGTCATTTCCATCACCGACGGCCAGATCTTTCTGGAGAGCAGCCTGTTCTTCTCCGGCCAGCGGCCCGCGGTCAACGTGGGATTGTCGGTGTCCCGTGTGGGCGGCGACGCTCAGACGAAGGCCATGAAAAAGGCGGCAGGCGCCCTGCGTCTGGATCTGGCCCAGTACCGGGAGATGGAGGTCTTTACCCAGTTTTCCAGCGATCTGGACGAGACCACCAAACGGCAGCTGATTTACGGACAGGGCCTGATGCGCCTGCTGCGCCAGCCCCAGAACCACCCCTACCAGCAGCACCAGCAGGTGATTTTGCTGGTGGCGGCGCTGGATCATGTGATGCAGACGGTGCCCCTTGCGCGGATGGACGATTTTCGCACCGGGCTCCTGACCTATATCGAGACCCAGGGCCAGGCCCTGTGCCGCCGGATCGATGAAAGCGGTCAGTTAAGTGATGAGGACCGGGAGACGATTCTGAAGCTGTCCAGAGAATTTCTGACGCGGTTCCAGACGGAAGCCGCGGAAAAGAGCGGTGAGTGAGATGGCCAATACCCGTGAGATCAAAAACCGGATTGAAAGCGTACAGCAGACCCGGAAGATCACCAACGCCATGTACCTCATCGCCTCCACCAAGCTGCGGAAGGCTCGGAACGATCTGGCCAACACCCGGCCGTATTTTGACGCGCTGCGGGGCGAGATCAAGCGGGTCTTTCGCACGGCGGGGGATGTGGACAGTCCCTATTTCTACCCGCCGGACAATAACACGCCGCTGGAGGGCACCTATGGGTGTCTGGTCATCACGGCGGACAAGGGCCTTGCAGGGGTCTACAACCAGAACGTCATCAAGGAGGCTGAAAAGCTCCTTGCCCAGCACCCGGACACCAAGCTGTATGTAGTGGGGGAGTATGGCCGCCGGTACTTTGACCAGCACAAGATCCCCATTGAGCACAGCTTTCTCTACACCGCCCAGAATCCCACGCTGGACCGGGCGCGGGAGATCAGCGCTCTGTTGCTGGACGGTTTCCTGGCGGGAACGCTGAAGGAGATCTTCGTGGTCTACACCGATATGGAGAGCAGCCTGCTCTCCGAGGCCAAGTCCACCCGGCTGCTGCCTTTCCACCGGATGCAGTTCGCGCCGCCCGCCAAGGAAAAGGCCGTACAGGAACCCTTTGAATTCTATCCGTCCGTAGGGGCGGTGCTGAACAGCATGATCCCCAGCTATGTCTCCGGCTTCCTGTACAGCGCCCTGCTGGACAGCTTCTGCAGCGAGCAGAACGCCCGCATGACCGCTATGGACGCCGCCAATCAGAACGCAGAGGAGCTGTTGAGTGCCTTGCGGCTGCAATACAACCGCGTGCGGCAGGCGGCTATCACTCAGGAGATCACAGAAATTTCCGCAGGCGCGGCGGCACAGCGGGGAACCTTTGGAAGCGAGGGATAACAGTATGAAAATCGGAACGATCACGCAGGTATCCGGCCCTGTGGTGGATGTGGAGTTTGAAGCCGGACATCTGCCTAAGATCAAGGAAGCGCTGTCCGTGGAGCTGAACGGCCAGACCCGCGTGATGGAGGTAGCCCAGCACATGAGCGAGCGGGTCGTCCGCTGCATCATGCTGGCGGGCAGCGAGGGTCTGGCCCGGGGCATGAAGGTAACCGCCCCCGGCAAAACCATCGAGGTCCCGGTAGGGGAGCAGACGCTGGGCCGGATGTTCAACGTGCTGGGCCAGCCCATCGACGGCGGAGAGCCGCTCCCGGCAGAAACGCCCCGCAAGAGCATTTACCGGGACCCGCCCTCCTTTGAGGATCAAAGCCCCGCCGTGGAGATCCTGGAGACCGGCATCAAGGTCATCGACCTGCTGGAACCGTATCCCAAGGGCGGCAAGATCGGCCTGTTCGGCGGCGCCGGTGTGGGTAAGACCGTGCTGATTCAGGAACTGATCCACAACGTGGCCATGGAGCACAACGGCTATTCCATCTTCACCGGCGTAGGTGAGCGGAGCCGGGAGGGTAATGACCTCTGGCGGGAAATGCGGGAGAGCGGCGTGGCGGATAAGACGGCGCTGGTCTTCGGCCAGATGAACGAATCTCCCGGTGTCCGTATGCGGGTGGCGCTGTCCGGCCTGACCATGGCCGAGCACTTCCGGGACGTGGAGCACAAGGACGTGCTGCTGTTCATCGACAACATTTTCCGGTTTGTGCAGGCAGGCAGCGAGGTTTCCACCCTGCGGGGCCGGATGCCCTCCGCCGTGGGCTATCAGCCTACGCTGGCCAACGAAATGGGCCAGTTACAGGAGCGCATCACCTCCACCAAGGATGGCTCCGTCACCTCGGTACAGGCGGTCTATGTGCCCGCCGACGATTTGACTGACCCCGCCACCGCCACCACCTTTGCCCATCTGGACGCCACCACGGTGCTGAGCCGGAAAATCTCCGAGCAGGGCATTTACCCCGCCGTGGACCCGCTGGAATCCTCCTCCCGGATTTTGGAGGCGGACATTGTGGGCGCGGAGCATTACCGCATCGCCCGGAGGGTGCAGGAGACGCTGCAAAAATATCAGGAATTACAGGACATCATTGCCATCCTCGGCATGGACGAGCTGAGCGACGAGGACCGGCAGACCGTGAACCGCGCCCGCCGCATCCAGCGTTTTCTGGCACAGCCCACCCATGTAGCGGAAAAATTCACCGGTATCCCCGGCGTGTATGTCCCTCTGAAGGAGACGCTGCGGGGCTTTGCCGCCATCGTGGACGGCGAAATGGACCAGTATCCGGAGGCGGCCTTCTACAATGTGGGTACGCTGGAGGATGTGGTCGCCAAGGCGAAAAAGATCGAGGAGGGGGAGGTCTGATGAGCGTGTTTCACGCACGGATCCTGGCCTCGGACGCTCTGTTCTTTGACGGTGACTGCGAATTCATGGTGGTTCCCTGTACGGACGGCGCAATGGGGATCCTCTCCCACCACAGCAATATGATCGCGGCTGTGGTGCCGGGGGAGCTGCGGTTTCAGCCGGTGGGCGGCCCACTGCGGACAGCGGCCGTTTCCGCCGGACTGGTGAAGGTCGAAGCGGGGGAGGTCATGCTTCTGGTATCCACGGCAGAACGGCCGGAGGACATTGACGTCAACCGGGCAAGACGGGCGGAGGACGCCGCAAAGGAGGCCCTTCTGCAAAAGAAAAGTATGCAGGAGCACCGGAACGCGGAGGCCCAGCTGGCCCGGGCCATCAGCCGTCTGCGGACCAAAGAACACTGGAACAGCAGACGCTGAGCCATGAGAACGTTTGAAGAGGAGTCTTGATCGTGAACCTTCGGAATCATCACGGCCAGATGTCGGAATCCCTGCTGACCGCCTCGTTTATCATTCTCTCCGGCGGCTTGCAGGACGCCTATACCTATCTCTGTCGGGGCAAGGTGTTTGCCAATGCCCAGACGGGCAACATCGTGCTGTGCAGCGCCTATCTGTTTGACGGCCAGTGGCGGCACAGCGCCCGGTATCTCATCCCGGTACTGTCATTTCTGCTGGGGATCTTCGCGGCGGAGTGCATCCACCGCCATTTCAAGTACACGGAGAAGGTGCACTGGCGGCAGATGATCATTTTAGCGGAGATCGCTTTGCTGTTTGCGGTGGGCTTTCTGCCGCAGGAGGCCAACACCTTCGCCAACGCCGTTGTGTCCTTTGTCTGTGCCATGCAGGTGCAGACCTTCCGCAAGGTCCGGGGCCACGCTTACGCCAGTACCATGTGCATCGGCAATATGCGCAGCGGCACGGAAGCCCTGTGCGTCTATTTCCACACCCATGACCGGGAGGTGCTCTGCAAGGCGCTGACCTACTTCGGCGTCATCGGCCTGTTTGCCATAGGTGCGGGACTGGGGGCGCTGTTGTCGGCGCACATGGCCGAACGGGGCATCTGGGTCTCCTGCGCACTGCTGGCCGTCAGCTTTTTCATCATGTTCATCCGAGAAGAAGAAAAGGCGTGAGCGATAAATGGGGCCGGGATCTCAATATGCCGCCTCATTCTCCATAAAGCTTCCTGCATGAGCAGCACACCGCGAACATGCACAAATAGTTTTTCTTCATCATTTCCGGCTGCCCCGCAGGGGCGAGGAACTGG
>ERZ1673702.3238-NODE-3238-length-12966-cov-10.474092_pt1 | contig 12966 bp, 9 predicted proteins | sample MGYA00580232_ERZ1673702 | MGnify/ENA primary metagenome ERZ1673702 (study PRJEB41218, sample SAMN15661792) | gut metagenome | host: Homo sapiens | place: Canada: London | collected 2015-08-20/2019-03-30 | study: EMG produced TPA metagenomics assembly of... | reverse complement strand
TCTCGGCTGGAATTTCTTCTTTTTTTGGCTCACCTCATTTTAACACATACATTTTTTGTGGAAAATATAAGAGCCTGTTTGTCCAGCGGCTGAAATTACATTCGTTTCTAAAAAATCCGGTCTGCATTTCTACAGACCGGATTTTTGATAAATAGAATAAGTTGAAAAGCATTACTCATACCGCAGGGCATCGATCGGATTCAGATTCGAAGCTTTGATAGACGGGATCAGTCCAAAGACAATACCCACCACCATAGAGAATACCACAGAAACCACAATGGACAGCGAACTGATCGCCACCGGCACCGAGGCAATCTTGGAGATCAGCTGTGCCAGAGCGATGCCGATTCCCACACCAATGATTCCGCCGATGCTGGTCAGCACAGAAGCTTCTGTCAGGAACTGTGCCAGAATGCTGCCCTTTTTCGCACCGATTGCCTTTTTCAGTCCGATCTCGCGGGTACGTTCTGTTACCGATACCAGCATGATGTTCATAACACCGATACCGCCCACCAGCAGAGAAATGCTGGCGATCCAGATCAGCATGGTGTTGGTGGAGGAACTCAGTTTTTGCAGGGACTTCGCCTGTTTCAGCAAGTCCTGACTGTCATATTTGATCTGATTGCTGTCCCCTTCTTTTCCGACGCTATTGGTGCGAATCGTGGCGTTCATCAGTTCCGCCACCTTTTTTCCCACTGCCGGCATGCTGTCAGTATCCACTGCCTTTGCCAGACAGTTTTCCGGTTCATCATACCGATACGCGATCGGCCACGACTGACCGGGGATAAACATCTTGCCGCCGGAAGTGCCCATATACGTCCAGTAGTCCTCCTCGGAATTGATGACCGGCTCAAAGCTGCTGACCTCTGTCACGACGCCAACGACCGTAAAGGGTTCCCCGTTGATGTCGATGACGGAACCGATCGGGCTCTCAGAGGAGTACAGGCTCTTGACTGCGGTGCTGTCCAGAATCACTGCCTTGGCGTTATTGGTATATTCCTTGCTCAGGAATCCCCTGCCCTGCTGTACTTCATAGCCTGCCGTATCGAAATAGGCAGCATCAATGCCATACATAGAGCCACTGAACTGGGTGTTCTGATAATACACATTGTCGCAGTAGGAACGTGTACGGTAAAACGAAGCAGATTCCACATTTTTCAGGCTGGTGATCTGGTCCCGCACTTCCGCGGAAACCACCTGTACCCCGTCCGGTGCCGCCTGATAGCTGAAATCATAGGGACTTTCCCCCTGATACAGCTGCACATTAACAGTGTTGTTGCCGGAACCGATCAGATTGTTTTTGATCTGCTCATTGGTGCCCTTAATGGTAGACACAATGGCAATGATCGCCGCAATACCGATGATAATGCCCAGCATAGTGAGAATGGAACGCACCTTATGGGACAAAATGCCCTGTAACGATAACCGAATATTTTCCAGCATAATATGTCCCCCTTAATATTCTGATGAGCCGTTGGTTTCGTTGACCAACGCTCCCTCTACGGCATACTTGCCATAGGGGAAACAGATATAATCTTCCTGACTGACACCGGAGAGAATCTCAATGGCATAGCCGCCGTTGATGATCTTGCCGGTCTGGACATTCTGCCGTTCCAGCTTCTTGTCCTTGGATTCCCGCAGCACATAGTACTGTCCGTTTTCCTGCCGCACATAGCTGACCGGCAGATAGAACGTATCTCCGACATCGTCCGCCGCACCGGAAAAGCTCAGGCTGACATAGCTGCCCACTGACAGGCTGTTGGAATCGGTCACTGCTGCCTTAAACGGATAAGCACTGTTGTTCGGGTTTTCACTGCCGTTCTGATTGGTGTAGGAGGTCGGTGTCTTGTCGATCTCCGTCACCTCGGCGGTGAGCATTTCACCGGTATCCCACGAGTTGACAGTCACCGTTGCACCGACAGTCAGCTTGTCCAGATTTATTTCGCTGACAGTGCCCTGCACCATAACGCCGCCGCTGCCCTGTACCACCAGATACGGTTCGTTTTTCTCCAGCGATTCCACTGAAGCCGCTACCTTGGTGACAACGCCGTCGATCTTCGCCAGTTCCTGTCCCTTTTCCTGCTTTTCTGCCGCAGCATCATATTCGATCTGTGCCTTTTTCTGGTCGATCTGTGCCGACTGAATGGCGATCTGCTGCTCTGCCACCTTCTGTTTCAGCTGGGCACGGGTATAGACATAGTTGTCATTGTCCGTACCGGAAGATGCCATTGGAGTGACTGCCGCCATTGGCATTGCCGCCGCCATAGGCTGCACTGCCGCAGTCGGATCTGCACTGGTGTCTGTATTTGCCGGCTGGGTGTCCGGCTGGGTATCCGGAGATGCTGTGCTGCTCTCCGGTACAGTACCAGTACTGCCGCCGGTGGTGCCGGAAGAAGCCGGTTCTGTTTCTGCGGGGGTGTTATTGGCAGGGTCATAGGAGAACGTACCGCCCACCTGCAACGTGCCGTACCACGTTCCGCCGCCGGAGATCTGCACACCGCCGTCCTCGGTCACCTTGATGTTCTGTCCCAGTGTCCAGTCACCGGTAGTGGTCAGCTGATCGCCGCGTACCAGCCAGCCGTAGAGCACACTACCGCTCTGGTCATATACCACAAAAACGGCACACTGCTTTGCCGTTTTCAGCTGCTCCAGAGCTGCCTGTGTCACAACGGTCTGACCGGTGCAGGCAAACTGATAGGGATCGTCCGGCGTGCCGGTACCGGCTGCCGCCTGTGTCAGAGCGATCACTGCTGCCAGTGTATCCTTGGGAGAATCCGGTGTATCCGGCGTGTCCGGTTCGTCTGGTTCGTCCGGCTCATCGGGGTAATCCGGATCGTCCGGCACCACCGGTGCTTCTTCTGATGGACGCAGCTTTTTCAGACGTTCCAGCTCTTTCTGAGCCTGCCGCACATTTTCCTGTGCCACCGCCAGTGCCGTCTGTTTCTGGGCAACTTCCAGCCCTACTGCTGTCATATCATAGTCCAGCAGCGGTGTGCCCTTGGTCACATGGTCGCCCTCTTTTACCAGCACCTTTGCGATCATCTGGTCGTCGGAGGGCGTGACATTCTGCACATCACCGGAAACCACCTGCCCGTCCATAGAGAGATCATCTCCCCACCAGTACTGGGTCAGATTTGCCACCGGCATCACATCTACGCGGTTCTTTTTCGTCTGCTGTGTCCGGTAAATCACCGTACCGCCGACAGTGCCGCCGGCAACGACTGCCAGGCAAACCGCCACTGCAACGATCTTTTTTCCTTTTGTCATGAAGCATCGCCCTCCTGTTCTGTCCGGCGTTCTCCGAAGCCGCCCTGCTCCAGCATGCCGTCCCGAATGGTCACGATCCGCTGGGCATGCCGGGCGATCTCCGGTTCATGGGTAATCATGACAATCGTCACGTCCTCGCTGTGCAGCTGGGCAAACAATTCCATGACCTGTTCGCCGGAACGGGTGTCCAGTGCACCGGTCGGCTCATCTGCCAGCAGCAGACGGGGCTGGCTCACCATTGCCCGTGCAATTGCCACACGCTGTTTCTGTCCGCCGGAAAGCTGAGTCGGCTTGAACTGTATCCGTTCTTCCAGCCCCACACGTGCCAGCATTTCCTTTGCCCGTTCCAGCCGTTCCTTTTTCCGCACGCCGGCATACAACAGCGGCAGTGCCACGTTTTCCAGCACAGACTGGCGGGGCAGCAGGTTGAAGTTCTGGAACACGAAGCCGATCTTCTGGTTCCGTATCGTGGAAAGCTGGTTGTCGCTGCACTGTGCCATGTCCTGTCCGTCGAAGAAATAGTCCCCGCTGGTCTGCTTGTCCAGCAGCCCGATAATGTTCATCAGCGTGGATTTTCCCGAACCGGACGGTCCCATGATCGCCAGATATTCCCCTTCTTCCACCTGTAGCTGAATGTGGTGCAGAACGGGGACAGGTTCTTTTCCCTGCATATAGGATTTACAGATGTCCCGCAAATCAAGTACCATCTGCCGCACCGCCTTCCGCTGTATCTGCTCCGGCTTCGTCTGCCGGCATCTCGTCAACACCGTCGCCGGCATCTTCTCCTGCTCCGGAGATCACGCTGTCTGCGGTGTCGCCGTCTGCACCGTCGCCTGCCATGCCGGCTTCATCATCTGCTCCGCCGATCACGCCTTCGTCCACAGGGTTTCCGTTTTCGTCGTAGGAAATATCCTCATTGCCGTTGCCGTCCACGGTATCATCTGTGCCGTCATCTTCCGGTGTGGCTTCGTCAGGGTTGGTCGTGGTTTTCATACCCTCCTGATAGGAATCCGACGGAAATGCGATCATATCGTCCTCCGACAGACCGCTTTTGATTTCGCAGTCGCCCATGGTGTCGTCTGTCTGTCCTACTTCTACTTCCCGCTTTTCCAGACGGTCTTTCTTATCGGCAGCCCAGACATAGGTCTTGCCGTTTTCATCAGTCTGCACGTAATCGGAGTACAGCCAGATGCCGGTTTTTTCAATGCTTTCATCGGCTCCGGTATCTGCCGAAACCAGCAGATGCTGCCCCAGCATCAGCCCGTCACTGGAATCCAGCGTCACATAAAAAGGATACTTGGAAGCGGTGGTCATCTCATCGCTGCCGCCGTAGTACATGTTGTTGTTCTGGCTGTTGTCGGCTTCGGTAGAGATCTCCGAAATAGTGCCCGTCCAGCTGGAATCGTCTACGCGGGAGTGCAGCACCATGGCTTCATCTTTATAAATCGACTGTACATTCTGTTCGCTGATCGTGCACTTCACACGGAATTCTCCGTCGGACATAATCTTCATCAACACATCTGTGCCGTCCGACTGAAGCTGTTCGGTCGTTTTCAGGGACTGCACCGTTCCGGCGATCTCCGCAGTCACTGTGGCATTGTTAATGGTATTCTGTAATTTTTCCAGTTCGATCTTCTTGGTCTTGATGTCGTATTCCGACTTGGCAATATCGGTTTGCAGGGACTGGATCTGCGTGGTGTAAGTCAGCTTATCGTCTGCACTGGCACTTTTCTTTTCCGTTTCCAGCTGGCTGATCTGCTGCTTGTTGGACTCGATCTCATTCTGCATGCGTTCGATTTCCACGTTACCCTGCTGCAATTCCAGCTGCATGGATTCCACATCATAGGTGAACAGCGGATCACCGGCGTTGACGTGGTCGCCCTCCTGCACAGCAATGCTGGAAACTGTCTTGGAGGTGTCCAGCTTGACTTCCTTGGTTTCCTGCGGTTCTACCACACCGGAAAACTGCAAGTCGGAAATCGTTGTTGCCGCAGAATTCACATCTTTTATCGGCATCACGTATGCCACACCGTCCACATCACTGCCCCTGCTGTAGTGCCGCCACACCAGCACGCCGCTGACGCATACCGCCGCAGCTGTAACACCGGCAACTGTGCCGATTATGATTTTCTTGGATTTTCCCATATTCCTTCCTCCCAGTCCATGCTCCGCAGCAGTGCGTTCTGCCGACGGAGTTTTTTGAAGCAGTCCTGCACAAATCCAGGGCAATACCGCACAAAGAGCGTCTGGCGACTTTGCACGCCATCTGCTTGCAGAGTTTCCCTAGATGCTGATTTCATCTTTTTGGCAGCTGTTTCAACTGTTGTATTCCTCATGCAACGGATTGCCTTTAGTATACCACACCTCTTGACGGTTGTCAAGAGGTTTTTCAAAATTTCTGCGGAAGATTTATTTGGGAAATTTGTGCAAAGGTGAGAGGCGGGAGAGGGTTGTGCGGTGTTCCCCTAGAACGGAGAAAAATCACCTTACAAAATTCGCATATCATTATCGTATCACCCTCTCCTGAACAGATGCTCTCACGCCGAAATCCGACAATACCGTTCCCCTTCCAGCACCTGCTGCATATACTTTTCCGGTGTTGTCATGCAGACAGCACTCTGAAACGTGAAAGGACTGCAGCCGGACACCAGCACTGCACCGGTATCGTCTTTCTTCACCGGAAACTGCCGGTTTCTGCTGCACACGTTCCAGTAGACCACCGCAGGCAGCTGATACCCTGCCGCCTGATATTCCTGCTTCATCTGCTGGAATATCGTCACGCCGTTGCCGGACTGCTTATCGAATTCCATGTCCGAGATCACGTAGATCACTTTCGGCAGTTCCTCCGGCGGCACGTGGTGCTGAACTGCACTCTGAAGTATCAGACGAAATACTTTTTCCAGATCGGTATTGCTGACTTCATTATAGGACATACAGTGCTCCACCTTTTGAAAAATGTCCTCCCCTTTCAGAGCAATCAAGCGGGGGTTGTCGGAAAAGGTGATAAAGTGGTTGTGGAAGTATCCCTCATTTCGTTCGGCACAGTAAATGCCCAGCGAAACGGCAACATGAATCGGCATCACATCGCCGGAATAGTTCCAGTACATGGAACCGGAACCGTCTACCACGGCAATGGCATTTTGTTCCGGCATATAATCCGGCAGGGATTTCCATGTCACGTCCAGTATCCGCTGTTTTTGTGCAATGTCATCATAAAACATTGCGTTTTCCTCCAATTCGATGCAGTCCCGAACGATCTCATAGGGGAAAAGCTGACCTGCTTTCAGCAGTCCCTTTTCCTGCTCTGCCCGTTCCAGAAACTCGGAGTACCGCTGTCTGTCATGCTTGCAGAATGCTTTCTGATACTTGTACAAGGCTCTGGAGGGCAGTTTGGCATAATCAAAGGTGTAATCCTTCCGGCAAAGCCGCTTTTCCAGCACGTCTGCATAGGTGCGAAGCTGGGAGAGCATTTTCCGGTAAGCCTTTTCCGAAAGATGCAGCCGCTTACAGAGCAGCTTTGCCTGCCGGCACACGTTCTGATTGGAGGTGTGCACAGAGGGCAGCCACTTCGCCAGCAGAGAGATCGGCTTTTCTTCCAGCATGTCCTGTTGGTCTTGCTGTAGCTGCTTCTGGATCAGCTGTATCAGTTCCGGCTCACAGGGCGTGTTCAGCAATACCATACAATCGTCAAACCGCCCGTACTCCGGAATCCACTGCAAATTTTTCCGGACACTTTCGGGATAGATCGTTGCCGCATATTGCAGCATCTGCCGGAACACGCTCCGTTCACCCAATCCGCCGCGGGTATCCCGCAGGTAAAACAGGATCCGCATTGCGTATACCGGATTCTCTGCATATGCCGCCAAGAATATGTCTTTCAGGCGTTTTGCAGAAGCTTCCCGCAACGCACCGGCTGTGGAAAACAGGTTCAGGCACGCATCGCCGGTATCGTGATACGCCAGTGCTCCGTTTTCGGTGTTTGTCCAGTTCAGTTCCTCTGATAATGCATTCAGCATGAAAAACACGTCCTTTCTTGTTATGTACTGTACGATTGTTGAAAAAGCCCCACACGAAACCGGTTTCATGGCTTCGTATGGGGCTGCCTAAATGCTCCACGATGCTGTTTCGATGGAGAACCCATCTTATTCAATTTTAGGCAATACCGCACAAAGAGCGTCTGGCGACTTTGCACGCCATCTGCTTGCAAATTTCCCGTCATATTTCACAAAAATGCTCGTGAATACATCAAGTATTCACTCCGCTTTTTGTTTCATCTGACGAAAAATTTGACGACGCATCTGTCGCACAATCTTTGTGCGGTATTGCCTTTAAAAAGGAATCGCAAAAAAACGCCATACGGCTGCATCATAAAAATGACGCAAAAACAAAAATAAAATAAACAACATTTATAAAATATTGCTGTAAGCATCGTTCTGACAAGGGAAACACAGATCAACAAAACCGTCAGGCGGGCTTGATGCAGCGTTTTCCAAGGTTTCCAGCGGGATTTTCTCTTGTGCTGTGCACAATTTCGGCAGCAGGTACGCAAGTCTGGTGACCGCAATGCATACTATCTGCTGCATCAAATCTTTGGGTGTTTGAGGCGTGATATGCAATTGTCAAGATGCAGGAAGGAATAAAAAAAGGAATATTTATTTAAAAGCAGACATAACAACCCCGTAATTACACTAGGGTTCCATCACGTCATTCTACTTTTAAATAAATATTCCTTCTCTCGCATTCCTTCCTCGAATTTGAGATTGCTTTTATTATATCACTTCCTGATCGACTTGTCAAGCCTTTTTTCAAATTTTTTGGAAAAAAATCGAAATGGCTCAAATTCCGGAGAATCCAAGCCATTCTGTTTCTCGATTTTGTTTTCGGGTGTGTTGACACGAAGCCTGACACGTGTCTTTTGGGGTGATTTTTCCCCGTTCGTCGTTAAGGAAACACTGCATAAAGCCCGCCTGACGGATTTATGCAGCGTTTCCTTAATCTCTGCGGAAAATATCTCTGGTATAGACTTTGTTCTCCACATCGTCCAGACAGACATCATACCGGTTGGCAATGATCGCATCTGCCGCCGCCTTGAATTTTTCCAGGTCGTTGACCACAACGCTGCCGAAGAACGTTGCTCCGTCCTGCAATGTCGGCTCGTAGATAATGACTGTAGCACCCTTTGCCTTGACACGCTTCATCACGCCCTGAATCGAGGACTGCCGGAAATTGTCACTGTTGGATTTCATAGTCAGACGGTACACGCCAATGGTAACCTGCTTTTCCGTGCCGGCATTCCAGTCATTGTTCTGGCTGTAATCATAGTACCCTGCCTTTTCCAGCACGCGGTCAGCAATAAAATCTTTTCGTGTCCGGTTGGATTCTACGATTGCCGACATCATATTCTGCGGCACATCGGTATAGTTGGCGAGCAGCTGTTTGGTATCCTTGGGCAGGCAGTAGCCGCCGTAGCCGAAGCTGGGATTGTTATAATGCGTTCCGATCCGCGGATCCAAGCATACGCCGTCAATGATCTGCCGCGTGTCCAGTCCCTTCAGTTCCGCATAGGTGTCCAGTTCGTTAAAATAGGACACGCGGAGGGCAAGATAAGTGTTGGCGAACAGCTTGACTGCTTCTGCTTCGGTGAATCCCATGAACAGGGTGTCGATGTTCTCCTTGATTGCCCCCTGCTGAAGCAGTCCGGCAAAAGTGTGAGCCGCTTCTACCAGTCTTGCATCGTCCATGTCCGTTCCCACGATGATTCTGGACGGATAGAGGTTGTCATACAACGCCTTGGACTCCCGCAGAAATTCCGGACTGAAGATGATGTTCCTGCTGCCGGTCTTTTCCCGAATGCTCTTGGTATAACCTACCGGAATGGTGGACTTGATGACCATAATGGCATTCGGATTATACTGCATGACAAGGGCAATGACCGCTTCTACAGCACTGGTGTCAAAAAAATTTTTCTTGCTGTCATAGTTGGTCGGGGCAGCAATGACCACAAAATCTGCATCTCGATATGCCGCTTCTGCGTCCAGCGTTGCCGTCAGATCCAGTTCCTTTTCTGCAAGGTATTTCTCAATGCAATCGTCCTGAATCGGGGACTTTTTCTGGCGGATCAGTTCGACCTTTTCCGGTATGATGTCTACCGCCGTAACTTTGTTGTGCTGGGCAAGCAGTGTAGCAATGGATAATCCCACATAGCCGGTTCCTGCAACTGCGATATTCATGGATCAGAATCCTCCTCATTTCTGTACTGTGTCACCTATATAGTATACCACTATTTTTTTACATTTTCAAGAAGTTTCCCGCATTCTCATGAAAATTCGTTTCAAAACGCCCCCAGCTGCCGTCTGATCCACGCCGTTTCCAGCACATTGTAGACATACTGATTGGGAGAACCGGTTTCAAAATACCTTTCGGAATTGCCGCCCAGCATTTCCACAGCAAAGGCTCCCACGGCTCTGGAACGGGATTGTCCGCCGTAGCAGTGCACCAGCAGCGTTTCCACAGACCGATGTGCCAGAACAAATGCAATGATCTGATCTGCCATTTCATCGGTAAACAAAACTGCCCCGTCCACCTCTCGGATAATGTCATCAAAGTACAGCGTCAGAACACCCTTGCAGAACTGGTTCTCGCAAAACTGAAATCCGAATCCCTGCGTGTGCGTATCCTGAATCGAAATGACCGCATACGTATCCTTTCGTTCCGCCATATCCGCCTGTCCGAAACAGTAGAAATGCTGCATAACATATTCAAAGGCATCATATACAGACTTTACCAGAACCCGTTTCATGCTCTGTTCAGGCTTTCAAACACCATGGTTGCCTGAATGCGGTCACCGCCCAGAAATCCCTTGCTTCCGGAAGAAGAAGTGGTGATCGTGTGCAGACGGTATCCCTTGGCAGCCTGTGCGTTGATGACCTTTTCCAGTTCAGACAGATTTCCGGAACCGGTTCCGATCAGCTTCTCCTTCAGAACGGCCTGTAAAACAACATAATTTGGCATATAAATTCTCCTTTACAAAAATATAGATATATTATAACATGAAATTCCGCATATGTCAATATTATTATTTGCATCTTTCCGAATTTTGTGCTATAATATACATATCAAATTTATTGCACAGGAGGAATTTCCAATGTGTACCGCTGCAACTTATCAGACAAATGATTTTTATTTTGGCAGAACGCTGGACTACGAAAGTTCCTACGGGGAAGAAATCGTCATTGTGCCGCGGCAGTTCCGGCTGTCATTTCTGCACATGGGCGTATCTGCACAGCACTACGCCATGATCGGCACTGCACACGTTGCCCAGGGCTACCCGCTTTTTTATGATGCCGTCAACGAAAAGGGGCTTTGCATGGCTGGGCTGAACTTTGTGGGCAACGCCTGCTACGCCTCCCGACCTGCAGATCATTCGGACAATGTGGCACAGTATGAATTGATCCCGTGGATTCTTAGCCAGTGCTCCAGCACTGCCGAAGCCAAGGAAAAAGTGGAAACGCTTTGCCTGCTGGGCACGCCGTTTCACGAAAAGATGCCTGCGGCACAGCTGCACTGGCTCATCGCTGACAAGCACCAAGCCATTACAGTAGAAGCCACTGCCGCGGGAATTCAGGTCTATGACAATCCCGCCGGTGTCCTGACCAACAATCCGCCTTTTCCGAAGCAGATGTTCCGCCTCAACGACTTTCTGCACCTCTCTCCCAAGCAGCCGCAGAACAACTTTTCGGACAAGCTGCCGTTGCAGACGTACAGCAGAGGCATGGGAGCACTGGGGCTTCCCGGTGACCTCTCCTCCCAGTCCCGCTTTGTACGAGCAGCTTTCGTGCGGGCGAATGCCGTTTCCGGCAGTTCTGAAGCGGAAAGCGTCAGCCAGTTTTTCCATATTCTCGGAGCCGTTGACCAGCCACGCGGCTGCTGCGAAGTGAAAGACGGACAGTACGAGATCACCATTTACACTTCCTGCTGCAATGCCGACAAGGGCATCTACTACTATACCACCTATGAAAATCACCAGATCTCCGCAGTCTGCATGCATCGGGAAAATCTGGACAGCGACCAGTTATGTCGCTATCCCATGCAGACCGGAGAACAGATCTGTTACCAAAACTGAAAGGACAACATCGATGTCAAATGTAACCAAACGGGCTCTGGAACAATCCCTGAAAAATCTGCTGCTGAAAAAGCCGCTGACAAAAATCACTATCGGCGATATTACCGAGGACTGCGGCATCAACCGCATGACCTTTTACTACCATTTCAAGGACATCTACGACCTTGTGGAATGGGCTTGTCTGGAAGATGCCAGACGGGCTCTGGACGAAAAAAAGACCTATGACACGTGGCAGCAGGGACTTTTGCAAATCTTCGAAGCAGTACAGGAAAACAAGCCGTTAATCCTGAACGTCTACCGCTGTGTGCATCGGGAACAGGTGGAGAAATACCTACAGCCGCTGGTAGACCAACTGCTGCTGGACGTTATCGACGAGGAAGCCGCAGGCATGACTTTGCGGGACGAGGACAAGCAGTTTATCGCCAAGGTCTACGCCTATATTTTCATTGGCGTGATGCTGGACTGGATCAAGAACGATATGCGGGAAAATCCGCAGGAGATCGTCAGCCGGCTGGGAAAGCTGCTGCAAGGCTCCGTCACCGCAGCCATTTCGCGGTTCCGGTTATAAAGGGAACACTGCATAAAACCCTGAGTCAATACCGCACAAAGAGCGTCTGGCGACTTTGTGCGGTATTACCCTGTTTTTATCATTTTCGCATTTTTGATAGAATTTTTTACACTTTTCGGCTCTGTGATAAGTTTTTTATCACGGAGCCTTTTTTGCTGATTGTGAATTCCTGAAAATCGGGTATAATAGAATTATACCAATAAACAAAATGCATGGACGATACCGCAAAAAATTATTTTTATAACTATTTTTATTTTATAAGGAGGCATTGTTATGTATTATTCAGCAGGAACTTATGAAGCATTCGCACATCCCGAAAAGCCGAAAAATGTGGACAAAAAATCCGCGTATATCATCGGCACCGGTCTTGCCGGTCTTACCGCAGCATTCTATCTGGTACGGGACGGACAGATGAAGGGCGAACATATCCACCTGTTCGAAAAACTGGAACTTGCCGGCGGCAGCTGCGACGGACGTAAGGACATCACCAAGGGCTTTTTCATGCGTGGCGGACGGGAAATGGACAACCACTTTGAAGTCATGTGGGATACATTCCGCGATGTCCCCTCTCTCGAAACGCCGGACGTTTCCGTGCTGGACGAGTACTACTGGCTCAATAAGCACGACCCCAATTATTCCCTCTGCCGTGCTTCTGTTGACCGCGGCAAAGATGCTCACACCGACAAGAAATTCGCTCTGGACAAGGCATCGGCTCTGGCACTTTCCAAGCTATTCCTGACACCGGAAAAGGATCTGGAGGACAAGAAGATCTCAGATGTTCTGCCGGACACATTCTGGGACACCAACTTCTGGCTGTACTGGCAGACCATGTTCGCCTTTCAGCGTTGGTCCAGTGCGTTGGAGATGAAGCGGTATCTGTGCCGCTATGTGCACCACATTGACGGGCTGCCGGATTTCAGTGCACTGCGGTTCACCAAATACAACCAGTATGAGAGCATGATCCTGCCGCTGGTGAAATATCTGGAAGCCCATGGCGTACAGATCGAAT
>ERZ1673702.3236-NODE-3236-length-12971-cov-4.018272_pt1 | contig 12971 bp, 12 predicted proteins | sample MGYA00580232_ERZ1673702 | MGnify/ENA primary metagenome ERZ1673702 (study PRJEB41218, sample SAMN15661792) | gut metagenome | host: Homo sapiens | place: Canada: London | collected 2015-08-20/2019-03-30 | study: EMG produced TPA metagenomics assembly of... | reverse complement strand
TGCGCCAGATCGGCGTAGACGTGATTTCTATCCACGCCCTCCGGGTGGAGGGCGACTAGGCTTCCACCGCGACGTGCGGAAAGCCGTTGAATTTCTATCCACGCCCTCCGGGTGGAGGGCGACCGCTTATGGTTTTGTTCGCCGTGGCAGGGTGCTCAATTTCTATCCACGCCCTCCGGGTGGAGGGCGACCGTCTCGATGTCGCTTTGCGAGAAACGCAGCTTTTATTTCTATCCACGCCCTCCGGGTGGAGGGCGACAGCAAAAACGGACAAAGTTTTCATCTGTTTTTGCGCAAAAGGGAGAAGAAATTGCCTCTTTAAGACGCGGAAAGAGAAAATTTGCCGGTGGCGTTTTAAAAAGGACAAATTTTGGGTTTTGATTTGGTGCGAAGGAAGCGGGAAAAGCGTGTGCGCTTTAGCTTCGCACTGCGGGTAATCAGATGAGCAGGACGGAATCCTGCGCGTAGGCGGGCTGTACGCCGACATGCTCTACGTTTTGCTTATATTGATTGCCGAGACGGTAAAACCGCAGGCTGTCCGTTTCGGGCTCGATGAGCGCGGTGAGCTCTGCCTTCAGTGTAACATACTGCGCGGCGGTCAGCAAGCACTCGAAAACGGAGTTTTGTACGCGCTGCCCGTGGTCTACGCACTTTTTAGCGACTTTGCGGAGACGCTTTTTTCCGGCGGCGGTCTCTGTGTTGACGTCGTAGGTAATTAAGACCAGCATTTTGACCTCACTTCCAGAAAAACGGCGGATACGCTTCCAGATCGCCGCGCAGAGTGCGGGCGAGCAGGAGCGCCTGCACGTAGGGCACGAGCCCCCACGGAATCTTCTCTTTTAAAAACGGGTGCGTGATTTGCTCCTGCTTTTTGCTTTGCCATGCGCCGAGAAATGCGCGGCGACCGTCGTCCGTTAAAAGCACGGCACCGCTTTCCTGCTTTTGCAGGTGCTTTGCGGTGATGATCTTGCGGTTCACGCAGGAGAGCACAAAGCGGTCGGCATACACGGCGCGCAGCTCCTCCATGAGGTCGAGTGCGAGACTGCGGCGACCGGGTCTTGGACGGTGCATGAAGCCGATGTACGGGTCGAGCCCGGCACTTTCGAGCGCGGCGGTACAGTCGCGCGTGAGGAGTGTATAGGCGAACGAAAGCAAGGCGTTGATGTTATCGAGCGGCGGCCGGCGGCTGCGCGAGGTAAAACGGAAGTCGCTTTGCTGCTGCAAAACGAGGTGGTTAAACACACCAAAATACAGCTTTGCGGCTTCGCCCTCTAAGCCGAGCAGCTGCGCGGGGTCTTCGCAGGAGGCGATGAGCGGCAAAGACTGTGCCATTTGTGCGGCGGCTGTTTTAAGCGCTTCCACGGGTACGCGCTGGGGGTGGTCACGCGTGGCGCGCTCCAAGACCCAGCGGGCGTTATAGACCTTGCCGAGGATGAACCCGCGGGCGTAGCGGCAGCTTTGATAGGGGTCATCGGACACGCGATTCTGCGTTTGCCGCAGGAGGACGTTGCCATGCTCTTCGCCGACGGTGCGTGCCAAAAACTGCCCGCGCGGGGAGAAAAACGCGATGTCCACACCGCGCTGCACGCAGGCACCCATCAAGGCGGGACTTGCGCCGGCGTAGGAGAAACAGAGAATGCCCTCGAGCGTGTGCAGCGGGAAGCGCGCGACTTCCTTTTGCTCGCGACTAATGACGACATTTTCGCCGTTTACGGAGAGATACGCGTCTTCGCTGAGCACGAACAGGGTGTTGAGCAGTTGTCTCACGGGGTATCCTCCTCGCTTTCAAAAATGTGGGCGCGCAGGTACGAGACGGGGTCTGCACGGCTGCACAGCACCGGCAGGCAAATCGATTTTAACGAGCAGGCGTTGCAGTGCTTGCCGGGTTTGACTTTTGGTGTGTAGCCGCGGGCGAAATAGCGGTTCATTTCGGCAGCGGTGTCTTCCGTTTTGCGGCGGAGTTCATCCGTGAACGGAACAACCTCGCGGCGGCGCGTTTCTATGTAGTAGAGCGCGCCCGCGGGGATATCGCACACGAGCATTTCTTCAAGCGCCATGGCTTCGGCGCAGAGCTGCAAGCGGTCGGCATCGGTCTCTTTTTCGCGGCCGTGCTTGTACTCGATGGGGTAGGGCAGCCAAAATCCGGGCTGCCCCTCTAAAGAAATGCCGTTTTTGTCTTTATGAAACTCTACGACGTCGCACGCGCCGGAGAGGTTCAATTTACGGCTGAACACGCGCATGCCGCGCACGGTGAAGGTGTTGTCGCGCTTTTCGGACAACGTTTCATCGTGGCAGCGGACGTGGTCAAGTTGCCCCTGTGCGGTGTGGGCATTTTCCTGCCACTGCTGCTCGATGTGGATGAGCGCCCACTGGCGGCGGCAGAACGCGAAGTGCTGGATGCCGGACATTAAAAGTCCGTCTTCACGCGCGTCCATTTAGGAAAGACGTTCGCAGGTGACGCCTTCGGGCAGGTCTTCGGAAACGGTGACGGTGTAATCGGAGAATTTGCGCGGGACGGCTACGCCGTCGACCTTTTTAACCGTTACGGCATCGAACAGCTTATAGGAAGCGGCGTTGCCAAGCTCGGATGCGTGCTTGAAGATGATGAGCTCGCGCACGGCCATTTTGCCGCGGGCGGCGCTGTGGTCGTTTTCAAACATATTGAGAATGGCCTGCCAGAGCATTTGAAGGTCTTCTTCGGAGAAGCCGGTCACGCGGCGGGCGAGGTTGGCGGAAACGAAGCCCTCTGCGCGGTAAAGACCGTAGGGCACGACGTATTTGCGGCCCATTTCGGTGGTTTTGTTCTGGGCGTCGGATTCGGTGGTGATGGCAGTGCGGGTAATGGTGACCTCCTGCGGCACGATGGGGTCGATGGAGCGTGCAAAGCCGAGCTGCACCGGGCCGCGCACCTGACCGCAATTTAAAGCACCCTTTACGAATGTTGTCATGACTGCGCCGAATGTGCGGATGTCGAAAAACTCGCTGCACATAAAGTCACGGAGCTTGAGGTCGATATCCGGGTCATTGCTGCGGAGCTTTGTCACAATCTTTTTGGCGTCCTTGCCTTTTTGAATCTCGGCAAGCTCTTCGCCGATGCCGAGCGCTTCTCCGGCTTCGAGGTCGCTGCGGTTGAGCGGCACCTGATCCTTAATGTAAATGCGCCAGCCGGACGCATCTTCTTTGACGTCCTGCACGTAGTTGCGGATCTTGCGCTTTAGGCACACATCGGTTATGATGCCGTTGCCGGTTTCCGGGTCTACGCGCGGCATGTTGCCGGCGTCGGGGTCGCCGTTGGGGTTGCCGTTTTCCACATCGAATAAGATCACGAAATCGTAGCGGTTTTGAATGGGTTCACGCATGGTTATGCCTCCTCTTTCTGTTCGGTGGTGTCTGTCTTTTTCTTAAAATATTCCTGACGCTGCTGGTAGTAGCCGAGCTGGAACGCGCCCTGTTCTGCGAGCATAAGCTGCTTTGGGAAGGTTTCGCCGAGCTTGTCCGAAAGTTCGCCGATGGATTTATCCAGTGCAATCCGCTGACCCTCGTTGAGCTTTGCGAGGTGCTTCTGCGCTAAATTGATGAGCGAGGGGAACACAAGGCTCGGCGTAGCGGAAGCGGAGTTAAAAAAGCGGTCTTTGATGGTGGTGTTGATGTTGGGATTTGCGGCTTCCTGCGTGCGCTCCAGAACGGCGAACAGACGGCCGAGATTGTAGGGGATATTGGTGCTTTCTTTGTTTACGGACACGGTCAAAACCTCCTTTGGACAAAGCGGGTCTTCGTTTTTAGAATAATAAGCTTTTATGACGGACGCGCGCGCCCAGGTGACATCGTGCTCGGCGCGGATGCGCTGCACGGTGCCGTTTAGTAAAGTGGCGGGGTAGCGCGTATCGTTTAAGATGGAAGTGAGCAGGTCGCCGGAAAGGCGCGGGAAGGATTTTTGCAGCTCTTCATCGGCTTTTTTCCAGTCTTTGGAAAAGCGGACGGCAGAGCGCGCGAGGGTGTAGGGCCAAAGCGTGTCGAATTTTTCGTAGGCCGGGCGGGTGATCTCCAAACGCTCGTAATGGGCGTTCACGTTTTTGGCGAGCTTTGTGAAGGTATCCTGCCAGAAAAAGCGAACGGAAAGACGCGCGGCGTTCGGCGCGAGCCCCAGAATGTAAAAGTGTGTATCGGGGCTGAGGTGCATGTCCTGTAGGTCGGCTGTTCTGCCGGATACAAGTTTTTGAATTGCGCCTAAAATGTCGTTTTCGCTCCAATCGGACTGCTCCTGCGGACCGAAAAGCATAGCTCCCGCAAATGCGGCGATGGCAGGATCGGCATTCTCCACCCAATATACGACGGTGACATCGCCGATGCGGCGGACATTATCACTGCGCAGCAGGTAGTTTAGCGCCTGCGTGTAGGCGGTCATGGCGTAGGTGCTGACGGGAGCGTTCTCGCCCTGCTCGTGCCCGTAGGAGCAGAAGGCATCGGCGTTGAACGAAACGAGCGATGCGCCGGAGCTTTGTGCGCCGCGCACGCCCTGTATGTTGCCGTGCAGACGCGCGGCGGGGGCAAGCTTGCCGGTGACACTGCACCGAGTGGGCGTGTCGGAATCTGAAGCAGAATCATAGGCCTGCTGCCACGCGGCGGCGATGTCAGAGTCGTTTGCCGCGGGCTTATTGTTATAATAAAAGATCAGATTGCCGCCCTTATAAATTTCCGAAAGATAGGGCTGCAAAGCAGGGTGCTCGACGGCAGAGGAGGAATTCCATGTGTCGAAAAACGCACGGACGGCTGCGGCGGTTTCACCGGGGGTATCTTTCAAAATTTCCAGATGCTTTTCTCGGCTAGCTTCAAAGCAAGCTTTGGTGCGCTCGGGCTTACCCTTGTCGTCCACGCCGAGCAGGTAGGAAGACGTATCACACAGAAAATTTGCCGCAACACCGGAAGAGCGCTTGACCTGTGCGGGCACAGCGAGCCGCTGCGGCGGCATCTTTTTACCGTTTGGAGAGGGCTTTTGGAGGGGAGAAACATCGAAAAGGGAGCCGTCTGGGTTTAGGTCCAGACGCCAGCTGACATTGACTTTGCTCCAGCCCGGGCGGTCAATCTCACCGCGGGCAAGGAGCGTTTCGTAATACTGAACTAAGGCTTGCAGGATCATCTGAACACCTCGCAGCCGGCCACCTGAATGACACCGTGCTCCATTTTGGCACGGAAATAGAGGGGCGTGATATTTTGTGGGTCGGAATAATCGAAATCGTACAGCATAAAGCCGAGGTCGCGCGTCTCGTCAATCGTCGGGATCGGGCCACCCTCCCACTGCTTGAAGTGTGCGGGAAACTCGCGGCAGCCGAAGTACGGGGTGGAAAAGCACTGGCCCTTTCTCATGCGGCGCGTGACGATGTCCTGAAACTTGCCGGGGTTATCGCCGGGTGCGGCTTTTTCCGGCAGCATTTCGAACTCCGCTTCGATGACATAGTGGACATTTGTCAGCACCATGGAGGCGCGCTGGACAATTTGTTTCGTCGTGACGAGGTACGGCTCATCTTCCTTGCCCTGCGCGATGCGCATGGCGGTGCCCCCGAGAATTTTGCTTTTTACCTCGTTGCGCCGAATGGTGGTAAACTCGATGGGGTTCAAAACGTAGATGCGGCGGATATGCCAGCGTATTCCGGGGTGATAATACAGACTTTCAACTATACCGCGCGCGGCGGACGGGGTGGGGACATCGTAGCTTGCACGCTCCACTTTAAATTCCGGGCGTGTAAATAACGCATACGGGCCCCAGACTTCCAACTGAATCAATAAGATCAACTCCTTTCAAAGTTCAATTGATGTTGTTTTAATAATTCGACTATATAACGATTATTTGAACTTGTCAAGATAAAATTTGAATTTAGTCTATTTTTTGCGGAACTTATAAAGCATAATTTGAATACGTATTGCTTTAATACGTATCATATGGTATAATAGATTTGAATCAGGAGGGGAATTGAAATGCCGAAGAAGCCAAAAGAACTGGAACGGATCATTTTAGAAGACGGCTGGGTGTTCAAGATGCAGACGGGTTCGCACCGCCATTATACGCACCCGACGAAGCCCGGCAAGGTCACCATTCCGTTTCATTGCAAGGACATTCCGAAAGGCACGGAAAATTCCATTTTGAAGCAGGCAGGTTTGAAATAATCTCTCCCGCTTCCGCTTAGACTATATCAGGAGGTCGATTTTATGCTGTCAGCTTATCCCGCTTGTTTTTTTAAGGAAGAAAGCGGTTATTCTGTTGTTTTCCCCGATCTGAACGATCTGTCTACCTGCGGCGAAACGCTCGATGAATCGCTGCGCATGGCGGTCGATTGCCTTGCCGGGTATCTGTACTGGCTGAAAAAAGACGGTGAAGCCGCCCCGGCGCCCTCGTCCGTGGACGCGATCCGCCTTGCAGATGTCGCCGCCGAGCTGGAAGTGTCGATGGACGGCGCGTTCGTGAACATCATCACTGTGGACGTGGAAGAATACGCCAAAACGCACTTTGAAAAAGCCGTCAAAAAGACGCTGACCATTCCCGCGTGGCTGAACACCGCCGCCTTGGAGCAGAACATCAACTTTTCGCAGGTCCTTCAGGACGCGCTGAAAGCCCAACTGCATATGGGATAAAATCAAGTTAAGGTCGCTGTCTGTTTTTACAGGCAGTGTGGGTAGAAATAATTGTTGTTGATTTGTATAGAGAGGTCGGTAAGGGTTTGCCTTACCGGCTTTTCTATTTTATATAAACAGAGCGGTTTCGGTTTGGTCGAGGGTGAGGCCGAGGGCACTGTCGTAGCGGCGGGGATCGGCGAGAACATAGAGCGCACCGCCGTCGATGCTCTGCACGGCGCCGGCTTCGCGCAGGGCAGCGAGCTGCTGCGGGTAGACGTTCACGCTGTACTGCCCGAGCTTTCTGAACAGGGTGCGGCTGCGTTCGCCGCGATACAGCTGCTCAACGAGGGCTTCGCCTTGGTCGATCGGGATATACACGGGCGTGGTGCAGCTTTCAATGACCCGTACCTTTTCCGCAACGGAGGCGAACGGGAGCATCTCGTTTTCGAACGCTAGGAGAATCTTCTCACGGTCGAGATCTTCTTTGCCGTACAAATCGCGATAGAACTCAAAATACGCGCGGATTGCAGCTAACGAAGTGATGTCCTCCATGCGTTTTGAAATGTTCTTCATGGCTGCGGCGGGCTGGCGCATGTAGGGCGGCGGGGTGGTGTTTTGGACGGTGAAGACGGTCACGAGGCTTTCATCTAACGGGCGCTTGCCCTCGCGATTGCAGCGGCCGGCGGCTTGCAGGACGGAATCAAGCCCGGCTTCTTCGCGGTAGACGCGCGGGAAATCCACATCGACACCGGCTTCGATGAGCGAGGTGGAAACGACGCGGCAGGGCAGGCCGATTTTTAGGCGTTCGCGAATTTCCTTAATGCGCGCTTTGCGGTGGGCGGGGCACAGGTGCGTGGTGAGACAGTACGCGCTGTCTTTTGGCAGTGCTTGATAGATTTTCTGTGCGTCTGCAATGCGGTTAACGATGCAAAGCACCTGCGGCAGCGCGGTGAACTCGGCGGTGAGCGATTCTGTGCTGTCAAATGTGTGCTGCGCGATTTTCGTGCGGCGGAAGGTCTCGAAATTTTCAGGGACATTGGAACAGATCTCTTTGATCGGCAGGTCGATTTTCAAATCGGCAAAAACACCGTCTAACGCGGGCTGCGTGGCGGTGCACAGGACGACAATGACGCCGTACTTTCGGGCAAGCTCGGCAAGCGCCGCCGTGAACGGCTTTAGATACGGCATGGGCAGCGTCTGCACTTCGTCTAAGATGAGCACGCTGTTGGCGAGGTTGTGCAGCTTGCGGCAGCGGGCGGGTTTGCTCGCAAACAGGGACTCAAACAGCTGCACGGTGGTCGTGGCGATGACGGGGGCGTCCCAGTTTTCTGCGGCCAGCATTTTGCGGTATTCTGCGGGGTTCGGGCTTTCGGAAAAGAGATATTCCGCGCTGCTGTGGTGCTCGATGACGTTTTCCGTGCCGAAGATTTTTTCAAACGTATCGGCGTTTTGGTCGATGATAGACGTGTACGGCGCGGCGTAGATGACGCGGCTCATGCAGTTTTGCACGGCAGCGGTCAGCGCAAATGCCATGGCAGCGGTCGTTTTTCCGCCACCCGTCGGCACGGTAAGCGTATAAACACCCGGTGCGGCGGTGCTGCCGGAGGCCTTGCACGCATCCAAAATGGCGCAGCGCTTTCGGTTGAGCTCGGCTTTGGGCGGATACCACGGTGTGATGTACGTTTCCAAGCGGTCGAGCAGCGCAGGGAGCGCATCGTAGTTGCCGCGCGGGGCAAGTGCGCCGTCCATAAAGGTTTCGGTGTCGATGAAATCGGCATCAACAAGGCAAGAAAACAGCATACGGATATAAAACGAGAGCCGAAACCCGGTGTTGAATTCTCGCATGTTAAAGGGCTTGACCGGCGGCAGAGTGACTTCGGTTTTCCAATCGTCATACGGTTCGAGGTCGCGTTTTAAGCGGCCCGAGAGGGTAGCGTCGTTTTTGGTATCGGCGCGGGAGCCAAAATTCGGTATGCCGCCGTGATGGCCTGCGATGGCGAGCGCCAGATACCCGACACCGTGCGCGCAAGCTTCTTTTGCGCCGGCCGTGGAGTGGTCTACGCGCACGCCGCCGTCTAATCGATGCTGAAAGGCATCGCTGTACTTGCCGATGTCGTGCAGTAAACCGAGCAGATAGCCGTCTTCCTCCGCGCCGAATGCGGCGGCAAACTGCTTTGCAAGCTCTGCCGTGCCGGTGAGGTGTTCGTATACGGTTTGCTCGCGGGAATGATCTTCACTTATGTGTGCCAGCTTTTTCGCCATAAAATCACCTTTTCGTCTTTGTTAAGACCATCATAGCACGGGAAAAGTACAATGTAAATATATTTAATTTGAAGAATAGGTAAGGTGAGCGGAAAAGCGACAGGCGGGGGTGAGGATAGAAAATCATTTGCAATATTCGGAAAAATATGTATTTAATGTTTAATGAGAAGTTTTGAGGTTTGCATAGAGAAATATTGACAAATAAGAACTGTTACGTCATACTTAAAATAAGCTGAAATCGGCAGAAAAGGAGAGAATACAGTTGGCAAAGCTTTTTGATACGGCGGATGCAGAGCGGTTGATACAGGAACATCGCATGATGCTGGAAGAACTGGATGAGATTGCACAGTACGAAGACAACGTGCAGATAGATATTGAAAAAGCAGCAAATCTGGTCGTGACCCGAAACGTATTAGACGTGCTTCGAGATATTCCGGTAGAAGAGATCAATCGTGAAAAAGGCGGATTTAGAGTGAAAGCACTTCGAGACTACGGATTTCGTTCGATCGCAGATATTGTTGCGGCCAATGTGTATTCGATCAGTTCGGTGCATGGTATCAGCGAAGATGCAGCGTATTCCATAAAGCGTATAGCGAATAATATGGCAGACAAGGTGCGAGAAGGCGCAAAGATCAAACTGAGTGTTGATAACAAAACGCGGGAATCGACAGCTTTAGTGACAGCATTATCTAAATATGTTTATGCGAGGGAAACGACAAAAGAATGTCGTGGCTTGATTACTGAGAATAGAAGACAAATCGAATATGCGATAGAAGATTTGTTATTATCTCAGAAAAGATTGAAGTGGATATTTGCATCATCGGCTAAAAAACAAAAAGCAGTGGATGCATATAAATTTTTGGATTCTTATAGAAATGGAAACTATGGTCAAAGAGTTCGGGAACAAAAGACAATATTTGAAAACACAAAGCGGATCAACGGGATAGATGCTTGGAAAGAATTTTCCGAACATTCGGTTTCGTTTTTCAATGCCCTTGAAAATATTGTCCCGGGAACACTCGGTAACGATGATTCAATATACGGACTGCCGGAAGAACTCGCAAGAGAAGTACAAGAGGAATGTTTTTTCCGGATGGTTTGCTGTGCGAGCTGCGTCGTTACCAGGAATGGGGCGTTAAATATGTATTGCACCAAAAGCGCGTTCTTCTCGGAGATGAAATGGGACTTGGTAAAACCGTACAAGCAATCGCCACGATGGTATCTTTGAAAAACACAGGGGCATCGCATTTTGCAGTTGTGTGCCCGGCGAGCGTCGTTACAAATTGGTGCCGAGAAATTCGTAAAATGAGCCGATTGCAGGTTGTAAAAATTCATGGTGCGGACAGAAAAGAAGCACTGAATTCATGGATAAGCGCTGGTGGTGTAGCTGTAACAACCTTCGAGACAACAGCACATTTTAATTTGCCGGAATCGTTTGAGCTTTCGCTTTTGGTTGTAGACGAGGCACATTACATTAAAAATTCAGAGGCAAGACGTACGATGAATGTGAAGAAAATCTGTGAACGTGCAGAGCGCATGCTGTTTATGACGGGCACGGCACTTGAAAATAAGCCGGAGGAAATGGTTGCGCTTATCCATATTTTACGTCCTGATATTGCATTGCGAATACAGCACATGCTTGCTTTGACTGCGGCGCCGCAATTTAGAGAGGCGGTTGCGCCGGTTTATTACCGCAGAAAGAGGGAAGACGTACTGACGGAGCTCCCTGAACTTATTGAAAGTGAAGAATGGTGCACACTCGGACAGGCAGAAAAGGATATATATGAACAAGCGGTGTTCGGTAAGAATTTTGCAGAAATAAGGCGTGTGTCATGGAATGCAGAAAATATAAAGGATTCCTGCAAAGCGAAGCGATTGATAGAGCTGATAGAAGAGGCCGAATCTGAAAAGCGAAAAGTGATTATATTCTCGTTTTTTCTGGATACGATCCGAAAAGTTGTGCAGCTTTTGGGTGACCGCTGTATGAATCCGATAAATGGTTCCGTTTCGCCGCAGCGAAGACAAGAGATCATTGACGATTTTGATAAGGCTCCTGCCGGGGCGGTTTTGGCAGCACAAATACAGTCGGGCGGGACAGGTCTGAATATTCAATCTGCCAGTGTGATCATTTTGTGCGAACCGCAGCTTAAGCCCTCTATTGAAAATCAGGCGATTTCAAGGGCGTATCGTATGGGCCAGACAAGGAATGTACTGGTTTATCGGTTGCTTTGTGAGAATTCGATCGATGAAAGAATTATGGATATATTAAAAGATAAACAGGAAAAATTTGATGCATTTGCTGACAAGTCTGTTGCAGCGGCAGAAAGTATAAAAATGGACGATCATACGATCGGAAATATAATAGAGGAAGAAATCGAACGTATCAAAGCCGAAAAAGATCGGTCAAATGAGAAATGATAAGAGCCCCGTGCAACTTTAAAGCTGCACGGGGTAATGGCTTTTTAGTGGTTTATTTGTAGAATGGCGTTTAAATCCTTCTCCGGCTCGGAGGTGGGGGTGAGGTTATAATTTTTTTGGAGGACTTGTAGGACGTTTTCGGAGATGAAGGCGGGGATGGTGGGACCGAGATACATATTCTGTATGCCGAGGTAGAGGAGCGTCAGGAGGATGCAGACGGCTTTTTGCTCATACCACGAGAGGACGAGGGTGAGGGGAAGGTCGTTGACGGTGCAGTCGAACGTTTCGCTGAGCGCGAGGGCGATTTTAATGGCGCTGTACGCGTCGTTGCACTGGCCGCAGTCCAAGATGCGCGGGAGGCCGTCGATCTCGCCGAGGTCGAGGTCGTTGATGCGGTACTTGCCGCAGGCGAGCGTTAAGATGAGGGTATCCGAAGGGGTGAGCTTTGCAAAATCGGTATAATAGCTGCGCCCGGGCGCGGCGCCGTCGCACCCGCCGATGAGGAAAATGCGGCGGATTTTCCCGGCTTTGATGAGCTCGATGATCTTTTCGGCATGAGAAAGCACGGCGTTGTGTGCGAAGCCCGTGGTGACGAAATGCCCGCCGTTCATGCCGGTCATGTGCTTATCTTCTTTGTAGCCGCCGCACTCGAGCGCTTTTTCGATGACGGGCGTGAAGTCTTTATCTTCGCCGATGTGCTGCAGCTCCGGGTAAGAGACGACGGATGTGGTGAACACGCGGTCGGAATAGCTTTGCCGCACGGGCATGAGGCAATTTGTGGTGAACAAAATCGGTGCAGGGATATTGTGGAACTCCGTCTGCTGGTTCTGCCAGCCGGTGCCGAAATTGCCCTTTAGGTGCGGGTGTTTTTTGAGCTCCGGGTAGCCGTGGGCAGGCAACATCTCGCTGTGCGTATAGATGTTGACGCCGCGGTCTTTCGTTTGCTCGAGCAAAAGCTTCATATCGTGCAGGTCGTGGCCGCTGACGACGATGAACGGGCCTTTTTCGATGGTGAGCGGCACCTGCGTGGGGACGGGGTCGCCGAACGCTGCGGTATTTGCTTCATCTAAGAGCTTCATGCAGCGCAGGTTGACTTCGCCGGTCTTGAGGACGAGCGCCAGCAGGGCATCTGCGGGAAGCGGCTCGCCGAGAGCTTTTAGGGCTTCGTAGAAAAAGCGGTTCACGATGTCATCGGTGCGATTTAAGACGCGGGCGTGGTACGCATACGCCGCCATGCCTTTGATGCCGAACAGCAGAAGCGATTTTAGGGAGCGTGTGTCTTCGTCGGCGTTCCAGATTTTGCTCATATCATAAGGCGTAAAGGTATGCGAAAGGGCTTTGCACGCTTGCTCAATCTCGTTTTTCAACATGAGAATGGTATCATTGTTGAAATTTACGTTCGTGATTGTCGTGAAAAGTCCTTTTAAAATGAGTTCGTCTGTGCGTTCGCTGCGCCTATCCGTGCAGGCGAGCGCGATGAGCGCACCGATGAGGTCGTCCTGATTGTTTGCGGTATCGGCCTTTTTGCCGCACACGCCCGCTTTGCCCGTGCAGCCGGTGTTGTGCGCCGTCTGCTGGCACTGGAAACAAAACATGTCTTGCATGTGGTTGCCCCCCTTACAGAATATCACTATAAGGGTGGGCAGGCTGCGGGGATTTTATGCAGACACAAAAACAGCGTC
>ERZ1673702.3234-NODE-3234-length-12977-cov-4.589073_pt1 | contig 12977 bp, 8 predicted proteins | sample MGYA00580232_ERZ1673702 | MGnify/ENA primary metagenome ERZ1673702 (study PRJEB41218, sample SAMN15661792) | gut metagenome | host: Homo sapiens | place: Canada: London | collected 2015-08-20/2019-03-30 | study: EMG produced TPA metagenomics assembly of... | reverse complement strand
CACAGATCGAAGTAGGCCTGTACTCTTCCATCTTCACCATTCGCTCCGTGAAGTGCCATAAAGACCACATCCGCTGCCTTACACAGCTCAATCACACCCGGACCGAAGAATTCTCTTCCGCTTGCCACCGCATCTTTTACCTGTGCATTAAAACTGCTGATATATGCAGCTTCTGCATCTACATCATAATCTCCGTCAAAAGCAGTGGCAGGATCTGCACCTTCCTTGCCGAAAAATACATCCACAAGAATCGCCTGATGTCCCCTGGAACGAAGTGCCTTACACACTTCTGTTCCCGATACAATAGAAACCTCACGTTCCGTGCTGGTTCCAGCTGCCAATACTACAATTTTCATTTTTCTTCTCCTACTCTTTCTTTCCAAAATTATTTTCGCAGTTTCTGTTTCAGCCACTGCTTTCTTCTTTTTAATACACGATTACCGGTGTTCCAATCTCTACCGTATTAAAGATTTTCTCCGCGTTTGCTGTAGGTGTGTTCACACATCCGTGGGAACCGCTGGTTTTGTAGATCTCACCACCGTATTCGGAACGCCAGGTATCCGCATCGTGAATTCCCACATTACCATTAAACGGCATCCAATAGGTTACAGGCTGTGTATAACCTTCGCCTTTTAAGACTGCATCATGTTTTTTCGCATCAATTGCCCAGACACTTCCTGACGGTGTATCATATCCTTTTGACACATTACCCGTTACTACGGGCGTATCCACCACGACCACACCATCCTTGTAACACCACATTTCCTGATCCTGGATACTGATCTCTACGTAGGTACCACCGATATCGTTGGTATCCCGGCTCTTTCCTTCATACAGATAAACCGGCTCTACCGTTCCGGTTTTTCCTTCTTTTATGTATTCCACAAGGGCTGCGGTGGTTTCTTTTTTCTTGATGACCCATCCATAATCGCCGCCCTTCAAAGTGATCTTCTTTCCTGCATGTGTGGTAAATTCATGGGTCAGACCAAATGTATCATATTTATAAGCAAGCTGCTGTACATAATCAGCCGCTTTGCTCTCATCCACCGTCCAGTTTCCATCACTGTCCCGGATCAACCAGTCTTTTACTACGGAACCATCTACCGTCTCACTCCGATCTCCGAAGTCATACGTAATATCGACTTTCAAAAGCTGATTTTTCGCATCCCTTTCGGCAATCAGATCAGGATCATCCTTCCATACCGATGGTTTTTCATAGCAGCCAAGTTCTTCCAGATTAATTTCTGTCTTTCCGCTTTCGATTGCATCCTTTACTGCCTTTTCCACCTTTGTGCGATCCAGTGTATTTCCTTCTTCCTCCGGCACGATCACATACTCGCCATTTTGCTCCTTCAGACAGGCATCCTTGGGTGCGACCACATTTTCTTCCTGAAAACAGCTCATATCATCCAGAGCTTCCTTCAGTTTTTTCTCATCATAGGTGGTCGTTACTGCCAGTTCGTATGTCTTTTTTGATGAGAATGCTGTGATCCATTTCCACTGTTCCTGTTCTTTTAACAGTTCATCTACTTTATTATCATCCACGTAAGTAAGATCGATCTGGGTTGCCTGAATTGTCTCTGTCTTTCCATCCAGTTCCGCGATCCGCAGTTTATACTGCCCAAGCTGTTTCTGAATCTTCTTTTTCACCTGCGTGGCTGTCTTGCTGCTGCAGTCGATACCACTGATCGTAGTTCCTTTCAGAAAATGGCTGGAGAAATAATAGGACACCCCCATATATCCAAGAGCCATAATCGCTACATAGGCAACCAGTACGCCAAGAACCAGTTTCTTCGCATTCTTTTTTTTCTTTTTTGCCATAACTATAATCCCTTACTTTCTTCCGAACATGCAGACCTTCCGGCGCATTTTTCTTTTCCTTCTCTTTTAAAAATCTGCCGGTATTCCTGCATCATCCCTTCATTTACTTCACAGACCTACGCATATCCCCCTCGCGTCTGTCTGTTCCACATTATTCTAACACCGAACCTATGATGGGTAAAGCCATTTTCTTAAAAAAGAGCAAAAGAAAAAGACCATTTACCGGAAAATTTTTCTCCGGTAAACAGCCTTAGTTTTCCTGTGTTTTATGCTTCAAGAAGCTTATCGATACTTACTAATTTTACGCTCAGTACGAAGATTTCAACGGCAACCGCCAGTTCTTCTACTGTCGGGAAAGACGGAGCGATACGAATGTTACTGTCTTTCGGATCTTTTCCGTATGGATAGGTTGCACCTGCACCTGTCAGTACCAGACCTGCTTCTTTTGCTTTCGCAACGATAGCTTTTGCACATCCTTCCATAGAATCAAAGGAAATGAAATATCCACCCAGAGGTTTTGTCCAGGTACCGATCTCAAGACCACCCAGTTCTCTGTCCAGAACCTCCCATACTTTTTCAAACTTCGGACGCAGGATATCCGCATGTTTTCTCATATGTGCATACATTCCCTGCATATCTTTAAAGAATCTTACATGACGCAGCTGAGTCAGTTTATCGTGACCGATAGTCTGCACACGCATGTATTTTTTCGCATCTTCCAGGTTTGCTTCGGATGCTGCCAGTGCTGCGATACCGGATCCCGGGAAAGATACTTTGGATGTAGAAATAAATTTCAGAACCATATTCGGATTTCCTGCTTTGACGCATTCATTTAACAGCTCCAGGATCACGTCTCTCTTGTCATCATACAGATGATGGATGGAATATGCATTATCCCAGAAAATACGGAAATCTTCTGCTGCCGGTTTCAGGTGTGCAAATCTTTTTACAGTCTCATCAGAGTACGAGATACCGGTTGGGTTTGCGTATTTCGGTACACACCAGATACCTTTGATCGCCGGATCCTCTGCTACCAGTTTCTCCACCATATCCATATCCGGACCTGTCGGCAGTAATGGCACATTGATCATCTCGATTCCAAAGAACTCGGTAATACCAAAGTGACGGTCATATCCGGGTACCGGACAGAGGAATTTTACTTTATCTAATTTACACCATGGAGTGCTTCCCAGAAAGCCGTGTGTCATGGCACGTGCTACGGTATCAAACATAACATTCAGGCTGGAATTGCCATAAATCAGGATGTTTCTCTCCGGCACTTCGCTCATATCAGCCAGCAGTTTTCTCGCATCACTGATACCGTCCAGAATCCCATAGTTTCTGCAGTCTACTCCGTCAGAGCTTACCAGATCGGTTTCACTGTTCAGAATGTCCATCATGCCGTTACTCAGATCCAACTGAGCTTTTGCCGGTTTACCACGAGACATATCCAGTTTCAGGCCCTTACCTTTTACATCCTCAAACTGCTTCTCCAGTTCTTTCTTCAGAGCGGTTAATTCTTCTTTGCTTAACTGACTATACGGTTTCATAGATCTCCTCCTGTGCTTTTGCTTCCATCATGGTTCATTATGCAGCATCCGTACTTTTACGCTACACAACGCTACTAGAAAATATTTTATCCAGAAAGTGACCATATGTCAAGAAACACTTGCATTTTCGGCATATTATACGGATATATTTTATTTTTCCAGACCCTTTATGCAACTTTTCTTCATAAAACTTGCATTTTCAAATAGCTGTTGTATTGTCTTTCCGGTTTATGGTATTCTATAGATAAGTATGTCCCTTGGACATTCTGACTTTACTCATAGAACATGTACAGGCTTTTTTCCAATTTCCGGAAAAATACTGTTAGCCAGACATACATTTATATAGAAAGAAAGGATATTTTATCATGTGGATTGCAGATCAATGGAAAGATTATCAGGTGCTTGACACCTCCAAAGGAGAAAAACTGGAACGTTGGGGCGACTATCTGCTGGTTCGTCCGGACCCACAGGTTATCTGGGATACCCCGAAGAAGAATCCGGGCTGGAAAAAGATGAATGGCCACTACCACCGCAGCAAAAAGGGCGGCGGTGAATGGGAATTCTTCAACCTGCCGGAACAGTGGACCATTCAGTACAAAGACCTTACGTTCAACTTAAAACCATTCAGCTTCAAGCACACCGGTCTTTTCCCTGAACAGGCAACCAACTGGGACTGGTTCGGTGACAAGATCCGCAAAGCCGGACGCCCGATCAAGGTGCTGAACCTCTTCGCCTACACCGGTGGTGCTACCCTTGCCGCTGCAGCTGCAGGTGCCAGTGTTACTCATGTGGATGCTTCTAAGGGAATGGTCACCTGGGCGAAGGAAAACGCAGTTTCCTCCGGTCTGAAAGATGCCCCTATCCGCTGGATCGTAGATGACTGTGTAAAATTTGTAGAACGTGAGATCCGCCGTGGCAATCACTACGATGCGATCATCATGGATCCGCCGTCTTACGGTCGTGGACCCAAAGGAGAAATCTGGAAGATCGAGGAGGCGATCCATCCGCTGATCAAGCTGTGTGCAAAACTGCTCAGCGATGATCCGTTATTCTTCCTGGTAAACTCCTACACAACAGGACTTGCTCCGGCAGTACTGACTTATATGATTGCTACCGAGTTGAAACCATTTAACGGTCATGTGGACTCTCAGGAGATCGGTTTACCGGTTCGTGATACCGGACTGGTGCTTCCATGCGGGGCTTCGGGACGCTGGGAGCGGTAATCATTGTAAACGATTGGTACTATGCAACATTATTATGAGAAACAGGCAGAAGAAATCCATTTTTCCGGATCTCTCCTGCCTGTTTTTTCTCTGATCTATTTCATTTTCCCATTAGTTTGTACAAATCGCCACAAACTGTTTCATACAACGATTTCCCGCATCATTGTTCATCTGTTCCGGATGGAACTGTACACCGTAGACACGTTTTGCACTGTTTGAAATAGCCTCAACTGTTCCATCTCCTGCCCGCATATCTACCTGGAAACCAGGTGCCAGATCACGGATGGACTGATGATGATAGCTGAGGACACTCACAGAACCGGAATATACTCCTGAGAGCCATCCACCGGCAACCACATGTGCCGAATGCCATACACCCATGTGACCTCCAATATTCTGATTCAGTGTTCCACCAAAAGCGACATTCACCAACTGTATACCTTTACAGATGCCAAGAACCGGTTTTCCGGCTTCGGCACTTCTTTTCACTGCATCGATCTGTCTGTCATCCAGTACATTGTCGATATTGCTGCTTCCTGTATTTGCCTGTCCATATCGTGATGGATCCAGATCTCCACCTCCCGGAATAATGATTCCATCATACTGTGAAGGATCATAGCCTCCTGTGACGATCACGGCATCAACACCCATTTCTCTGACTTTTGCCGCCGTAGTTGCCGCTCCTGCCTCATTGTTACCGATAACTCCGATAAGAATATTCTTCCATACACCATTTGGTTTCAGATACTACGTGCTCTTTCCATCATTGATCCAACCGGTTTTCATGGCTCCGTCACCGCCAAAATAGTACCAGGAACCGTCAACCTGACCCCAGCCTGTCTGCATCGCTCCACTTCCGTTAAAGAAGTACCAGGAGCCACCCACAACGTTCCATCCGGTGAGCATGGCTCCGCTTCCGGCGAAATAATACCAGGTACCGTTAATCTTTTTCCAGCTATTAGTGATTCTGCTTCCATCTGTTCTCTGGTAATACCAGGTGTTTCCGTCCTGTACCCATTTTGCATTCTGATCCGGGTCATAATTCGGGATCCAGTTCCCGTCAGCTCCTACCCAATATGAGCCAACCCATGTATTTGTCAGCATCGCTCCGCTTCCGCCGACATAATAATTTCCAATCCATCGGTTGCTGCACATGGCACCACTTCCGTTCATATAATACCAGGAATTATCGATCAGATGCCATCCGGCTCCGACCATGGCTCCATTCCCCGGCACCATATAGTACCAGGAACCGCCGATATACGCCCAGCCTTCCACCATAGCTCCGCTTCCGGTCAGATAATACCAGGTTCCTCCACGATTCAGCCAGCCTCGTTGCATCGCTCCGCTTCCATTCATATAATACCAGATGTTTCCGTCTTTCACCCAGCCGACCTGCATCGCTCCGTTTCCCGGCTGAAAATAATACCAGGTACCACCGATATTTCCCCATCCTTCTGCCATCGCTCCGCTTCCCGTCAGGTAATACCAGGTTCCTCCACGGTTCAGCCAGCCCGTCTGCATCACGCCACTTCCATTGGCATAATACCAGGTCTGTCTATCCTGAAACCAGCCGCTTTGCATTGCCCCGGCGGAATTCATATAATACCATTTTCCACCGATCCCTCGCCAGCCGGTAGCCATAACTCCCTGATCATCAAAATAATACCAGACATTTCCCAACAATCGCCAGCCTGTCAACCGATTCATGTTTTCATCCAGATAGTAGGTTTGTCCGCCACTCTGATTCCATCCCGGATGTGGTGCTTCTTCCACCGTCTGCGTCTGAACCGCAATCTGAGCTTCCTGGGACTGTACAGCGGGCTGCTGTGCTTCCTCATTCAGTTCAGGAACTGCTGCACTTTCCGATGCTGACTGTTCTTCTTCCTTTATCTGTGCTTCAGATTCTGACTGTTCTTCTGAAACATCCTGCGTTTTTGTATCTTTCTGCGTTTCCACTTCGACAGCTTCCTCTTTTTTTGTCTCCTGATCCATTTTTGAATCTTCCGATTTATCAGCCTCCGCTTCTGCCAGCTCCGATGTATCTGTTACACTTTCCGTTTCCTGAATATTTTCCTGCGCCAAATATTCCCCTGTATCCTCCGCATAAACAGTTGCCCCCGAAGCCAGAATCAACGCACTGGTCAGGATTGCAGCAGCCAGTTTCTTTCCGTATTTTTGTAATCTTTTGTAGTACATCTTTCTGTCCTCCTTCGTAAATCTTTCTTATATATAAAATATTGTTTTACCAGTTTTTTGACCAATCCGCTCCATCCACCGGTTGTACTGCGTCCATTCTTTGATTTTCTCCATTCCTATCGAAACCACTAAGGATACTCCAACAAGCATCACAAAACATGCAATCCAATTTCCGCAGCCATAAATCAGTCCGACAAAATAATAGGAATAAATCTGATTATGTATCAGGAACATATTTCCTGAATGTTTCCCGAGAAAACACATTCCCCGGGAAAGAAATGGAATCTTTATCAGTACATCCACAGTCAGTACCGCAAGTAAAAAGGCAATTATCCCATCCGGAATACCAAAGTAATTGTAATTTGTCCGGATAGAAATCATGAAAAGTAAAAGTACTGTTTCACTGATGATCTTTATCGCTTTCCCCCAGCGCTTCTTTTTGCAAAATTCATCCAGCCGTTCAAAAACACGTCCTTCCTGACAGCCAGCTCCTAACAGTACCGGAAACAGGTAGAATGTATTGGCATTTGATGCATTGAGAAGAAACAAAATTCCCATGCTCAGACAGATCGTCGTTAAAATCCCTGCCTTTCGAAAGAGCTTAAGGATCCACGGTACAGCCAAAATAATCAAAAGCGCCAGTGATATATACCACCAGGTGGGATTCAGTGTCGGAGTTCCAAAAAGATAGGAAAGTCCGAAAAAATCTAACAGAAAATATACTATTTTATTCTTTAATTCCCCTCCGTAGGCATCTGTTATCGTTCTTCCCAATGGCTGACACAGACAGGTCAGAAAGAACGCAAACCAGTATAATGTCAGCAGTTTCCAGATTCTCTTCCATATAAAATCTTTAATTTCTCCCACTGTCGGTTCCCAGTCAGCAAATTTTTTATAATAGGATGCCGTGATTCCATATCCACTGATAAACACAAAAATCGCTACACATACTTTGCATAGAAGTGCATAAAAGTTAATTCGTTCTTCCGAAAACGGAGCAAAACTAATCACAAACTCCTGATAATTTTCCGCCTTATAAAACAAATGATGAAAAATCATCATAGCAATTCCGATTCCCTTACAAAACTCGGATTCTCTTTTTCTGAACATTTTTAGCTATCCTTTTCTTTCGATTTTTGAACCATTACATTTTGGTTCTTTCTGTTGTATTTCTACTTATATAGATACATAAGACAGCTTTTGGGTTCTAATTTTTCTGAAATTTCTCTATAAAATTTATAAAGAGAGATCCTGACCATTTGAAATTATCAAACAGTCAGGATCTCTCTTTCATTATTTTTCTGATTTATTTACATATTAAATTTATACTGGTTTCTTTTCCGTTTAAAACAGCTTTCACCCTCGCATGTCCAGGTTTGCATATTTTTATTCTGTTGCCATCAATTATTTCGACGATTCCTTCTTCCGCAACAAAATCGTCCCAATATCCTTGTCCGCTTTCTACAATGGAAAGTTCTAGATCATTCAAATCATATGGATATGTCACCGGATATACTTTAATATTCGGAGTTATAATATCTCCCACATTCACATACTCCCCTTTGTTACCGTCATAGGAATATAACCATTGGATTCCTTCCAGTTCCGTATTATTTCCAACCTCGTCTACTTTAATCGTACATGTTACATAATGAGGAATGGTTCCTTCAGGTCCAAAACTTGTCAGTGGATGTTCTGTCAGGATACATGTTATTCTAGTCTCACCAATTCCCATGGCTCTTACCACACCGTTACCATCAACTTCCGCCACCGTCGGATCACTGGATTTCCACAGAGGCAGTTTGTCAATTAAAGTATTATCCGGCACGATATTTACCTCAAGCTGCAATTTATCACCGGTTTTCATACTATAGGTATCCTGCTCAAAATATGCCACCTGAAATTCTGCATGTTTCTTAACTTCAACTGTGATAAAACCTTTTTTCTCTCTGCCTTCCACTACAATTGTTGCAGTACCTTCTGAGATACCGGTCAGGTTACCATTTTCATCAATCGTTGCTATATCCTCATTTAACGAATATATTTCAAAATATGGTGCAATCAGATCATCCGGACCACCAATCCAGAGAAATCCATAACCACCCACCGGCAAAAAGTCCGTATTTCCATGATAAGTCAAATGATAATACTGCTCTGTCTTCACGATACAGGATGCTTTCTTTCCTGCAACTTCCGCAGTAATAACTGCCTCACCTTCTCCAACAGCCTCTACTTTTCCGTCTTTCACAGTTGCAACTTTTTCATTGGAACTTTTCCATGTTACCGTTTTATCCACGGTAGTATTTGACGGTGTACAGTTCACTTCCAGTGTCTCACTGCCTCCAACCCACATTTGCAGAGATGTCTGGTTCAGGCTGATGGACTGCAGAGCGGTTTCCTGTTTTGTTGGTTCCTGTTTTGCAGGTTCTTTTTGCTTATTCGGTACCCATTTCCCGCTACCATCTACATAATACTGTCCGATCCAGGTATTCGTTGCCATGGCTCCGTCAGCTCCCAGATAATAATCACCTGCCCAGGCATTTTTTACCATTGCCCCGGATGCATCCATGTAATACCAGCTTCCGTTCACCTGTTTCCAGCCGGTTACCATCCAGCCGGATCCGTCGAAGTAGTACCAGGTTCCGTTGATCATTTCCCAGCCGTTCATCGTATAACCGCCATCCGCATGTCTGTACCACCAGCGGTTTCCGCTCTTCACCCAGCCGGCCTGTGTTTTCACTTTTCCGGGAATCCAGGCTCCGCTTCCGCCTACATAATTGTCACCGATCCAGGTATCTGCCTGCATGACTCCACTTTCATTCATGTAATACCAGGTGCTTCCTACCTGCACCCAGCCGGTGGCCATTGCTCCGCTTCCCGTCAGATAATACCAGCCACTCGGACGTTTTAACCAGCCCGTCACCATCCAACCGGATCCATCGAAGTAATACCAGCTTCCGTTGATCACTTCCCAGTCATTGGTTGTATAGCTTCCATCGGAATGGCTGTACCACCAGCGGTTCCCGCTTTTCACCCAGCCGGTCTGCGTTTTTGCTTTTCCGGGGATCCAGGCTCCGCTTCCATCTACATAATTATTCCCTATCCAGGTATCTACCTGCATAACTCCGCTTTCATTCATGTAGTACCAGATGTTTCCTACCTGCACCCAGCCGGTGGCCATTGCTCCGCTTCCCGTCAGATAATACCAGCCACTGGGAAGTTTTAACCATCCGGTTACCATATAACCGTTTCCGTCAAAATAGTACCAGGTTCCGCCGATATTTTTCCAGCTTTTGGTCGGATAACTTCCGTTATCCTCCTCCCACCACCAGCCGGTTTTGTTCTGTTTCCAACCGCCGGCTGCCTGTACGCTGACCGGCGTAAATGTTGACGCGAGCATCAGCACAGACATCCCGATCGCCAAGGCTTTTTTGATTGTTTTGTTCTTCATATTCTTCCTCCTTCGAAGTATTTATTATAAATCCTCTTGGTTTATAAACGTTTAATGCAGATATTTTTTCATATCATCAACGGAAATCCCCATCCAGTTTGCCCAATATTCTTCTCTTTCCTGCTGAGAATAGTTTGCTAGTTCACTTTCTGAGGGTCCGATGGTAAATATAAGTCCGCGTTTTTCTATTTTTCCATCCACCTTCAACACCAGAACCGCACAGCCTGCTGTCAGTGGCTGATCGGTCTTTTTCATCAGTTGTATCATACAGGATGAATTTTGTATCAGAGCATCCAAGGCTACTTCTTTCGTAAAGTCCTTATCATCTCCGTACACCAGCTGAACATCCTGTGTTTCCTTATTTTCATCTACACCTGTAATTCCGTAAATGTCAAAATCAGGTTGCACATGCATTCCCACTTTGACCTTAGAAGCATAGACCGCATCTTCTTCATTCCACACAAATGGTTCTACCCCATTTGCTGTTCTCATTTTGTTAACTTCATCAAAAAGATATTTGGCATATTCTGTGTCATAAGAGTATTCCACGACATCTTCCTCACCGGTTACGATCACTTCACATTCTGCCCGTTTACCAAGAATCTCTGCATATACGGTTGCTCTTCCCGGTTTTTGTGCGACAATGCCAAAACGATCCGCTGTCACCACACTTTCATCGCTGCTTCCCCATCTTATTCCATAACCGTTAGCATACTGATAATTTGCATACTCCACAGGTTTTGATGTTAACCGAAGGTGTGTTGTCTCGTTCTTTTCCATATATAACGTTGTCTGATCAAAATAAAGCTCTTCTAGGTCTTTATCTGCCGATACTACCTTTATCTGCCGACTCAACTCGATATCCCGTATCGTTATATGAAGCGTGGTCTCTCCTATATCCGTTGCCCACAGAGTACCTACCGGAGAATTGAGCATAAGGATATTTTCATCATCGACAGACATTCTGATAAGATTGGTAATATCATAATTTCCCGGCTGCATATGGACAGATACTTCTGCTGCTTCCCCATATTTGAGATAATCAGCATCCGATGTGGGATACTTGATTTCTACCGATATGGATGAAGCATCTTCCGGTAACACAAGCATTTCCACCGACCGTGAAACGTCGGAAACTTTCAATGTGATTTTTACTACTCCCGCTTTATGCGCCGTAACTTTCCCATCCTTGACTGTCGCAATCGATTCATCCGAAGATGTCCACTTTGCAATCAGATCATCTGTCGTATTTTCCGGATAATACTGCCAGTCTATCTCCTCTTCTTCTCCCGGCTTCAATGGCTGACCTGTTGTCTGCAAACGAATCGTTTCCAGCGGAACCCGTACCGGTTTCGTTCTGTCCCAGTTTCCATCCGAATCCAGATAACGGTCACCAATCCAGGTGTTTTTCAGTTTCGTTCCGTTTTTTCCGACAAAGGAATCTCCGACCCACTGATTTCGAACAAGCACTCCATCCTCGTCGACATAGGACTCTCCGATCCACTGGCTGGTTACTTTTTTCCCATCCCCGCCGACATAAGAATCATCGATCCACTGATTTTTCAGTTTTTTTCCGTCCGCTCCTGCATAATAGTCCTGCACCCACTGATTTTTTGTTATTTTTCCGGATATTCCTACATAATAATCATCCACCCAGCAGGCAGTCATCATCTTTCCATCGGAACCGAGATAACTGTCATCCACCCACTGATTTTTTCTCATTGCCCCGTCGCCTACCGGTCCCAGATAGTACCAGCTTTCGTTGATTTTCTGCCAGCCGGTCTGCATCCAGCCGTTTTTGTCAAAATGATATTTTTTCTGATTAATGGTCTCCCAACCATTTACCGTATAACTTCCATCACTGTGTCGATACCACCAGCGGTCATCGGAACGAATCCACTGGCTCTGAACAGCATCCGGTATCCATGCACCGGATGGGTTGACATAACAGGATCCAATCCAGGTATTTTCTGCCATCTTTCCATTTTCATACAGATAGTACCAGGAACCGTTGATCAGCTGCCAGCCGGTCAACATTGCCCCACTGCTGTTCATATAATACCAGGTAGTTCCATCTTTTACCCAACCGGTCAGCATCGCGCCATTACCCGGCTGCAGATAGTACCAGGTTCCCCCGATTTGTTTCCAGCCTTCCGCCATCGCTCCGCTTCCCGGCTGCAGATAGTACCACACTCCTCCGATCTGTTTCCAGCCTTCCGCCATTGCTCCGCTTCCGGTCAGATAATACCAAGACCGTCCGTCCCAGTACCATCCGGTACGCATATATCCATTCCCGTCAAATGCATACCAGGTTCCCTGAATGTATTTCCACTGATTCGCCGGCCAGCTTCCATTATCTTCCTGCCACCACCAGCCGGTACTGTTCTTTTTCCACGTTCCCGCCTGTGATATGACAGGCAGCAGCACGATCATAAGTGCCAATACCGCCATGCATATTATTTTTTTCCATCTTTTCTTTTTCATATGTACTCCTTCCTCACTATTTGGCTGCACCACATACCGAGCAGACATACCCTCTCGTCACCACTTCATCGTATGCCGGTTCATCCACCCACACCTGCTGTGTCACCGCATCATGGTGAATACTTCCGGTCTGAATCTTTCTGCTGCTGAAACCGGCATTGTGTATTGCTTCGTGTTCCTGTGCATTTGTCGTTACATCTGCACCACAGGTATTACAAAAAACATGGTATTCGTATACAGGCTCCTCGT
>ERZ1673702.3222-NODE-3222-length-13017-cov-13.929255_pt1 | contig 13017 bp, 10 predicted proteins | sample MGYA00580232_ERZ1673702 | MGnify/ENA primary metagenome ERZ1673702 (study PRJEB41218, sample SAMN15661792) | gut metagenome | host: Homo sapiens | place: Canada: London | collected 2015-08-20/2019-03-30 | study: EMG produced TPA metagenomics assembly of... | reverse complement strand
CTAAAAATATACGGTAAAACGCGCATGTCTATCTGCGGGCGGTGCGCCATAACAATCAGGCGGCGGGAAACAGCACCCCGACCGGGAAAGGAAAAACAATGAAACGTATTCTGGTCGTAGAAGACGAAGCCAGCATCCGCGAACTTGTGGCACTGAACCTGAAAATGACAGGCTGGGAAGTATTGGAAGCCCCCAGCGCGGAACGTGCGCTGGAGTTGATCCAGAAAAATCCCCCCTGCGATGTAGCGCTGCTGGATATCATGCTGCCGGGCATGGATGGGTTTTCGCTGTGCGAAACCATCCGCCACGGCGACCCGTACATCGGTATTATTATGGCGTCCGCCAAAGGGCAGGAGAGCGATAAGATCCGCGGCCTTTCCATCGGCGCGGATGATTATATCACCAAGCCGTTCTCGGTGTCGGAGCTGATGGCCCGCGTGGAAGCGCTGGCCCGCCGAGTGCGCCGCAGCGCCACTGCGGACGATGAACAGGCAGGCTCCGAGCCGGATCAGCTGGTCAGCGGCCCCTTTGTGCTGGATGAAAAAAGCCGCGTGCTGTACAAATCCGGCAAGCCCATTGACCTGACCCAGGTGGAATTTCAGATCATGGAGCTGTTTTTCCGCAACCCCGGCACTGCCCTGGTGCGCGAAAAGATCCTGGAAGGCGTTTGGGGCAAGGGGTATTTCGGCGATGTCAAGATCGTGGATGTCAACATCCGCCGCCTGCGCATGAAAGTGGAAGATGAACCCAGCAGCCCCCAGCACATTTTGACCGTCTGGGGCTATGGCTACCGCTGGAACGCATAATTACCGCATTTTTATGGAAAGGGGGCTGCCGCCTGTGCAGAGCATTACCCGCCGCTGGCTGCGCGGCAGCCTGCTGATTACCATTTGCATCCTGGCTGCGGCGCTGGGGCTGTTTTTGTATTACAGCCACCAGAATTTGTACGGCGGGGTGCAGCGTGCCATGCAGGCGCGGTTTTCCACCGTGGAGGGACGTTTGCAGGCAACCGGCACCGCCGGCAGCAGCCAGGCAACGTCCGAAAGCCGCAGCCAGTCCCTGCGCCGCACGGTGGAACAGTTTGATGAAAAAGATAAGTTCGAGTTCATGCTGTTGGATTCCTCCGGCGTGGTGCTGGCAACCTCCAGCGGCACCATGAACAAGAATCTGCTGAGCGAGGGCAGGGATTTTTATCAGGCTGTCACCGGCTCCACCGGCAGCGGCATGGTCACTTTCCGCACAGCGGACGGCGAACACGTGATGGCTGTTACCAGCCTGGTGCCTTATGCGGCGGGCAATGTGATGGCCATGCGCCTTGTTACCAGCCTGACGCTGGTGGACCGCCAGTGGTACAGCACGCTGATGGTTTCGTTCGGCGTGGCGGCGGTGGTGCTGGGGTTTGCGGTGTTCAGCGGCCTGTTTTTTATCCGCACCATTGTGCGGCCGCTGGGCCAGGTGGAAGCCACCGCTAATCGCATTGCCCACGGCGATTTGACCACCCGCCTGCCGGATGCCCCGTATGACGATGAGATCGGCCGCCTGTGCAAAGCCATCAACCAGATGGCCGAGGACCTGACAAAAACGGAACGGATGAAAAACGAGTTCATCTCCTCTGTCAGCCACGAACTGCGCACCCCGCTGACCAGCATCAAAGGCTGGGTGGAAACCATCGCCAACATCCGTGACCCTGATGACGAAAACTACCGCAAAGGTATTACCATTATCCGCAGTGAGACCGACCGCCTGTATGATATGGTGGAGGAACTGCTGGATTTTTCCCGCCTGCAAAACGGCATCAAGCTGAACTGCGAGGTGCTGGATTTTGTGGCCGAAGCCACCGACGCTGCCCTGTTTGTGGAAGCCCGCATCCGGCAGGAGGGGCTGCACCTTGTGTATGACGAACCGCCGGAGCCGTATCCCGTTTGGGCTGACCCCGCCCGCCTGCGCCAGGTGTTTGTCAACGTATTTGATAACGCCATCAAATATTCGCCGCCGGAAGGAACCATTTTCTTTACCCTGACCCGCACCGCCACCACCGTAACGGCCAGCATCCGGGATCAGGGCCGCGGCATTGCGCCGGATGACCTGCAAAACGTAAAGATGAAATTCTTCAAAGCCAAAAACGCCGTGCGTGGTTCCGGCATTGGCCTGGCGGTGGTGGATGAGATCACCAAAGCACTGGGCGGTACGGCGGATATCACCTCAACGTTGGGGCAGGGTACCACCGTTACCATCACCCTGCCCATCTACCACGCTGGGCAGGAACATCTGCACGAGCCGATTTGACCGCAAAAATAAAGGAGAACCCATGCCGCAAGAACAACGTCCAACTGAAAAATTCCGTACCTCTGTGGGCGGCCAGGCCCTGATGGAGGGCATTATGATGCGCGGCCCTGAAAAAATCTGCTGCGCGGTACGCCGCCCGGACGGCACGATTGATCTGAGCTATTCCGATGTGACCACCCACTGGTACAATAAAGTTCCCCTGGTGCGCGGAGTGTGCAATATGGTGGAAAACCTGATGAACGGGTACAAATACCTGATGCACTCCGCCGATATTGCCATGACGGAAGAGGAAAAAGAGGAAGAGAAGCAGAACGAGAGCAAGCTGGACCGCTGGCTGGACGAACACGCCGGCCCCAAGGTACAAAGTGCGCTGATGACCCTTTCCGCCTGCGCAGGTGTAGTGCTGGCAATTTTTTTGTTCACCTTTCTGCCTACGTTCCTGACTGGGCTGGTGGCAAAAGTGATCCCCATGGGGCGTTGGCCGCGGGTCATCTTGGAAGCAGTGCTCAAGCTGGCAATCTTTTTGGGTTACATGTTCCTCTGCACCCGCATGAAGGAAATCCACCGCATGTTCCAGTACCACGGGGCTGAGCACAAAACGATTGCCTGCTATGAGGCAGGTGAGGAATTGACGGTTGCTAACATCCGCAGACATACGCGGTTCCACCCCCGCTGTGGCACCAGTTTTTTGATTCTGGTCATTCTGGTCAGCATTGTGCTGTATGCGGTGCTGCCGTGGAGCGGTACCATGCTGCGCGTGCTGTACAAGCTGGCCATGCTGCCGCTGCTGGTGGGCATCTGTTATGAGATTTTGAAGTGGGCAGGGCGTTCCAACTCGCTGCTGGCACGGGCTGTTTCGGTGCCGGGGCTTTGGCTGCAGCACCTGACGACCTTTGAGCCGGAAGATGACATGATTGAAGTGGCCATCGCCGCCGTTACCCCCGTACTGCCCAAAAAGCCGGAGGACGGCCAATGGTAACGCCGCTTGCCCCACAGCAACTGGCGGGCATTCTGCCGCGCCAGGCTGTGCGCATGGTGCAGGATGCTCTGCAGGCCGCAGGCTGCCCCGATGCTGATTACGACGCCCGCGAACTGCTGCGCATTGCCGCTGGAAAAGATCCGCGCTTGCTGTTTGACCCGCTTACCCGGCCGCAGGCTGAGTGCCTGGCGGAACTGGCGGCTCAGCGCATGCAGCGGGTGCCGCTGCAATACCTGGCAGGGGAGTGGGACTTTCTGGGGTTGACCTTCAAAGTCGGCCCCGGTGTGCTCTGCCCCCGCGCAGACAGCGAGGTGGTGTGCGAAACTGCCATTGAGCTGTTGCAGCAGATGGGAAAACCTGAGCCCCGGGTGCTGGACCTGTGCGCCGGAACTGGCTGCCTGGGCATTGGCATCCGCCATTTTGTGCCAAGTGCCAGCGTGACCTGCGTGGAAAAAAGCCCGCAGGCGCTGCAATACCTGCAAGCCAACGTACATGGCACCGGTGTGCAGGCAAAGGCAGCGGATGTGCTGCAATACTGGCGAGAGCTTATGCCCCAAAGCGTGCAGCTGATCATCACCAACCCGCCGTACCTGACCGGGGCAGAGATGCAGGCCCTGATGCCGGAGACCGCCCACGAGCCAGCTATGGCGCTGGACGGCGGAACGGATGGGTTGGATTTTTACCGCGCCATTGCCGCCCACTACCGTGATATTGTCTGCCCCGGTGGGTGGCTGGTGTTTGAAATTGGCTGTGCCCAGCGGGCGGATGTGATGGAGATATGCCGCCAAAACGGCTGGCAGCAAGTGCAGGCAAGGAAGGATTACGGCGGCAACGACCGTGTGGTGTACGCCCAACGGGTGAAATAAATCTGATTTTCAACGTTTTGCAGCTGAAATGTGGAAAATGCGAAGAAAATTTTGAAAAGATGACAACAAATGGTTGTAATTCGTGCCGCGATTGGTTATAATAATACCTGATAAACGCAGGACGACCATTTGGATAGCGGCGCACCTGCCGTACAAAATAAAAACAGCACCGCAGTTGCCTGTGGTGCATACGGGATACAACGCACGATCGCTCAGATAAGGAGATATAAACTTATGGCAGCAAAAAAGGAAAGTTCATCCAAGCAGCTCCCCACCGGCCCGGCAGGGGATAAAAAGGCAGCGCTGGAGACGGCACTGGCCCAGATCGAAAAGCAGTTTGGCAAAGGCGCCGTGATGAAGCTTGGGACCAACGTTGCCATGCAGGTGGATGCCATTTCCACCGGCAGCCTGGGGCTGGACCTGGCGCTGGGCATCGGCGGCCTGCCACGCGGACGCATCATTGAGGTATATGGGCCGGAATCTTCCGGTAAAACCACCCTGGCCCTGCATGTTCTGGCTGAAGCCCAGAAGCTGGGCGGCGAGGTTGCCTTTATCGACGTTGAGCACGCCCTGGATCCCACCTATGCCCGCGCCCTTGGCGTTGACATTGACAGCCTGCTGGTCAGCCAGCCGGATACCGGCGAGCAGGCCATGGAAATCTGCGAAGCTCTGGTACGCTCCGGCGCGATTGACGCTATTGTTGTGGACTCTGTTGCTGCCATGGTGCCCAAAGCCGAAATTGAAGGCGAAATGGGCGATTCCCACGTTGGCCTGCAGGCCCGCCTGATGAGCCAGGCTCTGCGTAAGCTGACCGGCATCATTGGCAAAACAAACACCGTCTGCATCTTTATTAACCAGCTGCGCGAAAAAGTCGGTGTGATGTACGGCAACCCTGAAGTGACCACCGGCGGCCGCGCCCTGAAATATTATTCCTCTGTACGTATTGATGTGCGCCGCATTGAGGGCCTGAAGGACGCCAGCGGTTCCTTTATCGGCAACCGTACCCGCGCCAAGATCGTCAAGAACAAAGTGGCACCCCCGTTCCGTGAGGCCGAGTTTGACATCATGTTCGGCGAGGGAATCTCCAAACTGGGCGAAATGATCGATCTGGGTGCTAAGCTGGGCATTGTGCAAAAGAGCGGCGCATGGTTCAACTATGGCGATATCCGCCTGGGCCAGGGCCGCGATAACGCCAAGCTCTACCTGAAAGAACACCCTGATGTGGCTGCTGAGATTGAAAAGCAGGTGCGCGAAAATGCGGACCGTCTGCTGGCGGCCGGCAAAAAGGGAACCGTGAAGCCGCTGGAGAAGCCGGCTGTTACCCCCGTTGCTGCTGAAGATGCCCCTGCCGCTCCCATGGCGGATGCACCCAAGACCACCGGCAGCGAGATGGACCTCGACATCATGGTTGACGAATAAGCGATGCCGAAGCTGACACAGGTAAAAGAAACAAAAAGAGGCCGCTATGCGCTGTTCTTTGACGGCGAGTTTGCCTTTTCGCTGGACGAGGATACCTTTGCCATGGCGGGGCTGCATACCGGGGATGAGCTGGAAGAATGGCAGATCCATGACCTGCAGACCAAAAGCGACACCCGCAAGGCTGTGGATAAAGCCATGGACCTGCTGGCCCTGCGGGACCATGCAGCCGGGGAGCTTTATCAAAAGCTCTGCCGCAGCTTTGACCCCCACAGCGCTGCCGCCGCCGTGGCAAAAATGCAGGAGCTGAACCTGCTGGATGACGCCGGTTTTGCCCGCCGCCGTGCGGCGGAGCTGCTGCGCAAGCGCAAGAGCCGCCGTGCAATTCTGGATGATCTGCACGCCAAAGGCATTGACCGCGGCGCGGCCGCCGAAGCGGTGGAAGCGCTGTTTGCCCAAAGCGAGGAGGACGAGGAGGAAAACCCGGAGCTGGCCAATGCCCGCGCACTGGTGGAACGCCACTATGCCGCAAAGCTGGCACAGGGCAAATGGCAGCAGGTAGCTGCCGCTTTGGCACGGCGCGGGTTCTCCCACAGCGTGATCCGCCAGGCATTGGCAGATGCCGAGACAGAAGAAACCGAAGCGTAACACAAAAAAAGTACACACCGCAGGGGCAAAAAATGCTCCTGCGGCATTGTGGTATCAATGCACCGAACGGATAGCTTTGCCTGAATTTTGCCCAAGCAAGCGGCAGAGCCCAACATAACATACTGATAAAGAGAGACAGGAACAACAATACATGAATATTGCAATTATTTCCCTTGGATGCCCCAAAAACCAGGTCGATGCTGATGTATTCTGCCACGCGCTGATCAAGGCGGGCCACCAGACGGTTGCGGACCCCGAACAGGCGGACATTATTATTGTCAACACCTGCGGCTTTATCCAGTCCGCTAAAGAGGAAGCCATTGAAAACATTTTGATGGCCTGCCAGTATAAGCAGCAGAACCCCAACCTGAAGGTGATCGTGACCGGCTGCCTGGCTGAGCGCTATAAAACCCAGATTGTGAGCGAAATGCCGGAAGTGGACGCCGTTGTGGGCATTGGCTCCAACGCCGCTCTGCCCGCCATTGTGGAGCGCCTGACCGCCAACGGCGCGGGCCAGGTGGAAAGCTATGGCCCCAAATGCAATATGGAGCTGGGCGGTGCCCGTGTTATCAGCACGCCGCGCCACTATGCTTACCTGAAAATTGCCGAAGGCTGCAACAACCGCTGCCATTACTGCGCCATCCCGCTCATCCGCGGCCCGCTGCGCAGCCGCCCCATTGACGACTGTGTTGCCGAAGCTCGCTGGCTGGCCGGGGAGGGCGTGAAAGAGCTGATCCTGGTGGCGCAGGACCCCACCGCTTACGGCGAGGACTGGGGCAAACCCGGCGCAGTTTGCGAACTGTTGGATAAGCTGAACACCATTGAGGGCATCCGCTGGATCCGTGTGCTGTACGCCTACCCGGAGCGTATCTCCGATGAATTCATCGCAGCCCTTGTGCGCAACAATAAAGTTGTGCCGTATCTCGATCTGCCCATCCAGCACTGCGATGACGAGGTGCTGAAAAACATGAACCGCCGCGGCGGCCGCAAAGAAATTGAGGATGCCATCCGCCGCCTGCGCGCGGCCATCCCCAACATCACGCTGCGCACCACCCTGATTGCAGGTTTCCCTGGTGAGACCGAGGAACAGTACAGCGAGCTGTGCGACTTTGTCAAAACCGTCAAGTTTGACCGCCTGGGCTGCTTTGCCTATTCCGCCGAGGAAAACACCGTGGCCGCCAAGATGGACAACCAGATTGACGAGGAAGTCAAGCAGCGCCGCGCAGACCACATTATGGAGCTGCAGGCCGAGATCAACGCGGAAAAGGAAGCAGAAAAGGTCGGCAAGACCTATGAGTGCATCTGCGATGGCGTGGACGATGAAACCGGCATGTACCTGCTGCGCTCCGCAGCAGACTGCCCGGAAATTGATGGCAGCATCATGACCCCGGCAGATACCCCGCTGGAAGCCGGCGCGTTCTATAACGTTACCATCACCGATGCCGATACTTATGATCTTTATGGTTATGCGGAAAGCAAAGTGGAGGAATAAACCATGAATCTGCCTAACAAATTAACGATGATGCGTGTCATCATGGTGCCGTTCTTTATGGTATTTGCTGCCATGAGCCACATGGGCACGCCCCAGTTCAATGCAACGTATGCCTTGATAGCGGGTATTCTGTTTGCTGTGGCTAGCTTTACGGATTTCCTGGATGGCTACCTGGCCCGCAAGAACCACCTGGTAACGGACTTTGGCAAGTTTATGGACCCGCTGGCTGATAAAATGCTCACCACCGCCGCCATTATTTATATGGTGGTGGACGGTGTCTGCTCCCCCGTGGTGCTGGCCATCATCATGTTCCGCGAGTTTGCTGTGGCCGGTGTGCGCATGATTGCGGCAGAGTCCGGTACCGTCATTGCCGCAAACATGTGGGGCAAGGTCAAAACCGTGCTGCAGATGGTCACCATCATCTTCTATTACTTTGCCATGGCGCTCGCCCCGGCGGACGGCGTTGGGGTTATCAGCTTTACCACCCAGGTGCTGTGCTGGGCCGTTGCTGCCGTTACCGCACTTTCCGGCTGCATCTACCTGTGGCAGAATCGTTCCTGCTTTATGCAGGCAAAATGATGCTGCCCCCTTGCAACCGCTTATCAGGGCGGCTATAATAAATCTGAACGGTTTGCAGGTTTAGCCGCGCCGTACCAGCAAAGTTGGGAAAGGAAGTTCCTGTCCATGCAGATTTTTAATACCATGACCCGCAAAAAGGAAGATTTTATCCCGCAGGAGCCGGGCGTTTATCGCATTTACGTCTGCGGCCCTACGGTGTATAACTATATCCATATCGGCAATGCGCGCCCCATGATCGTGTTTGACACGCTGCGCCGCTATCTGGAGTACCTTGGCAACAAGGTGCTGTATGTCTCCAATATCACCGATATTGACGATAAACTGATCAAAAAAGGCCAGGAGAACGGCACCACCATGCAGGAGGTTGCCCGCAAGTTCGAGGCCGAGTACATCAAAGATTCCGAGGGCCTGAACGTTAAGACCCCCACCGTGCGCCCCCGCGCAACCGAGCATATCGGTGAGATCATCAAGATCGTCAAGGACCTGGTCGAATCCGGACATGCTTACGTTGCCCACAACGGCGATGTCTACTTCCGCGTTAAGTCTGATCCCGGTTACGGCAAGCTGAGCCACCTGAACCTGGACGACCTGGAAAGCGGCAACCGCGAACTGCGCAGCCAGATGGATGACGACCTGAAAGAAGACCCCGCAGATTTTGCTGTCTGGAAGGCCGCCAAGCCGGGCGAGCCTTCCTGGAACAGCCCCTGGGGCCAGGGCCGTCCGGGCTGGCACATTGAGTGCAGCGCCATGGCCCGTAAGCACCTGGGCAAGACCATCGACCTGCATGCAGGCGGCCAGGACCTGATCTTCCCCCATCACGAAAACGAGATTGCACAGTCGGAGTGCGCCAACGGCTGCACCTTCAGCCATTACTGGATGCACAACGGCTTTTTGAACATCAACAACCAGAAGATGTCCAAGAGCGCCAACAACTTCTTTACCGTGCGTGAAATTGCCGATAAGTACGGCTATGAGCCGATCCGTTATTTTATGCTCACCGCTGGTTACCGCATGCCGCTGAACTATACGGTGGACCTGATCGAGAGCTGCAAGAACAGCTTGGAGCGCCTGTACACCTGCCGCGATAACCTGGATTTTGCCATCCGCAATGCCCATGGCACTGACAATGCCCTGACTGAAAAGTGCGAAGAAGCACGCAAAAAGTTCAAGACCGCCATGGATGACGACCTGAACACCCCCGATGCTCTGGCCGCCATTTTTGAGTTCGTCAAGGACATCAACACCATGTCCGATGCTGCCGATAAGGCTACGTTGGAAAAGGCCGCCGCCACGTTTGACGAGCTGACCGGTGTGCTGGGCCTGATGTACAACCGCAAGGCCGCGGAAGCCCCCGACGAAGTGAAGCAGCTGGTGGAAGAGCGCGCCGCAGCCAAAAAGGCCAAGGACTTTGCCCGCGCCGATGCTCTGCGCGCCAAAATCACTGAGCTGGGCTGGAATGTGATGGACACCGCCAAGGGCCCGCAGCTGACCAAGCTATAATTATTACTGCACAATCACGGCAAAACAAAGGAATTGGAAACAGGGAAGCATCTGCCTCTGCTTCCAGTTCCTTATTTTATTGCAGCGGTAAATACGCTGCATGATCTGGAGAGTTCAGAATGACAAATACCAGAACCAAACAGGAAGAGCGAACGCTGTATATTATATTGGCCGTAGCGCTTGCCGCGCGCCTGCTGCTGGCCCTTGTTACTGAAGGCTACACCTATGATATGAGCTGCTTTGTAGCCTGGGGGGATAAGCTGGCCAGCGAAGGTCCCGCGGCCTTTTACAGCGCCGATTATTTTGCGGACTACCCGCCCGGCTACATCCTTGTGCTGGGGCTGGTCAGCCTGGTGCGCAAGGTGCTCCAACTGAGCTATGAATCCCGCTGGACCTATTTTTTGCTGGCACTGATCCCCGCAATCTGTGATTGTGCCGCAGTGGTGCTGCTGGACCATATCAGCCGCCGGTATATGGGGCAGAGCAGGGCACAGCGCTGCCTGGTGCTGTTTGCGGCGTTCTGCCCGCTGACCTTGTTTGATACCGGCATCTGGAAGCAGATCGATGGGGCTTTTGCGCTGCCGCTGCTGCTCTGCTTCTGGCTGCTGGAAGAGCGCCGCTACCTGCTCGCTGCGGTGCTGTACGGCGTGGCGCTGGCCATCAAGCCGCAGGCACTGTTGGCTGGGCCGGTGCTGGCCGTCTGCTTTTTGGTGGCTATTGCGGATGCCGTGCGGGATGGCAAAAGCCCGCTGAAATCGGTCGGCCAGATTTTTGGCGGTGCTGCGCTGGCTTTGCTGCCGCCGCTGCTGGCGGGCCTGCCGTTTTACGGGGCAAAAAATCTGGTGACATCCTTGATCGATAAGTACATCACCACGGCGTCTGGCTACCAGTATGCCACCATCAATGCGTTCAACTGGTTTGCAGCGCTGGGCGGCAACTGGCAGGCGCTGGATGTTTGCCCGGTGTTTAACCTAAGCTGGAAAGTGCTGGGCATTTTCAACATCGCTGTTATCACGGTGCTGCTTGTGGTGCTGGCGGTCATCAGCTGGCGGGCGGGGCGGTTTTCCCCGCTGCTGCTGGCAGCGTTTTACACGGTGGGGATTTTTACCTTTGCCCATTGCATGCACGAGCGTTACCTGGTGCTGGGCATGCTGCTGGTACTGCTTGCTGCGGCGCGCTGGAATGACATCCGTCTGTATGGCGCCGGGTTTGGTCTGTCGATAACGGGCTTCTTGAACCTGGAAACTGTGTATACCCTGGTAGGCAGCGATGACGAGTGGCTCAGCAGCGATACCAGCCGCGAGTTTGCCATGGCAGTCGGCTTTGCCGAAACGGCAGCCTTTGTGCTGCTGGCTTTCACCGCGTGGGCCATCTGCCGCCATGGAGCGATTTCTCCACTGGCAAAAGTGGAAACCATCGAAAAAGATAAAACAAAAACAGTGCAGAAAAAGCTGGAACTGTGCACCCTGCGCATTGATCCGCAGCCTGCCTGGACGGCTAAAGAGAAGAAAGCCTTGGCAACGCTGACGTTGATCGTTGCTGTGGTGAGCTTTGCCTACCTTGGCAGCATGAAAGCACCGCAGAATCCTGTGGATGCTACGGACAGCACGGCAACCATCGACTTTACCCCGCAGCAGGACGCGGTGGAAATCTGGGTGTACCCCGGCATTTCCACCGGCGGCAGCCTGCGCATCACGGATGCAGCGGGCAATGAGCTGTACCGGAAGGAACTGAGCTATGCAACGCCGTTCTGCTGGACCAAAACGGCCATCACGGCTCCGGCAGGGCAGACCCTGACCGCAACGATTGAAAATGCGCAGATGTTTGAACTGGCCCTGCGGGATGCCACCGGTGCGCTGGTGCCGGTAACGGGCGGCGATGCCCTGTTTGATGAGCAGAGCGAAGTGCCAGATACCATCAGCCAGCTGAACAGCATGTATTTCGATGAAATCTATCATGGCCGTACTGGGTACGAAATGCTGCACCGCATGACGGCATACGAAACCACCCACCCGCCGCTGGGCAAAGATTTTATCATGCTGGGCATTGCTATTTTTGGAATGACAGCCTTTGGCTGGCGCTGTGCCGGAACGCTGTTCGGCGTGATGCTGGTGCCGCTGATGTGGTGCTTTGCCCGCCGTCTGACCCACAAACGCTGGGCCGGGGCCATGGCAGGTGCGCTGATTGCCGCTGGGTTCATGCGATTTTCCCAAAGCCGCATTGCCACAATCGATATTTACGGTACGTTCTTTATCCTGTTAGGCGCATATTTTATGGTATGGTATTGCCAGAGCGTGCTGCAAAACGGCGTAGACGGCTCGCTGCTGCCCATGGCGCTGGGCGGCGTGGCATTTGGGCTTGGGTGTGCATCCAAGTGGACCGGAATTTATGCCGGGGCAGGGCTTGCGGTATTGTACCTGGGTGTGCTGTATGCCCGCTGGAAGCAAAAACAGCCGGGCTTCTGGAAAGAATTCCGGATGGCTGCTGTGGGCGGTGTGGCGTTTTACATCGTTGTGCCGTTCCTGATCTATCTTGCATCCTACCTGCCTTATTGGTGGAAAGACCCTACCTTTGGTTTGCGGGATTGGTGGGATTGCCAAACCTACATGTACTGGTACCATTCCACCCTGAAAGCAACCCACCCGTTTGAAAGCCGCTGGTACACCTGGCTGCTGGACCTGCGCCCAGTGTGGTATTACAAAAATTCTTACCTGGAAGCTGGGCTTCAGGGCAGCATTGCGGGTTTTTATAACCCGGTCATTTGCTGGGCGGGGCTGTTCTGCATTTTACTGCTGCTGTGGCGCCAGGTTTCGGCTCGCGGCACGGCAAAGGGAGCGGGCGTTCTGATCTTGTACGCCAGCCAGCTGCTTTCCTGGATGCTGGTATCGCGCTGCACTTTCATGTACCATTACTTCCCCAGCTCGGTCTTTGCGTTGACGGCCATTGTGCTGGTTTTAACGCAGATGAAGAGGCAGGACCGCGCCAAAAAGATTGGCGCGGGGCTGTGCATTGCGGCGCTGGTGTGCTTTGCCTGGTTCTATCCCGTTCTGTCCGGCTTGCCCGTGCCGACCCTGTGGGCGCAGAGCACCAAGATTTTGCCGAGTTACGGGTTCTATTAAGGCAGTTACGGGGAGTCTTTTCGGCCTTTTTGAAAAAAGGCCTGGCGAAAAACTTTAATTATTTTCACGAATTACATTATAGGCAATACCGCATAATTCTAAGTGCCGATACGGCGAGCGAGGTGCGGCAGA
>ERZ1673702.3220-NODE-3220-length-13023-cov-4.028917_pt1 | contig 13023 bp, 10 predicted proteins | sample MGYA00580232_ERZ1673702 | MGnify/ENA primary metagenome ERZ1673702 (study PRJEB41218, sample SAMN15661792) | gut metagenome | host: Homo sapiens | place: Canada: London | collected 2015-08-20/2019-03-30 | study: EMG produced TPA metagenomics assembly of... | reverse complement strand
AGCACTTTTCCAAAGTGCTTCTTCCATTGATATTTCTTTCTTTGGTTTAGCAGCTCTTGCCATCTATAATTCCCTCCGTTTTTTTTATCTTCGTCTAAAATAATTTCACATATATATCACTAAAACATTTGTCATTTATTCATCAACAATTATTTTGCCATTCCAATAATTAATATAATATTATATATTAATTATTGCTACCTTTCAACAAAAAGCAGGTGCGGATCTAATTCCACACCTGCCAAAAATATAATTATATAACTTTTATTATTCTTAATATCTAGAATAAATTGTCACTACTATAATTCTTTGATTACTTAACAACTCTTACCTTAATAACGCCGTCAATAGCTGAAAGCTTAGCTGTTACATCATCTGTGATAGCTGAACCTGTATCAAGAACAGAGTAAGCATAATCTCCTCTTGACTTGTTATCCATAGATTCGATATTAATACCTGCATCACCCATAACGCTTGTAAGCTTGCTTATGATTGCTGGAACATTCTTATGGCATACTGTAACTCTTCCTGCTGATGTACATACACCACAATCACAGTTAGGATAGTTAACTGAATTAACAATATTACCGTTTTCTATGTAGTTTCTTAATTCCTTAACTGCCATAACAGCACAGTTATCTTCTGCTTCTTCAGTTGAAGCACCAAGATGAGGAAGTACAATAACACCTTCCTGACCTGCTGTTGTTGTGTTAGGAAAATCTGTAACATACTTAGCAACCTTGCCAGACTTAATAGCATCAAGAATAGCTGGCTCATCAACAAGTACATCTCTTGCACAGTTTACAATAACTGTACCCTTCTTCATCATATCAAATGCTGCCTTATTAATCATACCCTTAGTGCTGTCAAGTGCCGGTACATGGATTGTGATATAATCACATTCCTTATATATATCTTCAACATTAACAATATGCTTAACTTCGCTTGAAAGATTCCAGGCTGCATTAACTGAAAGATATGGGTCATATCCATATACTTCCATTCCAAGGCTTATAGCTGCATTAGCAACTAACTGTCCAATAGCGCCAAGTCCGATAACACCAAGCTTCTTACCCTTGATTTCTTTACCAGCAAATGCTTTCTTAGCCTTTTCTGCTGACTTAGCAATATCCGCATCATCTTTATTATCTTCTACCCACTTGATACCACCAAGTAAATCTCTTGAAGCTAAAAGTAAAGCTGCAAGAACGTGTTCCTTAACTGCATTGGCATTAGCACCTGGTGTATTAAATACAACGATACCCTTATCTGCACATTTATCTAGTGGAATATTATTAACACCAGCACCAGCTCTTGCTATAGCAAGAAGATTATCTGGTAATTCCATATCGTGCATCTTGGCACTTCTTACAAGTACTGCATCTGCTTCTTCAAATGCTGCATTAGCATTATAATCGCTTGAGAAAAGGTCAAGACCTACAGAAGCTATATTATTAAGACAATTTACGTTAATCATTAGGCATTCTCCTTTTCGAACTTCTTCATAAATTCAACTAACTTCTCAACGCCTTCGATTGGCATAGCGTTATATATAGAAGCTCTCATACCGCCAACTGTTCTGTGTCCCTTAAGATTTACAAATCCGGCTGCTTCTGCTTCTTTAACAAACTTAGCATCAAGTTCCTTATCTCCTGTTACGAATGGAACATTCATAAGTGAACGGTCTTCCTTAACAACTGTTCCCTTAAACATCTTAGATTCATCAAGGAAATCATAAAGAATTTCAGCCTTCTTTTCATTGTGTTCTTTCATAGCTGAAAGTCCACCCATCTTCTTAATCCACTTAAATACCTTGCCGCAGATATAGATATTGTAGCAAGGAGGTGTATTATAAAGAGAATCTGCATCTGCCTGTGTCTTCCACTTTAACATTGTTGGTGTTCCTGGAAGTACATCATCTGTTATAAGGTCTTCTCTTATAATAGCAATAACAACACCAGCAGGTCCGATATTCTTCTGAACTCCGCCGTATACTACACCATATTTTGTTACATCAATTGGTTCTGATAAGAAACAAGATGAAACATCTGATACAAGTATATGTCCCTTAGTATTAGGAAGTGTCTTATACTTTGTTCCATATATTGTGTTGTTCTCACAGATGTATACATAATCTGCATCCTCTGGAATATCAAGATCTGAACAATCTGGTATGTATGAATATGTCTTATCCTCTGAGGAAGCTACAGCAACAGCCTCACCATATATTTTAGCTTCGTTAAATGCTTTCTTAGCCCACTGACCAGTAATAATATAAGCTGCTTTTTTGTTCTTCATAAGGTTCATAGGAACTTCTGCAAAGAACTGTGATGCTCCACCCTGAAGGAATAATACCTTATAATTGTCAGGTATATTCATAAGCTCTCTTAAGTCTTTTTCAGCTTCTTTGATGATGTTATCGTAAACCTTGGAACGATGGCTCATCTCCATAACCGACTGACCAGAACCCTGGTAATCTAACATCTCATCTGCTGCTTCCCTTAATACTTCTTCGGGTAATACTGCTGGACCTGCACTAAAGTTATAAACTCCTGCCACTTTCTCTTCCTCCTGATTCATTTCAATAATTAATCATAAACCTTTAATCATAAGTAAATATATTCAAAATAACTTAATATATTAAAAATTTATTAACATTTATTCTATTCCTGCTAAATCGCTCTGTCAAGTTAATATTTTATCATAATAAAGTATTTGCTGTACTTTTTTTAATACCAAAAGGCTGATGCTTAATTAGTACTCTCCTTTTTATTAAGATCATCTCTGTCAAACGCTTCTGATATAGGTGCTCCAGGTGCAACCATAGGGAATACCTTATCATCTTTGCATATATCACATTCAATGACGCAAGGTATATTAAGCTCGATAGCTTCTTTAAGAGCCTTCTCAAAGCTTTCTATATCTGCTACGCGGTATGCCTTAGCTCCCATACCTTCTGATACCTTAACAAAATCAACCTGATCGTTAAGTACTGTTGCAGAATAACGCTGTCCATAGAAAAGATCCTGCCACTGGCGTACCATACCAAGAACGTGATTATTAAATATAACCTCGATTATTGGAATATTGTAACGTGTAGCTGTTGCAATCTCATTCATATTCATACGGAAACAGCCATCTCCTGCTATATTAATAACAACCTTATCACGACAGCCAACCTTAGCACCTATGCTTGCACCAAGTCCATATCCCATTGTGCCAAGTCCACCTGATGTAAGAAGTGTTCTTGGACTTTTGAACTTATAATGCTGTGCAGCCCACATCTGGTGCTGTCCTACATCTGTAGATATAATTGCATCTCCGTTAGTAATCTCATATATCTTTTCCATAATATATGGTCCATTAAGAACATCTTTTCTATACTTCATAGGGAACTTTTCTTCATAATTTTTGATATGTTCCATCCATTCTGTATGCTCTGACTGCTCAAGCTTGGCATTAACTCTCTTTAGTATCTCAGCCGCATCACCTATTACAGAAGCATCTGTATGTATATTCTTATTAACCTCAGCCGCATCTACATCAAACTGAAGAATTTTCGCATTCTTTGCAAATTTCTTTGTATTTCCTGTAACCCTGTCAGAAAATCTTGCACCGATTGTAATAAGAAGGTCACATTCTGACACACCAAAGTTAGATGTCTTAGTTCCGTGCATACCAAGCATACCTGTATAATGAGGATCTGAACCATCAAATGCACCTTTACCCATAAGTGTATCGCATACAGGTGCATCTATCTTTTTAACGAATTTTCTTAATTCATCCGAAGCTTCTGATGCAATAACTCCGCCGCCAACAAATACATATGGCTTCTTAGCAGCTTTAATCATAGCAACTGCATTTTCTACATCTTCTTCTGTGATTGTATCTGTAACTCTCTCAATTGGCTTAGGAGTTTCTTTAATGTAATCACACTCATTAGCTGTTGCATCTTTAGTTATATCAACAAGAACAGGACCCGGACGTCCTTCCTTAGCTATCTTAAAGGCTCTTCTTAATGTAGCAGCAAGATCCTTTACATCTTTTACAATAAAGCTGTGCTTAGTAATCGGCATAACTATTCCAGCTATATCTACTTCCTGAAAACTATCTCTACCAAGGAGTGGAAGTGTAACATTACATGTAATGGCAACGATTGGAATTGAATCCATCATAGCTGTTGCAATACCTGTTACAAGATTAGTGGCACCAGGTCCTGATGTCGCAAAGCATACACCAACCTTTCCTGTTGCTCTCGCATATCCGTCTGCGGCGTGAGATGCACCCTGTTCGTGAGATGTAAGGATATGTGTTATCTCATCTGAGTGCTTATATAACGCATCATAGACGTTAAGAATGGCTCCACCTGGGTATCCAAATACAGTATCTACACCCTGTTCTTTTAAGCATTCAACTATAATCTCTGAACCATTTAATATCATTAGTCTGTCTTCCTTTCATTATATTTATCATTCTATTTTATCTAAATATACTTATTATGCCTCTGGTGTCTTTAAAACAGCACCTCTGTTACCTGATGTAACCATTGAAGCATATCTCTTAAGATATCCTGTTGTTACCTTAGGTTCTCTTGGCTGCCATTTTGCTTTTCTTGCAGCAAGTTCTTCATCAGAAACTTTAAGTTCAAGCTTTAAGCCTGGAATATCAATGCTTATGATATCGCCTTCCTCTACTAAAGCAATAGGACCGCCTACTGCTGCTTCTGGTGAAACGTGTCCGATAGAAGCACCACGGCTTGCACCTGAGAAACGTCCATCTGTAATAAGTGCAACTGATGAACCAAGTCCCATACCAGCAATAGCTGATGTTGGGTTAAGCATTTCTCTCATACCAGGGCCACCCTTAGGACCTTCATATCTGATAACAACAACATCACCAGGTACAATCTTTCCACCCTTGATAGCTGCAATAGCATCTTCTTCACAGTCAAATACTCTTGCTGGACCTTCGTGTACAAGCATTTCATCAACAACTGCTGAACGCTTAACAACTGAACCATCTGGTGCAAGGTTACCAGAAAGAACTGCAAGACCTCCTGTCTTACTATATGGCTTATCAACTGGTCTTATGACTTCTTCATCTTTATTATAAGCCGTAGCAATGCACTCACCGATTGTCTTTCCTGATACTGTCATACAATCTGTATTAAGAAGTCCAATATCAGCAAGCTCCTTCATAACTGCATATACACCACCGGCTTCATTAAGATCTTCCATATATGTAGGACCTGCTGGTGCAAGGTGGCAGAGGTTAGGTGTCTTTTCGCTTATTGGATTAGCGAACTTAATATCAAAATCAAAACCAATCTCGTGTGCAATAGCTGGAAGATGTAACATACTATTTGTTGAACAGCCAAGTGCCATATCAACAGTAAGTGCATTCATAATAGAATCCTTTGTGATAATATCTCTTGCTGTAATACCCTTATTAACCATATCCATAACAGCCATACCAGCGTGCTTAGCAAGCTTAATTCTCTCTGAATATACGGCTGGGATTGTTCCATTCCCACGAAGTCCCATACCAAGAGCTTCTGTAAGACAGTTCATAGAGTTAGCTGTATACATACCTGAGCAAGAACCACAAGTAGGACATACCTTTTCCTCAAATTCAAGAACATCTTCTTCTGTCATTGTTCCAGCGGCATATGAACCAACTGCCTCAAACATAGATGAAAGACTTCTCTTCTTACCCTTTACGTGACCTGCAAGCATAGGACCACCTGATACAAATACTGTAGGAAGGTTAAGTCTTGCTGCTGCCATAAGAAGTCCCGGAACGTTCTTATCACAGTTAGGTACCATAACAAGTCCGTCAAACTGATGTGCAATAGCCATACATTCTGTTGAGTCAGCTATTAAATCTCTTGTTACTAAAGAGTACTTCATACCAACGTGTCCCATAGCAATACCATCACACACTGCGATAGCTGGGAATACTACTGGAACACCACCAGCTTCTGCTACTCCTAACTTAACTGCATTAACAATCTTATCAATATTCATATGACCTGGTACTATTTCATTATATGAACTTACAATACCAATCATAGGTTTCTTCATCTCTTCTGCTGTGAAGCCAAGTGCATTAAAAAGGCTTCGTGCAGGCGCCTGCTGCATACCGCTTCTTGCGTTATCACTTACCATAACTATTCTCCTTGTAAATCTAATTCTTTAAGTTAAAATGTTCTCTTAGCTCGCATATTTACATAAAATACATAACTTATTCCAATATTCGTTAAGCCTTCATACATTATACTGCTTCACTAATTATCCAGCTTTTATACATTATGCTGCCAGGAAACATTTATCATTACTGTCTATACTTTATTTATACTCTCTCTGCTATAAGGTCACCCATCCTGTCTGTTCCGACCTTTGTGCAGCCTTCTGAATAAATATCTGTTGTTCTGTAGCCTTCCTTAAGGACTGCTGCAACTGCTGCCTCAATGGCATCTGCTTCCTTATCAAGGTCAAGTGAATATCTTAACATCATAGCTGCTGAAAGGATAGTTGCTATAGGGTTAGCTATATTCTTTCCTGCTATATCTGGTGCTGAACCATGGCTTGGCTCATATAAGCCTAACTTAGTCTTACCAAGGCTTGCTGATGATAACATACCGATAGAACCTGTTATCATACTTGCTTCATCTGAAAGAATGTCACCGAACATATTCTCTGTAAGAATTACATCAAACTGTCCCGGATTCATAACAAGCTGCATAGCACAGTTATCTACAAGCATATCCTCTAATTCAACTTCTGGATAATCTTTAGCAACTTCGTGTACAATCTTTCTCCAAAGTCTTGAAGAATCAAGTACATTTGCCTTATCTACACTTGTTACTTTCTTTCTTCTCTTCATAGCAATTTCAAAGCCCTTGATTGCTATCCTTCTAATCTCTTCTTCATTATATGTAAGAGTATCTATGGCAGTCATAAGTCCGTCAACTTCTTCTGTGTGTCTTTTACCAAAGTAAAGACCACCAGTAAGCTCTCTCATAATAACCATATCGAAGCCATCTCCGATTATCTCTTCCTTGAGAGGGCAGGCTGCCTTTAACTCATTGTATAAATATGCAGGACGAATATTAGCAAATAACTCCAAATCGTTACGAATCTTTAATAATCCAGCCTCTGGTCTTAGGTCAGGTGCAACATCATACCATCTTGAGTTACCCACGTTTCCACCAACAGCACCAAGAAGCACTGCATCTGAAGCCTTAGCAATTGCTACTGCCTCATCTGTAAGAGGTACTCCACACTCATCAATAGAGCAGCCTCCCATTAAAATCTTCGTATAATCGAACTTATGTCCATATTTGTCAGCCACTGCATTTAACACTTTAACTGCTTCTGCGACTATCTCTGGTCCGATTCCATCACCGGGAATTAAAGTTATTTTACAATCCATAACGTATCCTGCCTTTCCTTCTTGTACTAACGCCCTACTTAAGTTTATTAACCCACTTTCAGGCTATTGGTTAATATATTACTCCATAATAGTGCATTTTTCAAGTATTTGTACAATATCGACAGTACCAAAACACCCATTTTTATCAAAATAGAAAAAGCTCATTCTCGCACCGTATTCGGTCGTTTGCATCAACCCACATCTTCGTGCGGACACGTATTATCGTCATATGATATTTTTTGTATAACAGAGAATCCTATCAGAATTTCCCATTACACAAAAAAGCTTCCAGTACCATTTACCGGCACTGGAAGCTAAATCTTTTAATTCTGATTTATTATTCTCTCTGATTATTCTTCTGATGAAGCTGGCTTTTCTACCTGAGCAATTGCTTTCTTCTGCATTGTTATACGGCAGTTCTTATTGTTACCAAATTCAACGATAACATCATCTTCTGTTATATCAAGAATAACACCATAGAAACCACTTGTTGTAAGAACATAATCACCTATCTCCATAGAGTCCATAAGCTGCTGCTGTTCTTTCTGCTGTTTCTTCTGTGGCTTAATTGCGAAAAAGTACATTAATGCACCAAGTGCAACTACATATACTACAATAATACCAAGCTGTCCCATATATATTCCTCCTAATTACTTGCCTTCATACAGGCTCAATATTGTTATAATACCTTAATTGTGGTCATATGTCCATTGTTTAATGATAAATTTATAGCATTTTTATGATTTTAAATATTTATGCACTGCCATTAATTATTTCTTATCATAAGTCTTAAGCAGATACAATCTCTCATCCTTAAAGCTCTTGTAATTTCCTGCATCAATAGCACCCCTGATATCTTCCATAAGATGATTATAGAAGTAAAGGTTATGAAGCACGCAGAGTCTCATTCCAAGCATTTCCTTAGCCTTAAGCAGATGTCTTATATATGCTCTTGAATAATTCCTACAGGCTGGACACTGGCAGCCCTCCTCGATAGGTGATGTATCCTTTTCATACTTTGCATTGAAAAGATTAATCTTTCCAAACTTTGTATACACGTGTCCGTGACGTCCATTTCTTGATGGATATACACAGTCAAAGAAATCAATACCCCTGTCAACCGACTCTAAGATATTAGCTGGTGTACCAACTCCCATAAGATAAGTTGGCTTGTTCTGTGGAAGGTATGGAACAACCTCGTCCAGAACGTGATACATTTCTTCGTGTGTCTCACCAACCGCAAGACCGCCAACTGCGTATCCGTCAAGATCAAGCTCTGATATGCGCTTTGCGTGGTCAATTCTTATATCATCATAAATTGCCCCCTGATTAATACCGAATAACATCTGACTCTTATTTATAGTATCTTCAAGTGAATTAAGACGATTCATCTCCTTCTTACAACGCTCAAGCCATCTTGTAGTTCTCTCAACTGAATTAATAATATACTTTCTATCAGCCTTAGCAGGCGCACACTCGTCAAATGCCATTGCTATAGTCGAACCCAGATTAGACTGAATCTGCATACTTTCCTCTGGCCCCATAAATATCTTATGTCCATCTATATGTGACTGGAAAGTTACTCCTTCTTCCTTAATCTTACGAAGTCCCGCAAGTGAGAACACCTGAAATCCGCCCGAATCTGTAAGAATAGGCTTATTCCAGTTCATAAACTTGTGAAGACCTCCAAGCTCTTTTATAAGCTTATCGCCTGGTCTTACATGGAGGTGGTAAGTATTGGATAACTCTATCTGTGTTCCTATTTCCTGTAAATCTGTTGTAGCAACTGCACCCTTAATAGCAGCCACTGTACCAACATTCATAAATACAGGTGTCTGCACAGTTCCATGAACTGTTGTAAATTCAGCTCTTTTTGCTCTTCCATCTGTCTTTAATATCTTGTACATATTCTCTCTTTCCTTATATATAATCTTAAATTAATTGCCCTTAAATATACAACCTATATTTCTCAACAAATATATATAATCTGCATCTCTTAATAAAATGCAATCTATATATCTAACAAATATATAACTCTTAATCACTCTGTTCTATAATAAATAATTCCTGATTAATCTCTCTTATAAAACTCTGCTATTCTGTCAATTCTTGATGTCATATTGGCAAATATCATATCCACAAGAGTAACTGCTGTCATCGCCTCGACAACAACTACAGCTCTTGGAACTATCATTGGGTCGTGTCTTCCCTTTATTGATACCTCTATATCTTCGCCAGATTTGCTGACCGTCTCTTGAGTTCTTGCTATTGAAGGTGTAGGCTTGACTGCCGCTCTTATGATTATATCAGAGCCATCGCTCATACCACCAAGCACACCACCACTGTGATTGGTCTTTTTGACAATCCTTCCATCTTTAATAGTAAAGCTGTCATTATTCGTACTTCCTGTACTGTCTGCTGCTGCAAATCCATCACCAATTTCAAAGCCTTTTACAGCACCAATGGACATTATAGCCTTTGCAAGATTAGCATCCAGCTTCTCAAATACAGGGTCTCCAACACCAGCCATCATACCAGTTACAACACACTCAATTATTCCACCCATTGAATCCTGCTCTTTCAGCTTCTCATCTGCGTACTTCTCAACCTGCATAGCAGCATTACTGTCTGGCATATTAAATGCGTTATTATCACGTTCTTTCAAATCAAAATTATTATAGTCTATATTAATTCCGCCAATTCTTGATGAATATGCGCATACATTTATTCCAAGCTCCTCTAATATCTTAACAGCTATTGCTCCTGCCGCAACCCTGCCTATAGTTTCCCTTCCAGAGCTTCGTCCGCCGCCCCTGTAATCCCTGAAACCATATTTTTCATCAAATGTATAATCTGCATGTCCAGGTCTGTAATAGCCTGCTATCTCAGAATAATCTGCTGAACGCTGTGTTTTATTATATACTACCATAGAAATCGGCGTTCCTGTCGTCTTTCCTTCAAATACACCTGACAAAATACTTACTTTATCATCTTCTTTCCTAGGTGTAGTATACTTTGACTGTCCTGGTTTTCTTCTGTTAAGAAACTTCTGTATATCTTCTTCACAAAGAGAAATTCCCGCAGGACAGCCATCAACAACAACTCCGAGTCCCTCTCCGTGAGATTCACCCCAAGTCATAAATTTAAAAATATTTCCATATGTCGAACCTGCTGCCACTTATCTGCCTCCCATTCTGTATACATCTATATAAAAAACTGATATTATCTATAAAATAACACTCTATAGATAATATCAGATTTCCATTAATTATTCAAAACATTTTCAAGATTAATTCTAAGCTCATCTAACTGATGTGCTAAATCTGCATTCATCTTCTCAGGCTTACACTTGACAACAATTCTTTTCAACTGGTTCATAGCTTCCTTTACAGCCTTCTTCTTAGCTTTATCCCATACCTTTTTATTCTGGCTGTATTCGCCCTCAGCTCTCTTTAAAGTATTCTCAGCTTCAATATGCGAATTCCAGTATTCCTCATTCTTCTTATCCTGCTCGCCATACACTTCCGCTTCCCACTTAGCTCTCTCAATCTCTTCCTCTGACATATTAGAGCTTGAAGTTATCGTAATAGACTGCTCTCTTCCAGTTCCAAGGTCTTTAGCTGATACATTGACAATTCCATTGGCATCAATATCAAATGTTACCTCTATCTGTGGAACACCTGCCATAGCCCTCTTGATACCATTAAGCTTGAAATTACCCAAAAGCTTATTATCCCTTGTAAATCTTCTCTCACCCTGAAATACCTTAATATCTACTGATGTCTGGAAATTACCAGCCGTAGTAAATATCTGGCTGTGTCTTGTAGGTATTGTAGTATTACGCTCTATAAGTCTGCTTGCAATTCCTCCAACAGTCTCTATTGACAACGACAAAGGTGTTACGTCCATAAGTATAATCTCTGATGCCGCTGAGCCTGGCATAAGCTGGTTGCCAAGCTTACCACCCTGAACCGCCGCACCAAGTGCCACGCACTCATCAGGATTAAGATTTCTTGATGGTTCTTTTCCCATAATCTGTCTTACCTTATCCTGAACCGCCGGAATCCTTGTTGAACCTCCAACAAGAAGCACCATTCCTATATCATTCTTATTAAGTCCTGCATCATGGAGAGCATTTTCAACAGGAATAACTGTCTTATCAACAAGATCAGCCGTCAGCTCATTAAACTGCTGTCTTGAAATATTCATATCCATATGATGTGGTCCATCTTTAGCCATCGCAATAAATGGGAGATTAATATTGGCATTAAATGCAGACGACAATTCTTTCTTGGCTTTCTCAGCCTCTTCTCTTAATCTCTGCATAGCTGAAGCATCTTTAGACAGATTAATTCCATCAGTCTCTTTAAAGCGTTCAACAAGATAATTAACAAGCCTTGCATCAAAATCATCTCCACCAAGATGATTATCACCTGACGTTGCAAGCACTTCAATAACATTATCCCCTATATCAATAACCGAAACGTCAAAAGTTCCTCCGCCAAGATCATAAACAAGTATCTTCTGAGGATTGCCATTATCAAGCCCATAAGCAAGTGCCGCACTTGTCGGTTCATTAATAATTCTAAGAACATTAAGACCAGCTATCTTACCCGCATCCTTAGTTGCCTGTCTCTGTGCATCATTGAAGTATGCCGGTACTGTTATAACAGCATCTGTAACTTCTTCGCCTAGGAAATTCTCCGCATCGTTCTTTAACTTCATCAAAATATATGCCGAAATCTCCTGTGGTGTATACGGCTTGCCATCTATCTTCTTCTTATAATCTGTACCCATATATCTTTTGATAGAGAAAATGGTTCTATCTGAATTAACTGATGCTTGTCTTCTAGCTGTATCTCCAACAAGACGTTCTTTGTTCTTGGTAAATGCAACAACTGATGGTGTCGTTCTATAGCCCTCACTATTAGTTATAACTGTCGGTGTATCACCTTCTATCACCGCCACGCAGCTATTAGTTGTTCCCAAATCAATTCCGATTACCTTGCTCATAATTCCTCCATCACTCATAGATTATCAATAAATCACAATACAATTCCATTAATAATATAAGTGTATCACATTTATTGGGAATTACCATTAATAAAAGCGGAATTAATTAGAAAAATTATATAAACTTATTTACTTATATTCCATACTCTTATCTGTAACTATGATTAATAAATCTCACAGTTATAAATATATCCGCAGTCACAGCTTACAACAAACCTCTCACCTCTAAGTGTATTTGTAATTCTAGGCATTGTTCCACATTTGGGACATCTAACTTTAATTTCCCTGTTTTGCATCATTTCTCTTTCTGCTTGTCTTGCTAATATAATCGCCTCTTCCTGTATCATACAACCACTCCCCTACATTTATAAAACAATTGCTTTTTACCATTCAAAATAACATACTCCTAAAACACAACCGTATTTTCATCTAGTTTTTGAATTGTTTTGTTACCATTCAAAATAACATACTCCTAAAACCCTCATACTGCCCTATATGCAGTAGTGTCGGTTTTGTTTCCATTCAAAATAACATACTCCTAAAACGTCAATGTTAGTTATTTCATCATCGGCTAAG
>ERZ1673702.3209-NODE-3209-length-13063-cov-3.712023_pt1 | contig 13063 bp, 7 predicted proteins | sample MGYA00580232_ERZ1673702 | MGnify/ENA primary metagenome ERZ1673702 (study PRJEB41218, sample SAMN15661792) | gut metagenome | host: Homo sapiens | place: Canada: London | collected 2015-08-20/2019-03-30 | study: EMG produced TPA metagenomics assembly of... | reverse complement strand
CTTGGTTCGGATATTGAAAATACAAATACGGAGTTCCCGACAGAAACGACTATCGTCCAATTGGCAGTTACTGATAAAGCAGGGCATGATTATTGGAAAAATTATCAAGGAGATAAGAAAGTATGGGTGGACCATTTGGGAACGGGTTATTATGTTCCAACTCCCATCCGGTTTGAGAAGAACTTTCCTCAATACTCGCGAATGCAAAATACAGGAAAGGAAACAAAGGGTGATTGGGTTTCTTTGGTTGTAGATCATGGAAAGGCACCGAAAAACGGAAGTTATGAATACGCTGTTCTGCCTCAGATGAATGAAACTCTGATGAAGAAATTTGCAAAGAAGCCCACTTATAAGGTATTACAGCAAGACCGGAATGCACATATTGTAGAGTCCGTTTCCGAACAGATCATTTCTTATGTGTTGTTTGAAACTCCTGAAACGACATTGCCGGGTGGTTTATTACAACGTGTGGATACTTCCTGTCTGGTTATGATTCATAAAGGATCTGCTGATAAGATTAAGTTGACGGTGGCACAACCGGATTTGGCTTTGTATCGCGGTCCAAGCGATGAAGCGTTTGATAAAGATGGGAAACGTATCGAACGTAGTATCTATTCACGACCATGGATTGAAAATGCCAGTGGTGAAATACCTGTGACTGTAACGATAAAAGGGCAATGGAATGTAGAAGAAACTCCCTTTTGCAAGGTGATTTCTTCTGATAAGAAGCAAACAGTTTTGCAGTTCAGTTGCAAAGATGGTGCTAGCTTTGAAGTGGAGTTAAGGAGATAAAAGTCAGACAATAGGAGATCATTTGCTTTCCCTGATAGGGGAACAGTAGTTTCTCTTGGAGAAACCATAGTTTCCATGCCGTTGAAACTATTGTTTCTAGGTGCTGAAACTACAGTTTCCCAATGCTGAAACTTTAGTTTCCCGGTACGAAACCTTTGGTTTCAAGCCTTGAAACTAAAAGTTTCCCTACGAGAAACAAGGGTAATGCATTCATGAAATAAATAGGATTGCCTGGAGCTTCCGGAGTGAATACCTCCGCGTTGTGAAATGTAGCTTATCTGTTTCTGGTGACAGCATTATTGTTGTCACACTGCTGTCACCTATTGCTGTCACGGTGTTAATTGTTAATAATCAAACCGTTAAGCAGCAATCGGTGACAGGTGACAGATATATAATTAAAATAATTGTATAGAGAGGTTAGAACATAAACATGGCAACGGCAACAATACGGTTGTTACATACGGCATGGGTATCTTGAATTTTCCCATTGGACGTATTGAGCGAACCATACCATGCAGAGCTTAATGTATATTCCAACCCGAATTTCCAGTGGGGGACATTGTAGGTCAGTTCTGCTCCTGCCGTAACTAATTGGTTAAGGTCTGTTCCTGTTCCATAAAGTTTTGCATCATTTCCTTTGGGAGCATATAGTGCATCACTTGTTCCCAGATTCTTGGCATAGCCTACGAAGATTCCCGGCTTCCATTTCTGTCCGTAGACAACGTTGAACCAAGAGCTGGAGAAACGTATCGGAGTATATTCTTGTTCTCCCGTTTGTTCGTTGACAGACTTGATCCCGAATCCACCCAAACCGGAAGCTTGTGTCAGATTGGATCCTAATACACTCTTCGCACCTATAAACCAATCTTTATTCGTATATTTTACATGGGCTTCGTAGGACAGGGTGGTAATGCGTTCGTCCACCTTGAAGGTTGTTTCCATTGAATGCATATAGCCGGTATACGGGTCTGTAAAATAATGATGGAGTATTGCTTCCGTTCTAGGTTTCAGTGAAAGCATTTCGACGCCTACTCATGCTTGCAATTGTTTACTTTTATAGTCTAATCCTAAGTAAATTTCGGGAATACAGCTTTGCTTCAGATACTTATGTGTTTTCCCTTCCGGTCCTTGTGAAGTATATTGTGATTGCCACACTGCGGCTCCGGTAAGTTGGAAATTCTTGTTTGTATAGCGATAACGAATTTGTGGCGCACGGCTGAATGGTTGGAACGGTGCTCCTACGGAGAGATTAAGAATCTGCGGAGACACATCTCCGAATAACGGATGCCAGTTTTGCCCGAGCAATAAAGCCGATTTACCCCAATCCAGATTCAAATAAGCATGACGAAGGCGAATGACCGAATAAGAAGTGCCTGTGCCGCGGAAGTCGACTTCTACTTTGGCAGACGTCTTGGCTGTTCCCAGTTTTGGACCGGCAACGTCTACTCCAAGGCGTGAATATAAAGTATAGAAGTTACTGTTGGGTGTTGAGGTCAAATCGTTCCCCTCCGGATCACGCACTTTGTCTTTTGGATACATATAAAACAATCCGTCTACGGTTTCTTCGTTAGCACGACTATTATAATAGAAGTCAGTACGAATCTGTCCGTAGAATTTGAACTTGAAATCCTGCATTTGTGCGAAACTGCCCGATACGGTTATCAGACAAAGAAAGATTAGAATGTATTTTTTCATAATGTGCATGTTTGTAAACGGGCGCAAAATTACGTAAAATTACTGGTTATCAGTTCATCGTTGATTAAAAAAGGCAAGGATTGCCTGATTATATTTATTGAGACTTGTGCTTTTATGAATTGCTTTCAGTAATTTTCTGTCTGCTTGCGGCATTAAATATTCCCAGAAAGTTTTCATTTTGTTCAGAAGTTGTTCGTCTCCTCCTTCCAACTGTTCTGCATATTGATTGTATACGCATTTGTGCATAGATTGCAATTTTTCTCTCATTTCATCGAACTCGAGTGCACGGTTTTGTCTATACTCCAAAGCTAATGCCGGGTTGGCAAGTAATCCCCGTCCTATCATCATTCCGGCTAGTCCGGGAAACTGTTCCTGAATGCGGTGAATATCTTCTACACTATTGATATCCCCATTATAGATGAGCGGATGTTTGCAGACTCCCTGAAAGGCTTCAAACGCTTTAAGGTCGACTTCTCCTTTATATTGCTGTTTTCCCAAGCGGGGATGCATAACCACTTGTCGTAGGGGGAGCTCATTGATAATCGGAGCCAGTTTCAGACATTCCTCCGGATCTTCCCAACCCAACCTCATTTTGATAGAAAAACTAATTTGCGGATATTCCGTAATCAGCCAGCTAAGTAACGCTTGCACTTCTTCGGGATAAGGAAGAATACCGGAACCATTGTGGCGTTTAGCCAGCATGGGAAAAGGGCACCCCATATTGATATCGACTTCCTTATATCCCTTTTCAATGAGTAGGGATAAGATTTTTTCTGCTTTCTCAAAAGAGGGAGCTATCAGTTGTGGAATCAGATGGGGTACTTGATTATTCCCGGGCTCGATTCCTCGGACATCTCTATGGCGAAATCCGCCTTTTTCGAGTCGTACAAATGGGGTATAATAAGTATCTATACCTCCGAAGCAGGCAGCATGAGCATTACGGTAAATCACGTCGGTATACCCTTGTAATGGGGCAAAATGAATAGGAAGAGTCTTTTGCATTGTTTTTATTTTTGTGCAAACTTATATATAAATGTTGATTTATACGCTAGTTGAGTAAAGAAAAATGCTTTTTCGGAGGAGAAGAAAGGGAAGAGGGTGGAAAGATATGGTAAAAGTAAAAGAGAGGAACCTCGCGGTCCCTCTCTTTCTGATGTTAAATTGATTAAAGTCTGATTTTTATAAACGTTTTCTATGATTGAAGGTTAGAAAAATTGGGGGATATGCTTTTATTCTACAACGTTTATAGTCAGTTCACGTACTACTTGACCACCTTGATGGACGTAGTTTGCATTGTTGGCTACGAAGGTAGCGGTATATGTTCCGGCCTCCTCGTAGGTATGTGAGTATATCTCTAATGTTTGCGAGATATTTTTGATGGCTACACCAGCGTCAGGATCGCAGGAACCATTGAGGAGGATTGGATTGGAAATAAGCCAAGTATCTCCTTTGGTATAATCTTTGCTACCCCCGCTAGTTACGAAATCGTTTGGTTGGCTAATTCTCCAAAAATAAGGAATATTACCATCCACTGTGGTGTATGCTATCTTGTCTGCATATTCAGCACTTTTCATTTCTTCAAGTGTGAGATTTTTGTTTCCTAATGCTTCCTTCAGTTTGGTAAGATGAGTGTTGTTTTTTGAAAGATCATCTAAATTGTAGGTTACATTTAAAGCCGAGAATTCGAAGTTCTTTGCATTAATTGTGGTTGATTTCCCATTGTTGAATTCTAGATTAAGTTGTAATCCTTTAATATGTATAACAGGCATTGTAGCGCTGTTGTCAAGGGGATTCAGGCGGAAAGCAATGCTGATTTCCTTGCCCAAGTAAGAAGTCAAAGGGCAAGAATAGTCTTTAGTAACTTTGGTTGCTTTGGGAAGATCTTCCTGGCTGACAAGTTCCGTCCAGTCACAGTTAGTAACAGCTTCTTTGTCTTTTTCCACGTTGTTGCCACTAATTCCTCCAAATCGATCGGATATTAATATGTGAGTAGAACCTTCGATGGTTTTCGCATTGCCATAGTCATATAATATAGAGAAATTGATTTCACATTTTTCTACGTCTTCCGGTTGCATTTCAATTCTGTCCCGATGTTTGTATTCATGGCCTATTTCTCCACTGAAGAAGCTGATAAAATCAGGGTCGCCATCGAAGCTGAACGTTACAGGGCTTCCTTTTTTTACAGTCACAGTTTTGCCATCGAAGCTGACATTGCTGTCTGTCACCACACCCACTTCCATTGCTGTTTCTTCTTTTAATTCCTTGTCGCATGAAGCCAGGGATAGTCCGGCAAAAGCGATAGTCATCAAACTTTTATATATTGTTTTCATGTCCTTTTCTTTTTAAAGTTATTAAGAGAATTACCAACCCGGATTATTCGTCTTGATAGCACCGTTTGATCCTATTTCATTGGCAGGAATCGGGAAATAATTGTAAGACTTCGGAATATTGAAGTAAGTATATACATTGATTCCGAACTTCCAGGATTCGTCAGCCTGTGCCTTGTCCACTTGTTCCTGCATCAGTTTGTAATAGTCTCCCCAACGGATCAGGTCGAAACGACGTGTGTACTCGAAACAGAGTTCCATTGCACGTTCGTCTTTGATAGCCTTCCGGAAGTTGGTTTCATCCAGATTTGCAGCAAGCTTGTTGATTCCTGCACGCTCTCTTACTGCGTTGATACATTCATAAGCCAGATCATTAGGACCATGGTTGACTTCATTTTCCGCCTCTGCAATCATTAGCAGAATGTCAGAGTAACGGAGAAGAGGGAAGTTGATGGAAGTATCGTTTTTACTCTTCTTGTCTGCTTCATATTCTCTACGATATTTGGCGGCAGCTCTGTTGCGGTTCTTATTGGCATCGTTCTTCGATTCACGATCACCGTAAGTGGAACCCGGCTCTGTTTTACCATAGCTGAAGGATTTGTCCCAGTATTGTTGTTCCACTTCATCTCTTTTTCCCTTTACAAATTCACGACCGTCTACCGGAGTACCTTCTCCTGCTGACTGGGTGTAAGTGAATGGAGCGATGTTCCAGTTGCAACGGTCAATGTCACCGTTTGCTTCATACAATTCGAGCAGTTTAGGAGTATTCCAGATAAAAGCGTATGCATAACCCGGATCACCTTTACCGGTGATGGATGCTTTGGAAGAAAGATCTTTACCCTGAATACCAATGATATTACCGATTCTACCTTCTGCACGTACATCCGTTGAACGGTTACCTGCAAATTCTACTTCCCAAATACTTTCATTAGCCTTGGCACCATCCTTATTGAGAGCTGTGTTATACTTATCAGAGCAAATGTCGATAAAGAAATCCCAATATTTGGCAGTCAGTGAATGTCCTTCGTTTCTGACTAACTGTGCATAGTAACTCGCTTTCTTGAAGTATTCTGTAATCTCTGCATTTGTCGTACTGTTGGCTAAACCTACTTCCTTGTCGCGCTTAGGTTCGCCGGCTCTGAACATATATACCCGTGCCAACATACCCCAAGCTGCCGATTTGGAAACACGTCCCGGCAAGTAGTTCAAATCTTGGGCGGATTTGAGATCCTCGGCAGAACCGTACATCTCTCTGATGATGAAATCATAGATCGTCTGTTTGTCTGTACGCGGGATGGCGAGGTTATAAGCATCTTCTGTAGAATTAGTTTTGAAAGGTACATCTCCCCAACATTCTACCAAAGTGAAATAATAGAATGCGCGTAAGAAACGGGCTTCGGCTTTGTATTGCTTGCGGGTGTCGTCGTTCATATCGGGCACTGCATCAATATTTTCCAGGAAAATATTGGCTCTGTTGATGCCGGAGTATAATGTGTACCACAATGCTGCAACGGCCGGATCACTTGTATTGGCATTGTTACAGATCAACCCACTTTTGTTAGGTCCGCGGTTGGCACCACCATAGTGTCCCAGATCGTCACCTCCTACAAGGTATAAGAATTCATTTCCGTAGAAGGAACTTTGTCCCAGAATGGCATAGGTTCCTGTCAGCCAAGAGGTAGCGTCCGCTTCATTTTTGAAGAAGTTTTCAGGAGTGGTGTATGTCGGGTCTTTTTCCAGGAAATCGCAGGAAGTCAGGTTAAGTCCGATAAGAAGTGATATGATGATTATTTTTATTGTTTTCATATACGTAATTGTTTGAAGGATGATTGATTAAAAACCTAAGTTTATACCAAAACTGATAGAGTAGGCTCTCGGATAAGCGGAGAAGTCCAGTCCTGGAGTCAGTGCGCCTTCACGGATAGATACTTCCGGGTCATAACCGGAATATCCTGTACATGTCCATAGATTTTGACCGGCAACGAATACACGTGCATTGTCTATCTTCCATTTCTTGGTCAGTTGTTTCGGCAGTGTATATCCTAAAGATACGGTTTTCAGACGAAGGAAAGAACCATCTTCGATAATGCGTGTAGAGAACACTTTGTTAGAACCGGAGTCGGTAGCTCTCGGAATATTACTTTCCGGGTTTTCCGGTGTCCAACGGTCTGCATAACTTGCGTACTGGTTCAAGTCACGTGTCTTATTGCTGTTCTCGAAGAACAGGCGGTTGGCATTCAATACATCGTTTCCATACGACCATTGGAAGAAGATGCTCAAGTCAAATCCTTTGTATTCGAAATTGTTGGTAAATCCGCCCGTATGTTTCGGCATACCGTTACCGATCATAGTGCGGTCGTTATCGTCGATGATACCGTCACCATTCAGGTCTGCGTATTTCGGCATACCCGGTTGTGTATTACTTTCGGAAGAGAAATACGGAACATTGCGTTTCAGTGTATATGTATCACCTACTTTGTCGAAATCTTCGTATTTGTATGTACCTTCGTAGATGAATCCGTACATCATTCCCATCGGATAACCCACTTTGGCAATGTAGCTGTATTGAGAGTTATAGTTCTGGTCAAATTTGGCTGCACTCAACAGAGAAGATTGGTTTTCGGCCAATTCTAATACTTTGTTCTTGTTGAATGCGATATTAAAGTTAGTAGTCCATGAGAAATGACGGTTCTTGATATTGGTCGTGTTCAATGTGAACTCGATACCTTGATTGCGTACCTTTCCTACATTCTTCATGGCACTGAAATAACCGGAAGAGGTGGGAAGTGCAGTATTCAGCAACAAATCACGAGTCGTTTTACGATACCAGTCTACGGTTAATCCGATGCGTTCGTCCAGGAAGCCTAAGTCCAGCCCTAGGTTCCACTGTTCGGTAGTCTCCCATTTCAGTTTTCTGTTTCTTAAGGAAGTGGGCACTGTACCTACACTTGTCAGGCTGTTTTCGAACGGATATACACCACTCGGTAGGCTACCGATCGAAATAAAATCTCCGACTTTATCTTTTAATATCTGATATAAAGCATACGTATCATACTCGCCTACACGGTTGTTACCGGTCAATCCCCAGCTTGCTCTTAATTTACCTGAAGAAACAACAGACTTCAATGGTTTCATAAAATCTTCTTCCATGAATCCCCATGCCAATGAACCGGAAGGGAAGTAGCCGAAACGGTTATCACCACGGAATTTGGAAGAACCGTCGGAACGGAAAGAAACCGTTGCATAATACAATGATTTATAGTTATAGTTCAAACGGCCCAGGAAAGAAAGCATAGACCAGGAACTCTTTAATGATTTAGTCGTACTGGGAGTTCCTTCACTCATTCCCGCCATGCCGAGTGCTTCGTTCGGAATCTGTACCGTTTTGTATGAATAGTATTCATAGTCGGAATTCTGCAGGGTTACACCTACCATGCTATTGAAGAAATGTTTCCGTTTGATATTGGTCTGATAGGTTAGAATATTTTCGTTCAACCACGTTGCACGTTGAGAATGGTAGATTTCTGCATTTACCTTATCGGATGATTTCGGATTACCATAGCGGGTCTTCGAGTTGTTGAATGTTTCCCCTTTGCGGGTATCGAACGTGTAACCGCCGGAAACTTTCAACTTCAATCCTTTGATAAATTCATATTCTGCAAATCCGTTGAACTGGATATAGTTCGCGTACGTCTTGCGATATTCATTTTTCAAAGACATGATAGGGTTGAAACGATAGTCGTTGGTATTGTTTATCGCGTCGTCCATGATGTTATCCATCAACGAGTTTAATGGTCTGTCCGGTTCGGTCACAGGGCGATATCCCCATACACTATAGAACAGGTTATTCATACCACTGTATGAGTTCTGGGAAGGAGAACCACCGGTAGTTGTAGTACTGGAATAGTTGGTCGTCAGATAGATTTTCAGTTTCTTCTTTTGGATGGTAGTACCCATACGGCCTTGTACACGTTTGTAGTTTGATTCCAACAAGATACCGTCCTGGTCATAATAAGATAAAGAAGCATTGTAGCGAACTCCTTCCGAACCACCGGTCAGGCTGACATTGTGGCTTTGCATCCATGCGCTGCGGAAGATTTCATCCTGCCAGTTATATTGCGGGATATTTCTATAATCTTCCAGTCCCCATTTCTTACCGTCATAATTCATGAAGTAGGTAGTTTCCATATCTTTGGGACTACGTTCTGCCTGTAGTTTGACGAATTCATAGGCATCCATCATCGGGATCGTTTTGGTGATATGCTGAATACCGAAACTTCCGTCGTATTTAATTTTAGGTTGGCCGATTGTTCCTTTCTTGGTTGTAATCATCACGACACCGTTGGCACCACGGGCACCGTAGATAGCGGTAGCAGAGGCATCCTTCAGGAAGTCGAGTGACTCGATATCGTTCTGATTAATGGCTGCGGCTATGGAGGGGTCTTCCACCGGGAAACCGTCAATGACATAAAGAGGAGAGTTGTCCTGTGTCAAAGAGTTGTTACCACGGATGACGATGTTCATCTGTCCGCCCGGCATACCTTCGCCCGAACTTACGTTGACACCGGCAATACGTCCGCCCAATGTCTCGCCGAAAGAAGCAGTCGGAGTGCTAAGTAGTTCCGCCATACTGGCTTTGGCAACAGAGCCAGTCAGATCCTTCTTGCGTATCTCCTGATAGCCGACTACTACCACTTCGTCCAATGTCTTTGTGTCTTCCTTTAATGTGATAACCATTGGCTTTTGAGTGTCCACCTTCATTTCTACTGTGACATAACCAATGAAAGAAATAACCAATATCGAATTTTTATTGGGCACGTTAAAAGCAAATTTACCGTCAAGGTCAGTGATTGTTCCTTGCGAAGTACCTTTTACCTGGACACTGGCTCCCGGCACTCCTTCTCCTAAGTTATCCTTCACTGTACCTTTAACAAGTACCTGTGCAAGTATAAAAGAAACAGAAAACAGGATCAGTCCGATGGAGGAGAGCATCCTTTTTCTAGTTTGAGTGGATAAATGTTTTTTCATATATTAAAAATTAAGTGATTTTATTGAATCTACGCTTGCAAAGATAGATGGATTGAATATTCTAATATGGATAGAATTATTCAAGATTGGTGCAAAATCATACAATTTTCCTGTTCTCATAAACTATTTTTCTTTTACGGATTCTAGTAATTCAGATAATTCTTTCACTATGTCGGGGTATTGTTTTGATACATTCGTTTTCTCCGATGGATCGGAGGATAAATCGTAAAGTTGAGGCTGTTTGTCGTTGCCTAACTCCATTTTCGTCCAATACTCGATAGCGGGGCCGTCGCTCGGTTCGATGTATTTCCATTGACCTTTTATGATGGCAAGTGTGTTATTGAGATTCTGTTGAACGACATACTCACGGTTTGTATTATTTTTGCCGAGGAGTACGTTCAGATGTTCTTGACTATCGGGAGCAGCTCCTTTACGTAAAGGTTGGTCCAAAAGGGAGGCGAGCGATGCATACACATCTATTTGAGAGAAAAGAGCTTGTTGCTTGTTCGGCTTTACTCGGGCAGGCCAGCGGACGATAAATGGAACGCGTGTCCCCGCTTCGTAAGCACTGTATTTCCCACCACGGTAGATCCCCATCGGAGTATGCCCGTTGAGAAGTTCGTAAGCTTGGTCTTGATAGCCGTCGTCGATAACAGGACCGTTATCGCTGGTAAAGATCAGGATGGTGTTGTCTGCGATGTGGAGGCTGTCCAGTGTGTGCATGATTTCACCGATGGTCCAGTCCAGTTGCAGGATGACGTCGCCACGAGTGCCGAGTCCGCTTTTGCCTGCGAAACGTGGGTGGGGGATGCGTGGTACATGTACGTCTTGCGTACCCATATATAAGAAGAAGGGTTCTTCCTGATGGGATGCAATGAAATTCTTGGCCTTGTTGGTGATGATATCGGCTATGTCTTCATCTTTCCAAAGGGCGGATTTTCCTCCGGTCATCCAGCCGATACGGGGAATGCCGTTGATAATTGTATTGTTGTGTCCCTGGCTGGGTTTTAAAGTGACGAGCTCTGGGTTCTCTTCTCCCGTAGGCCAGTCGCCTACTTTGTGGTCGTAGTTTACGGTGATAGGATCATTGGGGTCAAGTCCTACGACATGTCCGTTTTCTACAAATACACAAGGTACACGGTCTACGGTAGCCGGAATAATAAATTCGTAGTCGAACCCAATGCTTTGTGCGTTAGGGGTAATCCGGTTGTTAAAGTCGGTTTCACCTTTCGGACCGAGTCCCAGATGCCATTTGCCTACTGCACCGGTTGCGTATCCTGCATCTTTCAGCATATCTGCCATGGTGACGCAGGTAGTGTCGATAATGAGTTCGGAGTTGCCGGGAGCGATTCCTGTGTTTTCTTGTCTCCAGGGGTACATACCTGTCAGGAGTCCGAAACGGGAAGGAGTGCTGGTGGCAGAAGTTGCATAAGCATTGGTGAATTGTACTCCTTGTCCTGCCAACCGGTCGATGTTGGGAGTACTCACTTTCGTTGCTCCATAACAGCTTAAATCACCAATGCCGAGATCATCTGCAAATATATAAATAATGTTAGGCTTTTGGTTGTTCTGCCCATTGCTCTTTTGGGGTGCATGACTGCATCCTGACAGCGTGACGATGCCGGACAATAGGGGAAGTAGACGCGAAACGTTTTTCATAATGCTGAATGTTTTAGGAAATAATGTAATGAACACAAAGATAAGCGAATGGAAGAAAAAGAATGAGTAGGAATGTACAAGTGAAGTACAAAATAGTACACTTAAGAGGTTACCTTCTTTATTCGGGCGAAGATGTCCGGATTAAGAAACCGTTTATATCATAAATTTAGGCACGGATTACACGGATTAACGCTGTTGTTTTCATACTCATCGTTTTTTAATCCGTGAAATCCGTGTGATCCGTGCCTAATAATATAAGATTATTTTGCAAGAGTGCTTGTATAGTTGCCTGCTAATCTGTTTCTTCTCCGTCTCCTTCTTCTTCGCTCTCTTCTCCTTTACGATAAGCCAGCGGACTGACGTGATAAATCTCCTTGAAACATTTACTGAAATAGCGGGAGGAGGAGAACCCAATCCGGTCAGAGATCTCCGTGATATTCAGCTCCGGGTTATTCCTTAACATGACAGCGCCTTTTTTGAGACGTATGCTTAGGATGAAATCATTCGGGGTCTGGCCTGTAACTGCTTTCAGTTTAGTGAATAGGTTCGTACGTGCCATACCCATTTCGCGGGCGAAGATATTAACGTTGAAATCCGTATTGTCCAGATGACGTTCGATAATGGCCATCGCGCGGTCGAGCATCTCCTTATCCATCGGGTTGGTAGCCAACATTTGGGCAAAAGCCTGTGGTTGTTTGCTGAACTTCTCTTGCAATAGCCGGCGGGAATTAACCAGGTTATTGCAGCGGGAAATCAGAAGATTGGTATTAAACGGTTTCGTGATATAATCATCCGCACCAATCTTCAAACCTTCGATATTGTGCTCTATAGCAGTACGTGCGGTTAATAATACCACCGGAATATGGCAAGTGTTAAAGTCCGTCTTGATCTGTTTGCAAAGTTCCGTACCCGACATGCGTGGCATTACGACATCACTTAAAATGATGCTCGGCATATCCTTCTGTATCATCTCTAATGCTTCTACTCCGTCGGAAGCCGTACTAACTTGATAGAATGTTTCGAAAATACCGACTAACATCTGTTTGATAGATTCATTGTCTTCCACTATCAGCATTTTGGCGTCTTCGATACGCTTGTTATCTTCTTCTTTCCATTCCGAATCAGGGATTATTTCTACTGAAGGAACAATAGTCTCTGTTTGCTGGATGGTTTCCGTATCATCTTTCGCTATTTGCTCTTCTGTGAAGTGTTCCTTGCCTAGTTTGAGGGTGATAATGAAGCTGCTTCCTTTGCCCGGTTCGCTTTCCACCCGGATTGTGCCGTGATGAAGTTCCACAATACCTTTCGTCAGTGCCAGCCCGATGCCTGTACCGGCTCCGGTATTCAGCGAGTTGAGATGTTCGGTCTGATAGAAACGGTCGAATATCTTATCAATTTCGGCAGCGGCGATACCTGTCCCGGTATCTTTTATTTCAATGATGACATGGTCTTTCTCCTGCGATACATTAATCGAAATTGTATCTTCGGCCTTGGTATGCTTCACTGCATTAGACAGCAGGTTGTTTATCACTTTCTGCATCTGCTTTTGGTCATACCACACT
>ERZ1673702.3206-NODE-3206-length-13077-cov-3.577023_pt1 | contig 13077 bp, 10 predicted proteins | sample MGYA00580232_ERZ1673702 | MGnify/ENA primary metagenome ERZ1673702 (study PRJEB41218, sample SAMN15661792) | gut metagenome | host: Homo sapiens | place: Canada: London | collected 2015-08-20/2019-03-30 | study: EMG produced TPA metagenomics assembly of... | reverse complement strand
GGGACAAAAAACAAGCTCTGTAAGACTACATTTTTTGTCCCAGTCTTTCTTCAAACTTTGTCCCAAACAGAAACAAACTTTCTTTCTATTTCAAGATATTCGGATAGGTTCGATTGTCCCAATTTCAGGCAGAAAACTGTCCCAAAAGAATTTATTTCCCTGCTTGCTTTGGGACATACACTGGGACAAAAAAGCAGGCGAATTTCTCCTGCATTTTTGTCCCAATCACAGTTATTTTTTTGTCTCAATCCCATGCGGTTAATCCGCATGGAAATAAATCGCTGTCATCGTCTCAATATCAGTAATCTGGGCAGCAGTTCCGTCTGTTTCCACGGTTGCCGCCAGCATATAGCTCTGATCATTGGCTTCTCCATTTTCGATTTCCCGAATTGTAAAAATGGCAAATGCATGGTATTGGCTATCCTCATCTTCCAGCTCTGTACAATCGCCCTGGTAATAAAATAATTCTCGTTCTGCCTCGTTATAATCCCGACTGTCCGACAATAATTCTATCGTTCTCCATGCATCTTCCGATACATACTCTTCACAGCCGGACAAAAGCGCCTCCCGGCTGTCCGGCAAAAGAAAATAGGCATTCAGAAATGCTGTTATCAGATCATTGACCTGTGTACGTTCTTCCTGTTCCTGCTCTGCCAACTCCGCTCTGGATATCGCCGCCGAATAATCTGCCCGCAATGCGTTGAGTTCCTCAGTATCCGTCCACTGTCCAGCAGATTCCAGTTTTTCTACTGTTTTCAGTTCCTGGACATATAATCCGGCAAAACACAATGTCGCTGCACAGGATACCGTCAGCAGACCCAACATCCGCTTTCGATCTGTTTTTTGTCTGGATTCTTCTTCCATACCTCATCCTTTCTTTTGTGTCCGAATCGGACACGTTTCTTATCGCTCCCAGTCTTCCTCTTCTTCCGGTTCCTCCCGTTTCTGTTTGACATGATGTTGTGCTGAAGAAAACTGCGTACCAGCCTCCCTCGGATGCTCCTGACGAAACACCTTCAGAATTTCTTCATGCAGCCGACCGTCTGAAAGCTCTGCTGCCAGATTATGCCATTGCTTGTTTTCATTACTTCCGCTTGCCTGTGCTGGATACATACAGGATAATCTTCCATCACTGCCACGGCGTATCCGTATCTGATGGACCTTCAAATCCTGCCCTGCCTGCATATCTGCATATCCAATCACAGTTCCTTCTGCTACTGATTTCGTCTGTACTTGAAATGCAGCACGATCAGCAAGATAGGAAACCCGGCATTGATCTTTTCCCTCATGTTCCATTTGCTGGTAGGCTCGCAATACAGCTGCCTGCAGCTGCTGTCCCACTGTAATCAAATCCATTCGTCCTCCACCCGGAACAAAATAAACTGGCACACTTAAACGGACACCTCCGCGTACCCTGCTTGCTACATATAATCCTTCTACTTTCAGATTGTTTCCCCACGTGATCGTTACATCTGCTTTTCGCGTTTTCAACTCGTGACGTGTGATCTGAATCTGGTAATCTCTGCGCTCCAATGGGCGGTCGGTAATATCTGGCTTCAGCAATTCATCCGATTCCTGATCCAACGAATGCTGTTCCATTTCCTGAGTCACAAGTTTCCTTCCATACTTCATGGTGATCTCCGAAAAAAGCTGAAATAATTCTTCGTTTGTCAGCTCAGCCTTAATTTCTTGCCCATCAATCCCGGTTCCTGTCACTGTGTAACCACTCATCTGCTGATCATTGCATCCAGCCCGAATGATCTTCGCTGCATAGGAAAACCAGGCATATTCCTTTTCTTTTTCCGAAAGTGTCAGCTGCACTCTCGAATATTGCGTAATCATAGCGCTCTCCTTGTCCGTTTATGTGCTGATTTTTTCTTTCTGTTTTCTTTTTTTCGTTTGGTTTCCTCTTCTGGGAACAGTCGGCGATACCCAAGCGCAAGATCTTCTTGATCTCTTGCAAACATATCTGGAATATATCCAGCAAATAATGGCATCTGGAAAAATGCTCCACTGACTGCCTCTACATCGGATATGTCAGCAAACGAAAGAATATACGCCGCATCTTTACACAGTGCATTTGCAAGCACATACTTTGTGTGCGTCCACTCCTGTGGCTTCGTCCCTGCAACAATCACACGCTGCATCCGTTCATCGAAAAATAAAGAAGCAGCAAACTGTTCTCGTTCAATGCTTCCAAAATCCAATACAAAATGCTCATAATTCATCTTCAGCATTTCTTGCATCGTTTTCCCGGTGTACATCGGAATCCCTGCATAGGTAATGCAGTCTCCGCTCTCTGCCGCATACTGATATGTTTCAAATAACTTCTGAGGAAAAAAATCTCCCGTTTCTTCCACGTAACATACTCGTTTCCCACAATCTGCAAGATATCCTGCATACTGAATTGCCTGTGTCGTTGTTCCAATCCTCGTCTGCGCACCAGCAAATGCCGTAAAATGAAGCTCTCGCGGCAACTCTGTATCACTCAATTCCCGATCCAGACGATCTGCATTGCTTTCATAAAAGTTCGTAAGGCACCGGGCAAACTTCTCTTTCTTTGCTCCATATGTCGAATCCAATACGAAATTAACATATCCCGCTTTGCGCAGTGCATCAATCACTGGCGTATTTTTGCCCATTCCAGCCGCAAGAAAAATTATCTTTTTCCCATCTCTTGACTGCTGGATGCTGTCAATCACCTCTACAATTTCAAGTGGATCATCATTTAATGGCAGCAGATCATACACCGCAATCTCTGCCTGAGATTCCAAAACCGGATTGATCGTTTTTTCAATCTGATCATATTCTCCTGCCTGAATTATCTCATATTCTTTTTCCTGAAGCACCTCAACAATATAACCGGAATCTTCCTTCAGGCTTCCGACAAATACACATTTCATTTCGTTTCCTCGCTTTCCTGCTCTTTTGTGTCCGATTCGGACACAGACTCTGGTTCTGATTGGCGTTCAAAGTCCTCCAACTCCGATGATTCCAGCAGTTGCTTTTGTTTCTCCTGTTCATCAACCAACTCGGTAATTTGTTCAGTTGCTGCCTGCTGCTTTTCCTGGCATTCTGCAATCTCTTTTTTCCATGTTTCGATACTGTTCTCTGCATCAGTGCGCTGCTGTCTTGACAAATACGGCATACGTTCTGATGTCTGCGTAATCTGCACCTGATACGCTGCGATCTGCTCATCCAGCTCTTGAATCTGCGCTTTTTCCGCTGCAATTTCCTGTTCCAATACTTCAATATTCCGTTGGATTCTAGCCTGATAATACCCAGTCAGATCTGGATAAAAATGCAGACGGTTCACCTGCTCAACCTGATCTATATTGGTATATAATCGCCGTGTCTGCCCCTCCACCATCACACGAAGCGAAATTGCCTGAAAATCCTCTGGCACGGAAGAAAGCTTCAACACATATGTTCCCGATTGAGCCAGTTTCACTTCAACAGGTATGGGATCTCTTGCCTTATCCACCGCGGAAAATGTAACTTCCGAACGGATACCATCCAAATCAAGCTCAACCAACATTGCTTCCTGCTCCGGTGCATATGCCCAGTACACCACCGATACCATACATGTGGTTTCCCCAATTTCCTGCTGGATTCCAAGTGGAGTGTACTCCATGGATTTTTTCTGCCCTGGAAACCACAGTGCAGAAGACAGAAACAAAACATAACCGATAAAGGCAATGCCGGTTGCTGCCAGATACCGATTTCGCTTTCCGGCATGTGCCAGTCGAACCACCTTATAACTCATATGCATTCTCCTTTGTCCGTTCCTTTTTTGGACGGATGGTTGGTACGCAGTCCTCCATCCGGCAGGTATACACCGGAATATGCAGATTTTTTCCGATCATTTGGTATGGATTTTTTTGCTTCATCAGCTTTTCGGATACCCAGATTTCTTCCGCCGCGGATAAAAACTTCGTAAAATATATCCCCTTCGGCGGTTGGATTCCATCAATTTCCTCCTGCGTAATCACCAGGAATACTCGTTTTTGCTCTCCCTCCATTGCCGCTCCTTTCTTCTTTGGCTTATTCGCCAAAGATCATATAAAAATTTTGCGGACGTTCAATTTCCGCCCATGTAAATTCCCGATTCACCGGATATTTCCCGGCCGGATCATTAACTAAAAACAGTCCATCATCCGTTACGCCGCGCAAAACAATAAAATGTCCCACTGGTGAAAAAAAGCTTCCCGGCTGTTCTCTGGCGATTATGGGATATCCATTTTCCAGTGCTTCTACGACACTGGCCTGATCGTGGACACTCCGGTATCCCACTCCATAATGCGCTGCCGCTGCTGGAAAAAATTCCCATGTGCTTCCGGTTGGTGCAAGGTATGTAGTTCCACACCATGCAATCATATCCGGCGGGGTTATCGTGTCACCCGTAAGATACGACATTACCATTGCCAGACAGGTAGGCCCACATCCTGACTTTGCCAAAGTCGTATCTCCCCATGCGACTGATGCATAATTTCCCTGCAAATATAACGGAATTTCCATTCCGCCAGATGGTTCCTCTGATATAATATCTTCCTCTGATTCACTTTCCTCTTCGTCACGACTGGAATTGCCTCCCATGTCACCGCCTTCCATGTTATCAAGATACATTTGCGCATACGGCAGGCGGCCGTGACCATTGCCACAATCAAACGACACCGATAAACAGCCGGATGCAGATGTATATCCATGATTATTACAGCCATCTGGGTATTCTTCCGGATCTTCAAAACAGCAGAAAAAAGCCATCGTTGCCTCATACAAATCGCCTTCCCAGAAATCCGCCTTTGTGACTCCGTAATACTTTCCCATCCCAGTATCATACCAGCCGGAATAAGGATTTTGGTTGTGCAGCGTGGCATCTATTGCCATGCATTGCAGTTCCAGATCATTCCATTCCATGCCCATCGAATCTGCATACCGAACCAAACTATTTGTCCCACTATAAGTAGTCCATTGCGCGATTCCCATTGCAGTTCCGCCTTTTTTTAACTGGGTAAAAGAGTTGTAATCCAATCGTGATTCCCATTCCAGATTTCCCAAAATTGCCGCAATTTGAATATCTGTATATCCGGCATTTGAAAAAAACTCGCAAACGGCAACTGCCGTTTCTGAAACAGAAACCGTTTCGGAAAAACTGACATCACCAGAAGAAGTGGATGATTTTCCAAACAGTGCGATTACAACGCCGCAAATAATTAAAATAAAAATAACAGGAGCCGTAAACAACGATGACAGCAAAAGCGAACCTGCCCATTTCAGGATTTTTTTTAGCGCTTTTTTATGATTCATTTACCGTCCTCCGGCGAACCTGTGGTCTTCGGTTTCTGTAATGAAAATGCGTACCTCTAAATTTTGGTCGCCTGCCGATACGATAAACGAACCCATATCCAGAGAAGGAATCCGATACAGTTCTGTTTCTGTGTACATGCCAGGAAACTTACCTTCCAAAACTGGAATACAAGTCGCAGTCTGTTTTCCAACAAACCGATATGTCGCCAAGTCAAAAAGATCTTGCACTGCCTTTTCTTCTGAAGATGCCTGATCCCCTTTCAAATTGTCCGTGATGAGTTGCGTTGCAAATACAACTCCTGAAAAATACTTTCTCATTTCGCGCGCCATAATGGTAAGCTGACGAACGCAATCCGCGTATTGTGCATTGAGAATATGATGCGACTCATCGACCACCACCATGCTGTGGATGATATCTCGTTCCGAAATCTGCTGTGCCTCATGCAGCGCCTTCATTCGGCTGCCAACGCGGACACAGTGATCCCAATACAGCATCAGGGCATTGTACAGGATACCGGAGCAGATCGCCGGTTCCAGCTTTAACACAGTCGCAATGTTAAAGCATAACAACTGCACCTGGCTGATATTTCGGATACTGGTATGCCCATCCAGCAGATTGCCATAATTTCGCACCAAATTTTCATATGTACTTCGGATTTCATCTGCCTGAAGCAAAAATTTTTTGCCAAGTTCTCCATGCTCGGCATCTTCAGACGGCTTGTACTCCTGAATCCGCTTGTCCAGATAGTTCAGAAAGTCCGACATGGTTGGATACTGTTCTGGCTGTAATCCGCAGACAGGTGTCTGACTGGTGATCTTCCCATCCGCTGGCACAATACCGAAATCTATATAAAAGTCCAGTAACAGCTTGCTGTATGTATTCAGTTCGTTTTGGTTGCATTGATTCTGCCTCCGAAGTCGATAGATCGCCGTTAATTTGGATACGTGCTGCACCCAGCAGACACCTTCATTTTCGTCTACACGCTGAATCTCAAATTCATTTAAAATTCCATCTGCACCATCCAGAGATAAATATTTGCCGCCTAACTCCTGCACCAGTCCCCGATATTCCCCGGACGGATCAAGGACTCGGACATAATCACCGAACAGGGTTTGTGTTTCTATCAGCTTCTTGAGCAACGTAGATTTTCCACTTCCCATCATGCCGTATACAAGTGCATTGTAGGAAAGACGTTTTTTTGTTTTCGTGAAAATGTTAAAATTAAAGCTGCCCATGGTTGGCGTAGACCCCATGTAGCAGCTATATGGATCGGACAAATAAGAGAAATTAAAGGGATTTCCATCACCCAGCACACTTCCTGGCAGAATTTGTCCATCCCGCGCATTATTTAGTTTTTGTTGTTTCCGGTATGGAAGCAATAATGACTGCCATTCCTGTTTCTGCTCATGGAGCATCACCGTACAATGGTATTCTGCGGTTTCCACCGCTCCCTGAATCCGAATGAGTCGTTCTTCCAGATCATCCAGACGTTTTGCAGAAACATACAGGCGAATGGTTACATAACGCAGCGTTTCTCCCTGATTTGCCACTGCATCACGCAGCTCCTTTAGCTCCTGATAACGTCTGGAAGCATCCATCTGCTCTCCATCTTTATGCTCCGTTTGAAAGCGAATTTTCTGTTCCGTGAATGAACGGTCAATCATTCGTTTCACTTCCCGTGCATTCGCTGCTCCCATGTCCACAGCTACAATTACATTGTCCTGATTGACGATTGGTGACAGCCAATGCATATCCAATTCACTTTTCCAATCATAGATTGTAAGTATCGCTCCAAAACTGCTTCCAGTCCGAACGTAAGCCGGATAAAAATGAATCCCACCTGCTGGCTGGATTGCAGAAATCAGAAACGGATCGTACCCATACTTTTCTATCGTTTTCCGGGAGCCAATCTGATTCCGGTTAAAAAAAGCCTGCTCTGGATTTAAAATCTTTGTCAGAACATCTATTTTTTCCTGACGTGAAATCGTCAGGATTAGTCGGGCATCTTCCAAACGTCCGACTGCCCCACCCCTGGCATCTGCCAGCTGCTCCGGTGATTCTGTATACAAGAAAAAATAATATTCCTTCCGCTGCCTGTTCTTCTCAAGCCATTGCAGTTCCTTTTTTCTGGCTACCAGCTCATTCCTACGAACGGTCTCCTGGCAGGACTCCAACTTGTGAGTGACATACTGAATCTGCTCCGTACACCGTTCCGGCATACTCACGCAAACCAGCTTAAGATCTGCCGGATAGCGGCTATAGAATTGCTGAAGCTTCAGGTTTTCATACTCCAGATCAATATCACGAATCGCTTGAAAATCACTGCAAATCACACGAACAATATCCAGACATCCCCAGCCTTCCAGCTGAAAACAGGTATCCCGTTCTGAATAGCTCAAAATTCCCAGTAACTCGGACATACTGGCGGATTCCTTTTTATTTAATTTTTTCATCTGCTGCCTCCTTCTCTCCTACGGGGCGAATCATATGATATGTCTGTAAATCCTCCGTCAGCAGGAACACACACACCTGCCAGACCTGTTTCCCCGGATTACTGGCGGGACGTTGAAGCAACACCAAAATCACCAACACATTATATATGATATATGGAATTTTCAACGTATCCGCAACGAGTCCTCCGGTAAAAAACCACATGATGGTCGGATATAAGACAAGAATTAAAAGATCTTTCAACAACAGGCTTCCGCTAACCTTTACTTCTGCTTTTAAATCCTTCGTTACGTGGTATGCCATAATACTATCTTTCTCCTTTCATCACATCTTTCTGGCATTTCCCGGCGGCTCTGGTCGTACCGGACTAGTCGCTGACTTTGTATTGCTGTGTCCGTTTTGGACATGCTCGGACTTCTGCGTGGTTGTTCGCTGTGTAGTCGTTTGCTTTGTGCCTGCGGATGACTTTGATTGACTATCTTGTCCAGATACGTTTCTGACAGCTTGTGTTGATTTTGTTTTTTCTCCTATCGGTGTACCTGTGTGTCCGTTTCGGACACGCTCGGAAACAGAGTCCGGTTCTGACTGATCGGATGATGCCGGGAAATCCTGTGCTGTTGGTTCATTTCCTGACATTCCCCTTTCTGGCATTTCATTTTCTCCACTACTGAAAGGAACTGAATTGTTATCTATTTCTCCAGCACCTCCCCAATTCGTTGGTGGTTCTTGTGACTCCATAGCTTCCTGTCCTTCATCTGTATTAGAAGGGAGTGCATCCTGCGATGGCTGCGCTTGTGTCTGTTCCCCAGCAGTTCCTGCCGCTGATTTTTCTCCAGATTTTCCAGCAGCGGCGGCTTTTCCTGGCGGTTCCTGCTTTGTGGATTCCGCTGCTTTTGCCTGTCCGCTTTTCTCTGTTGTTTTCCTTGGTTCAGACGAGCTTCCATATCCTGATTTCTGCTGCTGTTTATTATTTGCCTGTCCAGTTGCCGTTTTTTCCGGTTGGCTTCCTGCCTTTCCTGGCGGTTCCTGTCCTGCTCCTGCTTGTTGCAGAGTCGCCTGCTTTTTGCTCTGATTATCCGACTTGCCCTCCTGCGCAGTACCATATGGCATTTCTCCACCAGCTACTTTCTCAGCCGTAGACGCACCACCCGGAATTTCCGTTGATGATACTCCATGTTCGGTTCCTTCGGATGCAGGATTTCCAGCTGATTGAGTATCACCTGCCGATGTTCCAGATGCGGCATTTGGTTCCTGCCCACTGGATGCAGTATGCTCCTGTGATGCAGCTTCTGCTGCTTTCGTTGATTCCGCAGATTCCTGACCAGCATGTTTGCTTCCGCTGCTCTGCCGTTCAGCGCTTCCCGGCGGTTCCTGCCTACGATTTTGCGTTGCTCCTGAACTAGAAGAATTGCCTGCATTTCCTGCACCACCCGGCGGTTCCTTTGCTCCCTTGCTTAACCTCTCCTGCTCTTCTTTTCCACCCGGATTTAGCGATTCTTCTTTCACCTTGCTTGCAGCCTTTGCCGCTGCCTTACCTACTCCCGTTGCCCCCAATCCAGCTTGCAGCAAGTGCATAGCTCCTATTGTCTTCATTAGACCATCTTTCATGCCAACGTCGATGCCTAACACTCTTTCAACAATGTCTGGGCCATCAATCATTGCGATTCCAGCAAATGCAATCAGCAAAATGCGGACAAAATTATTGCTGTATTCCTTCGCCACCCACAGCTCAAACTCGCGCCAGATAGCGAAACCCCAGATCATAATCGAAACGCTCCAGAATAAATTTAATAGATACTGCAACGTTTGTTTTGTTTTTTCTCCCGACATAACATCGCCGGAGAAAATATAAGCCAAAATTTCGCCATAGATCATATCCCAGATCAAACGAAAAAGTCGGTACGATGCAAAAATAATAACCAATATATTTACGATCAGCTCGCCAATGATTGCCATAAAATTGATGGAATAGCGATAATACAGCGGTGTAAGAAATCCAAAGAATCCCTTTTTAATTTCTTTATATTTTACTTTTCCACTGCTTTCATCAACGATCATATAATATTTGAATACTTTATCCGTTTTTTTCTCTACCTGTTCATTCTGATCGATGTATTTAATGGTTTCTCCAGTAAAGCAATTGGGGGACTCAAAAGTCCACCCGTTTTGTTTCAGATACAGCAAGTCAGTCGTATTACTGATAACGGTTGTGTCTGCCACACTGGTGCCATTCGCCATGAAAACATTCTGCTCGATTCCCAATAATTGAACTCCAAGCTGAACACCACCCGGAAGCAGCATGACAACCGCCATTGTAATGATCAAATTTTTCAAAAACGGGGGTCTGCGCTCAGAGTATAAAAATACGGTTCCAACAGCCAGAATGGTAACCAGAAAAATTGCATTCCAAATGGGATAATAGGTTCCCAACTTCTCACTAATCACTTGTGTAAAACTAAGGACGCGAAATACCGCTTCCCAAACAGATTGACATGCATCACAAATCCCACGAAGCAACAGAATCAATTTCCATCCAACAGTCCGAATTGCCGATTCAACAACATCGCTTTGTTGAAAATATTTTGCATAATTAAGTAGGATTTCTTCATAATTCATTCCTATTTCCTTTCTCTCTTATTCCTCATACTAATCCGATTCTCGGCTTTAATTGGGATAATAACGCACCTTTTTTCTCTAACGGTATCTTTGGGTTTTGAACAACGCGAACAAATACTTCACCTGCTGCACATCCCTGTAACAACAATTCGAGCAGCTGCGAATCATATACCGCCAATTCCCTGCAAAGTGCCGCAAACTGTCTTTCATGGGTTGGTGTATGTTCATGTTCCTGCGGCCTTTTAATTCGGGTATCCCACTGGTAAATCTGTTTCTCCGCCAATTCCTGATAGCGCCATTCCATCTGCATTTTCATCTCTTCTAACGCTTGTGCTTGAGTTGCATCCTGCGCTCGCTTTAACTCTTCCTTCACTTCTTGCAGTTGCTTCGGAATCTGCTGGAAATCAGCGGCTTCAAAGCTGATATCATAATCATACATCAGCTCGTCTTCCTGAACCGCCTTCAATGTTGGCAAATGCAGCGATTCCTCCGATACGGTATCCGCATCAGGAAAATATTCTTGTAAATACTGATAACGATACAAAAATGCACGACCTTCCTTTCGAGAGTTAAAGATTGGATGAGGTTTGACCGGATTTCCTTTTAAATCACGACGATACATTGTACGTAAAATCACATTTTCACCTTCCTCCAAATCCATCAGCTCACGCGGATTCAGTAAAGGACGTTCTTCTTGTGTCTCCGTATAACTTTTGTTAAGTTCAAATCTTGTTCCAACACGATTCACATTCGTGATCGTTTTGGAACCAAGAAGTGATGAATAAAGTTTTGCGGTTTCCTCTTCGCTGGTTTGCAAATACACCTGGTTTCCGCAGTTTCCTTTAATGACCTTTGCCGCATCACCGTATTTCAGTGTCAGTTGCGCATCTGTCTGAATAATAAGATTAAATATCATGTTCAATCCCAAACAAATGGCAAGCTTAGAATTCAGATCTTGAATTGGTGGGAACTGTGCAATTTCATCCAGATGAAAAATGATTCTTCGGTCACACTTACCAGAACGACTCTGTATACATGCACGCGCATTAGCTTGATAGAGCTGATCAATCATAGAAATTGCAATCGCATCTTTAGAACGATCATAAAACGGAACCTGGAGAAAAAGTGCAATAGGTTTCTTTCCAAAACCAAGTTCTTCTGGAGAAAATGTACTTTCCCGTGTTAATTGTTCCATACCGCCAAAAGTATATTGACTTAGCTTTGTAAGCATTTGGCTGAAAATACTGCCCTTTGTTCGATCCCCTGAAACTTTGATTCCGCTGTACACAACTTTCGCACGATCAAATCTGCCTCGTGCTTCAAAATAATCGTCCAGCTTAGTTGTGTTTTTTCCAGTTGCTTCTCCTGCCAGGTTCGTAAACAAATTGATTACTGACGCCATGCAGTTTTTCTTCAGATTATTTTCCTGTGGCTCAAACGGAACATCTGGAATTGTCTTTGCTGCCAGAACACAGGTTGAAAATGTTTTTTCCTGTCTTAACTGTTGATAGTCCTGATCTGCCTGTTTTTTTGCGTCTTCTGTAAGACGCTCATATGCCTGACGCTTTGCCACAAACAATGCCGCAAGTCTGGCATTTTCTCTCGTATCCTCCCGTATGCAGTCTACCGTATGCGCCATTATGGTTGCTGTAAGCGCACTGGTTGCATTTGACAGGAAGAAATCAGAATTATCATCGCTCTTTCCTCCAGCACTTGCAAAGTGTGGATACGCAAAAGCCTTGCACAGAAGTTCCGCATCTGAATCTCGCCCCTCCTGATAGTAACGTGTAATCAAATAAAGTGGATTATAGCCAACTCCACGCATTGGGTTTTCCAAATTGATGGACATTACTTCGTATCCACGATCCTGAAATGCTTTTGTACACATTTTTCTAAGATCGAATTTCATATCCAGAACGATAAGTGACGGTTGTTTTTCACTTCTGCTGTAGCTATCCAACATACGTAGCGAAAAAACCTCTCCTTTTCCGGCTCTGGTAATCGCCAAAATCAGTGCATTCGTTGCACTTTCGTCAAGGTACATATAGCCGTCCTTACTTGCTACAGGCAAACCACCGTTTCCCGGAATCCGTTTGATGCTTCCATCAGGGTTCTTTTCTGGGATTTCGGCTACAGCCGGATACTGCTCTTTGATTTCTTCCATTGTTGTGAAACGGCTGGTTCCTTTTTGCCCTGCCTCCAAACTACGAAAAGCATTGCGAAACCGATATACGTTCAATATTGCTACTGCAATCGCCACAATAATCAAAAAAATATACACTGGAGCTAAAGCCGGATAAAAAGTCGTTAGACAACTCCAAGAAAAACAGTCTGTTAAATGTCCTTTACAGAATCGAATAAACGTATTAACCAATACATGCAGTACAACAAGCAACAAAAACTCTGCTGCAAGTGTCAGCATAAGTACCCACTGTGGCTTTTCCAGAAGTACATTTCCTTTCAGCATACGATCTGATTCCTTCATCTGGTCTTTCCATTCCTGTCTCTTTCCCTGTTTTTGCTGCTTCTTCTGCTGCATGTTTTCTCCCTCCTTTGCCTGCTCATTTCCAAAACAGCTTTACTACAAACCACATGCTGCATAAAGTACCGATTACCATACCTATTACACCAAATATGTATAGAACTTTCTGCTCTGTTTGTTTTGAAAATGTAATTCGTGTAATGACAGTTGCACCTGCTAC
>ERZ1673702.3195-NODE-3195-length-13096-cov-22.287248_pt1 | contig 13096 bp, 8 predicted proteins | sample MGYA00580232_ERZ1673702 | MGnify/ENA primary metagenome ERZ1673702 (study PRJEB41218, sample SAMN15661792) | gut metagenome | host: Homo sapiens | place: Canada: London | collected 2015-08-20/2019-03-30 | study: EMG produced TPA metagenomics assembly of... | reverse complement strand
TTCCGCATCCCGGAGTATAAGCCACCAAACGACGGTTGCACACTTTAGCGATTTCTGGATTAAACAACGGACCTACTACAAAGCAAGCGCCTAGCTGCAAGTAAAGAGCAGCAGTAGCAGGATCAACGATAGAACCTACTCCCATAGCCATTTCAGGACATTCCTTTGCCGCGTATTTCACAACTTCCGCGAATACTTCATGAGCAAAGTCACCACGGTTTGTAAATTCAAATGCACGAACTCCGCCATCATAACAAGCTTTCACCACTTTCTTTGCCACTTCTGCATCTTTATGGTAGAACACAGGAACCATTCCGGTTGAACCAATCTTGTTCAACACTGCTATTTTATCAAAACGAGCCATAATTTCATATTTTAGTTTAAATGAAAGATTGGAACACAAATGATACAAATAAAACATGTATCAAAAATTTGCGTTATTTGCGTCATTCGTGTTCCTATAAAAAACAAATTTAGCGTTGTACACGTCCGCTGGCATCGCCACCAGCCAATGCTTCCACTTCGTCTACAGATACCAAATTGAAGTCACCGTTGATAGTATGCTTCAAAGCAGAAGCGGCAACAGCGAATTCAAGGGCGGCACCTTGATTCGGTTTAGTCAGCAGACCATGAATGATACCTCCGGAGAATGAGTCGCCACCACCTACACGGTCAATAATCGGGTTGATGTCATAGCGTTTTGATTCATAAAATTCTTCTCCGTTATAAATCATAGCCTTCCAGCCGTTGTGAGTAGCCGAGAATGATTCGCGCAAGGTAGAAACCACATATTTAAAGCCGAATTCTTTTGCCATAGCCTTGAAGATTCCTTTGTAACCTTCTGCATTGGTTTCACCGGCTTCCACATTCGCTTCCGGTTTGAAGCCCAGACAAAGTTCGGCATCTTCTTCGTTGCCTATACATACATCTACATACTGCATCAACGGTTTCATGATAGACTGTGCTTTTTCTTTTGTCCACAGTTTCTTGCGGAAATTCAAGTCTACAGACACAGTAACACCATGACGTTTTGCAGCTTCACAAGCCAGCTTGGTCAGTTCAGCAGCCTTGTCAGAAATAGCCGGAGTGATACCTGACCAATGGAACCAGTCCGCACCTTCCATGATAGCATCAAAATCGAAATCGCAAGGATCGGCTTCGGCGATAGCCGAGTGGGCACGGTCATAAATTACTTTGCTAGGACGCATGGAAGCTCCTGTTTCCAGATAATAGATACCTACGCGGTCGCCACCACGACTGATGAAATCGGTCTTCACACCATATTTACGCAATGCATTCACAGCAGACTGTCCTATTTCGTGTTTCGGCAATTTGGTTACGAAATAAGCTTCGTGACCGTAGTTCGCGCAGCTCACCGCTACGTTCGCTTCACCACCGCCATAAACAACATCAAATGAATCCGACTGCACAAAACGTGTGTTTCCCGGAGTTGACAATCTCAACATAATTTCACCTAAGGTTACTACTTTTCCCATAATTTCGTGATTTTAAATTGTTATATATTTATTCGTTTAACTTCTAATCCAATTAAATTACTGGTTTACACACTTATAGACGAATCACATCATAACCTTGTACTCAACGGAGCACTCAAATAATTCATTCGTGTGCGTGCACAAAGGTACTATTTATTTTTTTAAAACCAAAAATTGTTATATATTTGTGTCGAAAAAAAATAAATTATTAGTGTGTACGAGCACAATATATATAATAAGGTATGAATAAACTGCCCGAAAGAATCAGAATTAAGGATATCGCCCGCCTGGCAGATGTATCAGTCGGCACAGTGGACCGTGTATTGCATGGCCGCACAGGAGTATCCGAAGCCAGCCGGAAACGGGTGGAAGAAATATTGAAGCAACTGGACTATCAGCCCAATATGTATGCCAGCGCTTTGGCGTCCAACAAAAAGTATCTGTTCGTCTGCCTGCTGCCACAGCACAAGGAAGGCGATTACTGGACCGATGTGGAGATGGGGATGAAAAGAGCCGTAGAGACTTTTTCTGATTTCCACATCACCCTGTCCGTGGTGTACTATGACCAATATGAATATTCCTCCTTCATCAACGCCGGTGAGGACATACTGAGAAAAGAGCCGGACGGCGTATTGCTTGCCCCCACTATTCCTGAAATGACGGCCAGATTTACCGACAAATTACAAGAACGGGAAATACCTTATATATTTATAGACTCCAATGTGGACAGTCTGAACCCACTGGCATTCTTCGGGCAGAAATCCGATCAAAGCGGATACTTTGCCGCCCGCATGGCCATGATGCTGGGAGAATGTCCCAAGGAAATTGTTATCTTCAGACAAATCAACGAAGGACGCCTGGGATCAAACCAGCAGGAAAACCGTGAAAAAGGATTCAGAAAATATATGCAGGAGCATTTTCCCGACTGCAAGATAGTGGAACTGAATCTCTATGCCAAGCGCCCGGACGAGGACGAGGCACTGATGAACCGCTTCTTCCAGGAGAACCCACAGATTACGTGCGGCATCACGTTCAACTCGAAAGTATACATTGTAGGCGAATATCTCATCGGACACAATATGAAAAATTTCAAACTGATTGGGTACGATTTGTTACGCCGGAACGTCTCTTGTCTGAAAGAGGGTGCTGTAGATTTCCTGATCGCGCAGCAACCTACCGCACAAGGATACAGCGGCGTAGAGAGCCTGTGCAACCACCTGATATTCAAAAAAGAGGTGAAGCAATGTAACTATATGCCTATCACCCTGCTTGCGGTGGAGAATGTGGATTTCTATCTGGACGCACATAAAAAGTAAATCTAATAACTAAAAATAGAAATGGAAACAAAGTATTTGAAAATTAATCCGGCTGATAACGTAGTGGTGGCTATCTCGGATTTAAAAGCAGGCGAAACCATCACGGTAGATGGTCATGTCATCACTTTGAAAGAAGACGTGCCCGCCGGCCATAAGGTGACACTGAAAGATTTCGCCCAGGGCGAGAACATCATCAAGTATGGCTACCCCATCGGCCATGCCCTGACCGCCGTGGAACAAGGACACTGGATTAACGAAAATCAGATAAAGACTAATCTTGCCGGTCTGTTGGATTATACCTACAATCCGGTCAGCGTAGACCTCAATATCCCGAAGAAAGACCTGACGTTCAAAGGATACCGCCGCAAGAACGGTGATGTGGGGATCCGTAACGAGGTATGGATTATCCCTACCGTGGGTTGTGTAAATGGCATCATCGGCCAACTGGCCGAAGCGTTACGCCGCGAAACCAACGGTGAAGGCGTGGACGCCATCATGGCTTTTCCTCACAACTATGGCTGTTCGCAGTTGGGTGATGACCACGAGAATACCAAGAAAATTCTCCGCGACATGATTCTGCATCCCAATGCAGGAGCCGTACTGATTGTCAGTCTGGGTTGCGAGAACAACCAGCCGGATGTTTTCCGCGAGTTTTTGGGTGATTATGACACAGACCGCGTGAAATTTATGGTAACTCAAAAAGTGGGGGATGAATTTGAAGAAGGCATGAAGATTCTGCGTGAGCTGTATGCCAAGGCCAAAGCCGATGTACGCGAGGACGTTCCTCTGTCTGAATTACGTGTAGGTTTGAAATGCGGTGGTTCGGACGGTTTCTCAGGGATCACCGCCAATCCGTTGCTGGGCATGTTCTCTGACTTCCTGATTGCTCAGGGTGGTACTTCGGTACTGACAGAGGTTCCCGAAATGTTTGGTGCGGAAACGATCCTGATGAACCGCTGCCGCACTAAGGAGTTGTTCGAACAGACCGTACATCTGATTAATGATTTTAAGGAATATTTCCTGTCACACGGCGAACCTGTGGGCGAAAATCCGTCACCAGGCAACAAGGCAGGTGGTATCTCCACCTTGGAAGACAAAGCGCTGGGATGTACCCAGAAATGCGGCAAGGCATACGTTGACGGCGTTATGGGCTATGGTGACCGCCTGAAAGTGAAAGGTTTGAACTTGCTTTCCGCACCGGGCAACGACTTGGTAGCGGCTACCGCCCTCGCCTCTTGCGGTTGTCACATGGTGCTCTTCACCACCGGCCGCGGTACTCCGTTCGGTACGTTTGTTCCCACCATGAAGATCTCCACCAACTCCACTCTGGCTAAAAACAAACCGGGATGGATTGATTTCAATGCCGGAGTCATCGTAGAAAACGAACCGATGGAAAAGACTTGCGAGCGTTTTATAGACTATATCATCCGGGTTGCCAGCGGAGAACCGGTAAATAATGAGAAGAAGAATTATCGTGAAATCGCTATCTTCAAGACAGGCGTGACACTATAATCCAATCTTATACTCAACTTTCCCAATACCCTTACAGCCCTGCCTTTCTTATTACGAAGGTGGGGCTGTGACCTTTTTCTCGCATATATTGTTATAAAACAAGTCTTTTTGTAACTTTGCACCTCATTTTATAAAATACAAATTCATGAACGGTGAAAAATTAACCCCAATAACAAATAAACCCAGCTTATGGGCACTCAGTCCATTACTGGTATTTCTATGCCTGTATCTGGTGACATCTATCATCGTAGATGATTTTTATAAAATCCCCATCACGGTTGCTTTCATGGCATCTTCGGTTTATGCAGTATGCATCACCAAAGGGCTGAGCCTGAACGAGCGCATGCTGCAATATTCCATCGGCGCAGCCAACAAGAATATCATGCTGATGATCTGGATTTTCATCCTGGCAGGCGCATTCGCCCAAAGCGCTAAAGATATCGGGGCCATTGACGCAACCGTGAATCTTACGCTTCTTCTTCTGCCGGACCATCTGCTGCTGGCAGGCATCTTCCTGGCCGCCTGTTTCATCTCACTCTCCATCGGAACCTCGGTAGGAACCATCGTGGCATTAGTCCCCGTGGTAGCAGGCATTGCGGATAAAACCGATATGAACCTGGCCTTCATGGCGGGTATCGTGGTGGGAGGAGCCTTCTTCGGCGACAACCTTTCGTTCATTTCGGATACTACTATCGCCGCCACCCGCACCCAAGGATGCGCCATGCGTGACAAGTTCCGGGTGAACTTCATGATAGCCCTTCCGGCCGCCCTGATGGTTTTCGGCTACTACATCTTCAGGGGAATGGACGTGATGACCACCCATGACATCCAGTCGGTGGAATGGATCAAAGTCCTCCCCTATCTGGTTGTGCTGGGAACCGCCATAGCAGGGATGAATGTAGCACTCGTACTGATACTGGGCATCGCCACAACGGGAGTGATCGGCCTGCTCACAGGCAGTATCAGCCTGTTCGACTGGCTTGGCTCCATGGGCACAGGAATCACCGGAATGGGCGAACTTATCATCATCACCCTGATGGCAGGCGGTATGCTGGAACTGATCCGCTTTAACGGCGGAGTGGACTATATTATCCAAAAACTGACCAAACACGTCAACAGCAAACGCGGAGCCGAACTTTGCATCGCAGCTTTGGTGAGCATCGCCAATTTCTGTACAGCCAACAATACGATAGCCATCATCACAGTGGGACCATTGGCCAACGACATCGCTACCCGTTACAGGGTGGACAAACGCAAGAGTGCAAGTATCCTGGATACTTTCTCGTGTGTCATCCAGGGCATCATCCCTTACGGAGCGCAAATGCTGATTGCCGCCAAGCTGGCTTCCCTTTCTCCTCTGAGCATCATCGAATACTTGTATTATCCGGTAGCTATCGGAGTATTTGCTCTGCTGAGCATTTTTTTGAGATATCCCAAACGATACTCGTGAAAACAAGGGCAGGCGGTTATATTCCGCCACCGACAGCCCGGCTGAATCCATCTGCAACATCCAGACGATGAAGGCGAAAGATATATAATCTTACAGCTGTAAGATATAGCATCTTGCACGTGTAAGATCTATATCTGTTCTCCGTAGTTAACGGCGGATACTTAGTGGTCAATAACTCTCAGCAATCCATGTGACGCGTAGTTTTTCTTGGGTGGTCCAATTCCCCTTTCTTCCAGAACCGACATCATACGCGCTGTAGCCGCCTGAGTCCGGACAGGGAAAGCCTCATTGATATAGCGTTTCCACCGAGGTGTAAATTCTATGTTTCTGAAAAGTTCAGCAACAACAGCAATTCTTTCTTTTTCTTTGTTATTGTTGTTTTTCTTCTCTTCTCTATTCTTTTCTTCTCTTATAAAGTTTTGCTTAACGCTTGCTTGCGAACACTCATCAACACATTCATTATCAATATATTGAATCGTATTTTCGGCTATATTTTCATCATCACTTTTTTCAATCGTATTTTTCATGCATTTTGCACCGTTTTCCTTATTGTTTGCTTCGTCATCCGCTTCTTTATCTGCTGCCACCAGCACAGTAGAAGTGATTACTTTTTCAGCTATTTGCGCAGTCTTTTTCTTGCTGCTTCTTCCGCCTTTGCTACCGGCGGCTGCACGTTGCTCCGAAAGCTTATTCTGATAACCCATCACCTCATCCAGATACAGGCATCGGAAATATCCGTCCTCCATTATGACAAACAAGTTAAAGTCTTTAATGAGATGCTGCAGATCTTCCACTGTAGCCCCCCATTGTTCAGCCAACAAATCCAGTTCGTTAAAATCGTGTTTGTATTCCTGTTGCCTTCTCAGGAACAATATCATTTGAATATATAATCCTATTCCCATGCATTTCATTTCGGCATTCAGCTTCATCATTTTGTAATCCGACATCAAGCTGCAATTCAGCCGGATAAACTGTTCGGTGTAATCCATTCCTTTGGTGTGTTAGTATATAAATAGATTACAAAGAAACAAAAAATATCAATAGGGTGTATAGATAATTGCCACCAATTATGACATTATCTTCATTTTTATCTCAAACAAATATAAACAACTAGTATACAAACACTTACACAGCATATTCAATTCAATAAAAAAGTATAATTCTCAAGAAAAGATAAAGTTCTTCTCCCCTGCAATTCATGAATATTTTTTATCGCCAGAATTCGGAGATAAATTCCCAATAAATGATCCTATATTAAAAGACACGATGTATTCGGATAGAGGTAACAGAAGAAGATTTATGAATATTTATTTTGAAAATATGCACAAAAGACTTATCTTTGCACCGCAAATGAACGATTGATATGAACCAATTACAAACTACATACAGCATACATCACCTTACATCGGGAAATACCCCCCTGTGTAATCACTTCATTGTGCATGTACATTGGTTCAGCGGATTTGTTTAGATTTCCACTCACACGTAATTTATTACCAAACTTTCATCCTACCCACACACGTGCCCGATGAAAGATATATTGCATGATGGTTCTCATTCGGTGAGAGCATCGAGTTGTATATGTTTTACTAAAAAAATGATTGCTATGTTTACTATTATATCTATCATGTTTGTTGGTATCGGTATAGGATATGTATTGCGCAACTTACAGTTTTTACAAAAGATAGAAAAGAGTACCTCACTCACTATCTTCCTGCTACTGTTTGTTTTGGGAATCTCCATCGGCTCCAACAGCTTAATCATTAACAATTTAGGTAGATTCGGATGGCAGGCGGCTATATTGGCTACATTAAGCATTTTGGGCAGTATGCTAGCTTCTTTCCTGGTATTTCATCTGTTTTTTAAGAAAGGAGGCAAACAATGAAAGGCAGTTTGGTTGTTGTCGCATTTTTTTGTGCAGGATGTATGATTGGAGCTGTCAATAATTTCCAGTATGACATGCACTCTGTTTCCATGTATGTGCTTTATGCACTGATGTTACAAGTAGGAATCAGCATAGGCAGCAATAAGAAATTGAAAGAACTGATTAAAAGCTTACGGTTGAAAATGCTCCTGGTGCCGATAGCTACCATTACGGGAACCTTGCTTTTCTCGGCACTTGCCAGCCTGCTATTAAGCCAATGGAGTGTATTCGACTGTATGGCGGTGGGTAGCGGCTTTGCCTATTATTCGCTTTCCTCCATCCTGATCACACAGTTCAAGGAACCGTCTATCGGGTTACAACTGGCCACCGAATTGGGAACCATTGCATTACTGGCCAATATTTTCCGGGAAATGATGGCCTTACTCGGCGCTCCGCTCATACGGAAATACTTTGGACAGCTGGCCCCTATCTCGGCTGCCGGAGTGAACTCGATGGATGTATTGCTGCCATCCATCACACGCTATTCGGGAAAAGACATGATTCCCTTAGCCATATTCCACGGAATACTGATTGACATGAGCGTTCCTGTTTTCGTATCTTTTTTCTGTTATTTAACGTAAGCCTGAGGATTCGCGCTAAATTACAAAAAAAGGAAGCCCGCTTGATTTGCAAGCGGGCTTCCTTTTTTAATCTATATAAGGCATGAATTATTTCGCAACCTTTTCCAATTTCTTCATGATAGAGAAAATAAACAATGCAGAAAGCAAACAGCATACAATCAATACACTCCATACCATCCACAACTGCATATCACCCCACAAATAACCGATGATAGCTACCAGATAGTTACCAATAGCAGTAGCCACAAACCAAAGTCCCATCATAGCGCCTTTATACTTGGGAGGAGCTACCTTGGAAACAAATGAGATACCCATCGGTGACAGGAACAATTCGGCAAAAGTCAATACCAGATAAGTCGAGATCAGCCAGTTGGGTGAAACCAACGCGCTCTCGGCAATACCATTGGCTTCTACTTCAGCAGGAGTAGGCAGACCGAATGAGCCGAATGCCAGCAACATGAAACCTACTGCGGCAATCACCATACCGATACCGATTTTACGCGGAGCTGATGGTTCTTTTCCTTTCTTTGCCAACGAACCGAATACAGCCAGTGATACCGGAGTCAGAGCTACTACGAAGAAGGGATTAAACTGTTGGAAAATCTGAGGAAGAATAGGCAATGTAGGATCCATAGTGCCATAATTGACTCCTAAAACCACAAAAGCCAAGGTAGCAATAACGCCTGAAATCAATTTGCCCTTGCCTGTCTTGGACTGGAACAGTGAGAAACCTGCATAAACGGTTACAATAAGAAGAGCCAGATTCCATACGCTGAAGCCAAGGCGATCCAGACCGGTTACCTCATGTGCCGTGTAGTCACGGGCGAAGAAGGTCATGGTAAGACCGTTCTGATGGAATGCCATCCAGAAGAAAATAACCACAGCGAATACCAGCAACAAAGCGACGATGCGTTCTTTGGTCTGTGCGGGAGTCAGCTCTTCTTCGTGTACATTGGCCGGTTTAGCCTGCTTGGAGTTGTAATCGGCATGTTTGAATGTAGAACGGAAAATAACATAAATAGCCATAGAGGCAATCAATGAGATACATGCCACACCAAAACCATAGTTATAGGCTTCTGACAATTTATCAATATAGGTAGTACAGAAATCGGCCATACTTCCTGTGAAATTCTGTGCGGTCTGCATGGCAGTCAGTGTGGCCTCGCCTTCGGCCGTTATCGTACCGTCCAGGAACTGGTGTGCCAAAGAAGGTATCTGGGGTACATAGCTGAAACCTGCTTTGCCCAACACATAGTTGGTCATGGCAGTAGCGGCAGTCGGAGCGAACAGGGCGCCGATGTTGATCGCCATATAGAACAAACTGAAAGCGGTATCACGTTTCGCGCTATACTCGGGGGCATCATACAGATTACCTACCATTACTTGCAGATTTCCCTTGAAAAGTCCGGTTCCCAAAGCAATCAGGGCAAGAGCGCCGAACATGGAATACAATCCGATATTGGTTGCCATCGGGATAGCCAGCAGCACATAACCGGCAAACATGATAACGATACCGGTAGTAACCATCTTGCCATAACCGAATTTATCGGCCAGGATACCTCCGATCAGTGGCATGAAATACACTCCTGCCAGGAAACTGGCAAAGATTGTTGACGTCGTGGCGGCTGTAAAGCCGAATTTCGCTTGCAGGAAGAGAGTGAAAATAGCAAGCATGGTGTAATAACCAAAGCGTTCGCCGGTATTGGCGAGAGCTAATGCGTATAAGCCTTTAGGCTGTCCTTCAAACATAGTTGATAAAGATTTAATTAATAGTTAGTATTCTTTTTTTGCAAAGATATAACTTTTAGTCTATCTGAAAAAAAAAGAGCCACAAATGTGACTCTTTTTGGCATATTTATTCGGTGAAAAGGGAACAAATCTCTGCTTTCGTTTCTTTTATCAGGTCATCGGCCGCTATTTTTATCTGTAATCCGCGGATACCGGCACTGATATAAATGTACGGGAATGCGGTGCAAGTCTCGTGTATATAGGTGGGGAAATGCTTTTTCATGCCGATGGGAGAACATCCTCCCCGGATATATCCTGTCAGGGGAAGCAGCTCTTTCATGGGAATCAGGTCGCATTTCTTGTTACCTGAGACTTTTGCCGCCATTTTTAAATCCACCTCGTGCTCGCCGGGTATGACACAGACAAAATATCCGGATTTATCCCCATGAAGCACCAAAGTCTTGAAGACTTGTTCTATGTTCTCGCCCAAACTGGCGGCAACGTGAACAGCGCTGAGGTCATTCTCGTCTACTTCGTATGGAATAAGCTCGTATGCTATCTTGGCTTTATCAAGCAGACGGGCTACGTTGGTTTTAGCTATCTTCTCTTTCATTGCTGGTATGCCGGTTAATTTTCCAATTCTTCTTTTATAAACTTCGGGGTATATCCTTTTTTGCTTTCGGCCACTTCCTCGGGAGTTCCGGCCGCAAGTACCTGTCCTCCGCCCCGTCCGCCTTCGGGACCCATATCGATGATGTAATCCGCCAGTTTGATAACGTCCAGGTTATGTTCGATAACCAGAACGGTATTGCCTTTTTCCACCAGTTTGTTCAGTACATTCATCAGCACACGGATATCTTCGAAATGAAGCCCGGTAGTAGGCTCATCCAGAATATATATTGTTTTGCCGGTATCACGCTTGGACAGTTCCGTAGCCAGTTTCACACGCTGGCTCTCTCCGCCCGACAAGGTGGTGGAGGGCTGTCCCAGTTTAATATATCCTAACCCCACCTCTTGCAGCACTTTGATTTTATTCAGAATCTGAGGCACATTCTCAAAGAACTCTACAGCACGATTGATGGTCATGTCCAGTACATCGGCTATGGATTTACCCTTATAGCGCACTTCCAGCGTCTCGCGGTTGTATCGTTTGCCGTGACAAACCTCGCAAGGCACTAGCACATCGGGCAGGAAATTCATTTCGATGGTCTTGTATCCGTTACCACCGCAAGCCTCGCAGCGTCCTCCGGTTACATTGAACGAGAAACGCCCCGGCTTATAGCCACGGATCTTCGCTTCGGGCAGACCGACAAACAGATTCCGGATATCCGAGAATACCCCTGTATAGGTGGCCGGATTGGAACGCGGTGTCCTACCCAGCGGCGACTGGTCCACATTCACCACCTTATCTATATAGTCCAGTCCCTCCACACTGTCATAGGGCAGAGGTTCCTGCAAAGAACGGTAGAAATGCTGTGACAGGATGGGCTGCAAGGTATCGTTTATCAGCGTGGATTTACCACTGCCGGACACCCCTGTGACACAAATGAGTTTTCCCAAAGGAAATTCCACATCCACATTCTTCAGGTTGTTCCCCTTCGCCCCTCTCAGCCATAAGGATTTCCCGTTACCGGGGCGGCGTTCGGCCGGTATCTCTATCTTCATCTGTCCGTTTAAATACTTAGAAGTAAGCGTTCCTGTCTGAAGCATTTGTTTCGGAGTCCCCTGAAACACTACCTCGCCTCCCAGGCGGCCCGCCTTCGGTCCCATATCAACCACATAGTCTGCCGCCAGCATCATATCCTTGTCATGCTCCACCACGATGACAGAGTTACCTGTGTCACGCAACTTCTTCAAAGAGTTGATAAGGCGGAGGTTGTCCCGTTGGTGTAATCCGATACTCGGTTCATCCAGAATATAAAGCACGTTCACCAGCTGGGAGCCGATTTGAGTTGCCAGACGGATGCGCTGGCTCTCGCCTCCCGAAAGGGATACCGAGGTGCGGTTCAGTGAAAGATAATCCAGTCCCACATCCAACAAAAACTTAAGACGGGTACGGATCTCCTTCAAAATCTCGGCGGCAATCATGCGCTGCTTGTCTTCCAGAAAAGGATCGACCTGTTGCAACCAGTCATACAGTTCGTTGATATCCATGCTTGCCAGTTCATAGATGTTCTTGTCGTGGATACGGAAATGCAACGCCTCCTTGTTCAGGCGCGCGCCCTTGCATTCGGGACAGACATCGGTCTTGGCAAACTGTTCCGCCCACTTCTGGGCAGTGGCCGATGCATCTTTCTCCTGCATCATCTGGATGTACTTCACAATCCCTTCATAAGTTACAAAGTAATCGGAAGAGGTATGAATCAAGGTGCTCTTTATCTTGATACGCTCATCCGAGCCATAGAGTATTTCGTCTATCGCATCATCCGGCATATCCTTGACCGGTGTCTTGATCGTAAAATCATATTTTTCAAGCAGGGCCTCTATCTGCCAGAAAATCATGGCATTTTTATATTTGCCCAAAGGAGCGATGGCTCCTTCGTAAATGGAAAGATTCCTGTCGGGAATCACTTTGTCCACATCAATCAGATTCACATACCCCAGCCCCTTACAACGGGGGCAAGCTCCCTGCGGAGAGTTAAACGAAAAATTATGAGGAGCAGGTTCTTTATAAGACAGTCCGGTAACAGGACACATCAACCGCTTGCTGTAATGGCGCACCTCCCGGGTATCGGCGTCATAAATCATAATCAGCCCCTCACCCTGCTGCATGGCAGTGGCAACGCTCTGTTTCAGCCGTTTGTCATCCTTTTCCGATACGACCAACTTATCTATCACAACTTCTATATCATGATTTTTATAACGGTCCAGCTTCATGCCGTGTACAATCTCGCGCACCTCGCCGTCCACGCGGACATACAGATAACCTTTCTTGCGCACTTGCTCGAAAAGTTCTTTGTAATGTCCCTTACGGGTACGTACCAACGGGGCAAGCATAAATATCTTCTTACCCTGATAATCCCGGTGAATCAGGCCGATGATCTGTTCCTCGGTATATTTCACCATTTTCTCTCCCGAAAGATAAGAAT
>ERZ1673702.3189-NODE-3189-length-13112-cov-66.252125_pt1 | contig 13112 bp, 12 predicted proteins | sample MGYA00580232_ERZ1673702 | MGnify/ENA primary metagenome ERZ1673702 (study PRJEB41218, sample SAMN15661792) | gut metagenome | host: Homo sapiens | place: Canada: London | collected 2015-08-20/2019-03-30 | study: EMG produced TPA metagenomics assembly of... | reverse complement strand
TTATTTTAATTGCATACTTCATGCCTTCATATCAAAATTATCTTGCAATATTATGTTTTCACCTACACTACCAGTCTTTTCTTCACTATTTAGTGCTTTTCTCGCCTCACTAAATGCCTCATAATATGTCATTTTTAATGCTGAATGAACCTGTGACTCTGCTTTTGTTTCTTTTTCCTGCCAGCCTACTCCCCCTGTATAGGTCAAAACTTCTTCGCCCTCTTCATTGTATACATGAATTGCCGAGCCTGTCCCTGTTCCCTGATATTTTGCCTCATAAGGTATTCCAAACAGCATACAGAGCCATTTTTTGTCTGCTTCCTCAACTTCTTTCATTGCTGACATATTACCTGAATTCATTGATTGACTAAACTTTCCAATTAAAGCAGCTCTATTCGGGGCTACTTTGCTTACTTCCGTCTTTCTCAAATTCATAAATGCATTTCCCATATATACATTGTCCTGTGCATCTTTTTTTGCCAGATCAACAATCTTCTCTTTTAAAGAATCCGTTAATTTCCATTTGTTTTTTTTAGAAGATTTAGAAACATTTTTATTCGATGTGTTCCACACTTTTGCTGTGCTATAATTATTTGATATTTCCATTTAATTGAATCACCTCTCTGTTCTGTCATTTATGTAATCATACAATTCCTTATATGACAGATAACCTGATAAGTTGTTCGAATCATATTGTAACTGCATAATTGCTCAATATGATAAGCAATCTTTTGACTTGTAAAAATCTTATGCAGCATATTCACTGCACGCTCAAGATCTGCTATATCGTCATCACAGACAACAATTTCCAGCATAGCACTCACCTTCTTTCTCATTTATATATCGTCATATTGATATTATTACTTTACTATCCACATTTACTATCCGCCACACCCTTTGGGAGTGGCAAAAAACAACCTTAGCAAGCACTGCCCATGTCATGACACATGGGCTGAAATTTACTCTTATGCCCCATGCACAACCCGTAAATTTCCATAGGGAAGTATCCCTAACCCTCTTATTTTTTTGAGCCATTTTTCACAGCAAAATCATTGACCTTCTTCTGTAATTTTGCTACAATTTTTCTTGGATAGCTTTATCCAAAAATTGAATACACTTTGAAACAAACTGTTGTAAAACATCGAACATTTTACAGCAGTTTTTTTGTACCCAAAATCAGAAAGGAGTTAAAGAAATGGCAAACAGAAAACGCACCAATCCGGTGCAATTTTATCTCGATGATGACGAACAGTATATCCTGGACGAGAAGTTCAGAGTATCAGGCATGAAAAGTAAGTCCGCTTTCTTACGAAAGCTCATTTTGTATGGCTATGTCTATGACGTGGATTACAGTTATTTAAGAAATTATAATACGGAGCTTGGACGTATCAGCTCAAATCTGAATCAGATTGCCAAGCGAATAAACAGCACCGGGAATATTTATCAGGAAGATATGGACGAAGTAAAGGAGTTGATGAATGAGGTATGGCGTACACAAAAATCCATGCTATCAAAGCAACCGTTGATAAAGCGATAGACTACATCTGCAACCCCGAAAAGACCGATGAAAAAATGTTCGTTTCCTCTTATGCCTGTTCTCCGGAAACCGCAGCTTATGACTTCAAATATACTCTCGACCACTGCCGGGAAAACAGTCCCAACAAAGCCTATCATCTGATACAGGCTTTTGCTCCGGGAGAGGTCGGTTTTGAAGAAGCGCACCACATTGGAAAGGAGCTTGCAGATAAACTTTTAGAGGGAAAATATTCGTATGTTGTTACCACCCATATTGACAAAGAACACGTTCATAATCACATCATTTTTTGTGCCGCTGACAACATCGAACACAACAAATATCACGACTGCAAACAGTCCTATTACCACATCCGTAAACTGAGTGATGAACTGTGCAAGGAACACAATCTTTCCGTCATCATTCCGGGTGCGCAGCGTGGCAAAAAATACAAAGAATGGCAGTCTAACAAGAACGGTTCTGCATGGAAAACGCAGATCAGAAAGGACATCAATTTCTGCATCAAGTCGGCTTCCACTTACGAAGAATTTCTGCTTCTGATGAGAGCCAAAGGGTATGAAATCAAGGGGGAAACTTTTGAAGAAGGAGCTGCCAAATACATCTCATTCCGCCCTCTGGATAAAGAGCGTTTTGTGCGTGGCAGTGCGAAGTCTTTGGGTAAGGAATACACAAAGGAACGTATCAGGGAACGCATTGAAAGGAAACGGGAACGAAAGGCAGTGATTCCCAAAAGGGACTACTCTGCCCGCAGGCTCATTGACACCTCTGACGAAAAATTCAAAAGCAGTCCGGGACTGCAAAGGTGGGCTGCCATCGAGAATTTAAAGATTGCCGCACAGAGCTATAATGAGGTTGGTTCCCTTGCAGAACTGGAACACAAAATTGCAGTGAAAACCGAAGCCGGAAAGTCTGCAAAGCAGAGCGTGGTGGAACTGGAACACCGCATCAAAGACCTTGCGGAAATCATCAAATACGCACAGCAGTACAAAGACAACCGCTCCTATCATATCGGCTACAAAAAAGCCAAGAACCCTGACGCATATTTCCGCAGATACGAAAGCCAGATTATTCTTTATGGCGGCGCCAGACGTATGCTTGAACAGGCGGACATAAGCTTAAAGGGATTGAATGTCGATAAACTAAAAGCTGAGTATCAGAAACTGATGAAGCAGAAAAGCGAGCTGACTTCCACCTATAAAAATTGTGAAAAGGAAGTGCGTGAGCTGAAACGGAAACAGGAAAATCTCAATCAGTATCTCGGACGGACACAGCCCGATCCGGCACAGGAACAGCAGGAAAAAAGTAAAAATCAGACTTTATAATAATACAAGGCAGATATCCAACACAGGACATCTGCCTTGATATTATTCATCTGAATCATCAAGTCTTTGTTCAATATTAAATCGTTCACGCTCTATCTCTTTCTTCAATTCTTCTTCTGTTGGCATATATAACTTATATTTTGAAGCATATAAATGATCATTCTCATTTAATACGGAATACTTAACCATTGTTTCATTTTTCTCCGAGCAAAGAACAATTCCAATCGTAGGATTATCTCCTTCCGTTTTAATGTTTTCCTCAAAGTATTTTACATAAAAATCAATTTGACCGATGTCCTGATATGTGAGCTTATGTGTTTTCAAGTCAATCAAAACAAAACACTTTAGAATGTAATTATAGAACACCAAGTCGATGTAGTAATGATCCCCATCTATAGTAATTCTTTTTTGTCTTGCTACAAAACAAAAGCCTTTTCCCAATTCAAGTAAAAAATTCTGCAAATTATCAATCAATCCCTGCTCCAGTTCATGCTCCAGGTATGTCTTATTTTCCTCTAAACCCAAAAACTCTAAAATATACGGATCTTTTAATAAATGCTTTGGTTCTGTATTAGGCTCCAGTGATTGGATTTCTCCCCTTACTTCTGCTTTTTTACCTTCGCTAGTGGCTAATATTCTCTCATAATAAAATGAATTTATCTGACGTTCTAACTGTCGTACACTCCATCCACATTCTACACATTCATTTTGATAATACTCTCTTTTTTCTTGTTCCTTTATACGCATAAGCAATCTGTAATGCGACCAACTCAATTCGGAACACACTGTGTTCCATTTTGGATAGACCTCATAAAACTGTCGCATATTACGCAAATTTCTTTCATCAAATCCTTGCCCAAATTCTTCACTTAACCTTACCGAAACATACTTTATCAGTTGTTTTCCATAAATAGAACCATCACCACTCATTGCTTCATGTAACTGTTTTCCTATCGTCCAATAAGCGGATACCATAGCAAAGTTAACCGTTGTAGCTACTTTCTCTCGTGCTTCTAATATTGCATTTCTTATATTTTCAAATTCTGGGAATTTATCTATATCATTTGTGATAATTTCGTTATTCTTTTTCATTGCTACCTCCCAAATAATACATTTCAAAAAACGGAACACACTGTGTTCCATTTTTAACATCGGAATATATGCATTAGAATTATACCCTACAAAACTATTTTTCTCAATCAATTTTATATGCCATATTTTTTGAGAAAATAAAAAAGCAGGCAGCCAGCAATACAGCCAACTGCCTATCTTTCCTACATATCTTCTGCCGCTTCCAGAGAAATTTCTGCAAATTCCTCATCGGTGATGCTCTGGAGCTTACCTAACACCTGCTCTCCAAGCTCCTCCATATCGCTGTCCTTTATGTGCGGCATTGATGCACTCACGCCTGTATCTGCATCGTATGCAAAATCAAAAAACTGCGGTGCGTGTTCATTCAGTCCGGCACTGGAACTAATCAAAGTCATTTCTGCCCCATGTTCTTTCAGATACGCATTATAATCTCCGTCCCACTCACTCTCATTAAGCAGAGCCATATCATAAAGCAGCTTTTTAACTTCGTCCGGGGACATATTTGTGATTTTGGAAATCTCCCATTCGCTTCCCATCGAACCGGAGAATTTTACCACTACATCTCCGGCGGCAATCGGCTCCATAGACTTATCATAGATTGCCTTTCGTTCTTTCATATCCACAAGCTCCTCTGTGTCAGTATTGTAGCGGACATCAAGGTGGTATTCTCCAAATTCTTTTGTATTTTCGTTGGCAATCTCGGTAGTCCATGCCCCTTTACTCTCCAGATATGCTTGAATACTCAGCTTATCGTCCTCACTCATGGCTGAAAGAACGTCCATAAGTTCCTGTCTGTCCATGCCCATAACACTCACAAGACTGTATTTTGTCAGATCATCATTCTGTATCAGAAGTATACTCTCCTTATTCTGCTCCTGCTCCACTGCCCTGTCCTTCTGTAACTCTGCTAACCTGTCCTCAATGCCTGTGATCAGCTCCGAAGCGGTCTTTCGTATGGTATCAAGGGCAGATTTCAATTCTTTCATATCCCGGTCACTGCTCCATCCGGCGATATACCCAAAGGAATAGTCCGAGGTATCAATGCCGAAGTGCTGGCACACCGTATAGGCAACGCTCTCTGCTTCCACTTCCTGCGTGTTGCGGTCTTTGTCTAAGACCGCATCTATATCCTGATTCCGTTCCCGATCATGGAGCTTTGCGTGTGCCACCTCATGGATAGCGGTCTTTACGGTCTGACTCTGGCTCATGCCCTCCTGTATGGCAATCCTGTGGTCTGTGGTATGGAAATATCCCTTTACCTCCCCTTCTATATCTTCATAGGTAATGGGAACCGGGGAAACCTCCGTAAGTGCCTGCATAAAATCCTCGTAGTCCTCCACGCTTCCCGAAAGCTCATTTACCCCTATATCCGGCAACTCCTTTCCGTCCGTCTGTGACACGTCAAAGACCGGAACCACACGAAAGGCGGGTATCTTAATCTCTACTTCCTCCGTAATGGGCATTCCGTTCTTGTCAAGCATAATCTCTCCTGTTACCGGATCAAGTTTCTCCTGTTCTTCCTTAATCTTGTATGGTGCCGGGGCAAGAATACGGATACCCTTTTCCCCTTTCTTAACATGCCTGTCAAAATTTTTCTGCCAAGCCTTGAATCCGGCCACTAACGTAGCGTCAGGCTTTTGCATTGCGATTAACATGGTGTTGTTAAAGCTGTAATTATGAAATTTTGACATGGTATTCAGATAAGTCTTGTACTTCTCGCTTTCAAAAAGCTCCTTGATACCCTGCTCCAGCTTCTCTGTTATTTCCTGTACTTTCTGTTTTTCTGTTTTAGCGTCTGCCATAGTATTTCCTCCATCTGCTTATTTTTTTGCATGACAAAAGGCAGCCATTATTGACTGCCTTCGCATAACTACAATATTCACTTATAAACCTTTATCATTACTGCCCGTATTCGTTTTGATTTCTGCAATTTACTCCTGTCTCCTTTCTGCTCCTGTCGCTGTAAATGTATTTTACAAATAAAAAAGACAACCAAGATTTTGTTTCTTAATTGCCTGTTTCTATGCTATTAAATTTTTATTGAACCGGTAGCCGACTCCCCAAACAGTCTGTATATAGATTGGCTTGCTTGGGTTATCCTCTATCTTTTCCCGAATATTCCGGACATGGCTCATGACAATGTTGTAATCGCCGGAATAGGATTCCTTCCACACAATGTCATAAATCTGTTCCTTGCTGAACACTATTCCCGGATGCTTTGCAAGAAGCTTCAAGATTTCAAACTCGGTATATGTAAGCTCTATCTCCTGATTTTCCTGAATGATTACCCGTTGAACCTCATCAATCATAAGACCTTTGAAATTCAACAGATGATTATTCAAACCTGACATCTGAGTGATTTCATCTCTGGTATTTATCAACGACAATATGAACTGCTTCATAACGTCCATTTCCTCTGTGTTCTGTTCTTTCTTTGGTTCGTTTGCTTCCATAGCACCCTCCTATAAACTTTCTTCTTTTCCTTTGCTCTTTACAGTCTCCGGTTTCTCCGGCATCTTCTGATCGAATATTTTCTGCTTCATCTCGGCAAGTTTCTCCTTAACGGATACCCTCCCTCCGGAACCGTCTGCTAACATCCGCTCCTTGTCATGCTCTGCGATACGCTCCGACATCAGGAAACTTGCAACAGGCTTTAACGGTTCCTCTGCCACCGCCTGTATATCTTCTGCCCTGTTCGGCTCACTTTCCTGCGTCTGTGCGCTCTGCTCTCCGTTTTCGTCCTCCGGCTCATCATCGCCCATATCCAGTGCATTATCGCCCTTTTCGTCCATATTCAGAAGCGTATTTAACTCTGCAAGGCGTTCTAGCTTCTCCGCCAGTTCCTGCTCCTGCGCAAAAGGTTTTGTAACTTCCACCTTTGCAGTTTCGAGCTGATGTTCCACGTTAGAAAGCTTCTGCTCCACGTCTGCCATTTTCCCGGTCATTCCCTCTAACGCATTGGACAGTCTTTGCAGATTTCCAAGTGGATCGGCTCCGATTTCCACCTCATGGCTCAGACTTCCTTTTAAGCTGATCGTAAACTTGGAGAAGAACGAGTCAAAAGACACGCTCATCTTAAAGCCCTGATATTCTCCGATTGTGACCGCCATGTTTGGCTGTTTGGCACTCCGGCACATATCAATCAACGCCGCACCCGCTTCCTTTTTGTCCGTATAGGTACGGTTTCCTATCTTCATGGAAAAAGCGTCCTTATCCACAGGCTTATGCGCCGCATAGGTCTGAATGTCCGCCCGGTATCCCTCAAGCCTTTCTTTTAAGGCTGTGATCTGCATCGGGTAATGCTTTGCGATATTGTCCTCCAGACGGTAACGCTGGCTTGTGTGGTTTGCCTTTAAGAGCTTCAGCTTTGAAACCTGTATATCCAAATCCATCTTCTCCTTAATGTAAGGGTTTCCGGTTGCAAGTGCTTTGACCTCTGCATAAGAGAGCGCCGCTTCGTCAATGTCCTCACAGGAACGCACCGGGGACTTGCTCGTCATGATCTGCCCGATAAACTTCTGCTTGTTCTCAATGAGCTGCCATGAATAGCTGTCGAAGGTGCCTTCCGTCACATACCGGAAAATCTTGACCTTAAAATATAATGCTTCCCTGACAAGAATGCCCTCCAATCGTGCCAGTTCAGGCTCCGGCATACGTTCCCAAATATCATCCTTCTCCGTATGAATGGTAAAGCCTTCTCCGTCATCATGGTATCCAAGCGTATATTGCAGCTTATCATGTTCCCCACGAATATCACACTCAAAATCATAGACTGTTGTTCGTGTACCTCTGATATATTCCCGGTCTATCAATACAAGGTTTTGAACATCATCCGCAGTCAAAGGCGGTTCTTCTGTCTGCTCTATGGCAGGCTCGCCCTCATAATGTGCCGCATACTGTCCGGCATCCTTTAACAGACCGTCCATCTCCAGAGCTTTTTCTGTTTCGCCGCTGATTGTCTGCATCATTACATAGTCTGCCGCTTCTGCAAAAAGGAAATCATAGACCTCTTTTCCCTCCAAAGCTCGCTCATCGTCAGCAATCGTGACTGCCTGTGTTTTCTCGTTCCAGCCAACCACATCTTTCCGGTCTAATGCTCCGCAGATTTTAACCACAGCCGACATTTCAGACAGCCTTTTATTTAACTGCTCTATGTCTGTTTTTCCGGTTTCCGGTGCTTTTGGTTCTCCTTCAGCAACAGTTCCTGTTCTCATCGTTCTCCAGACCGTCCTTGCCACCTGCGATCAGGTCACATAATGTTATGATAAAATCAGATTTCAGTTTTAATGCTTCCTTATCCCCCTTATGGCTCAACTGAATATCCATAGGGTTCAGATAGTCTTTGGAATTGGTGGCAAGTTTTACCACCTGTCCATGTAGTGCTGCCACAAGAGCAAAATACTCTCCCTCCGGATCGCAGATGATAATATCGTCCTTTGTGATAAGAAAACAGCTTAAAATCTCACGCTTTGCACTAAAACTCTTACCACTTCCGGGAGTACCTAAGATAACTCCGTTTGGTGTACGGAGCCTTTTTCTGTCTGCCATAATCATGTTGTTGCTAAGTGCATTTAATCCGTAATAGATTGCCGGTGCAGGCATAAATAACTCCTGTGTGCAGAATGGTACTAAGATTGCGGTGCTTTTTGTGGAAAGAGTACGCTCAATGCCTGTCTCATTGCATCCAATCGGTGCGGATGCCATAAGTCCCTGTTCCTGCAAATACTGTAAACATCTGAGGTCACAGTTTGCCTGCTGAATGATACCGGACACCCTCTGCATTAAGCTCTCCAGTTCCCGCTTGGTTCTGCCATAACAGGTAATAAGGAATGTCATGTTGATCATCTTCTGGTTGCTCGTATTCAAATCATCGAGAAATTCCAGCGTGTCCTTTTCATAAGTCACGATGTCTGTTGGAAGAATATCCATATCGTAGCCGCTTCGGACTGCCTTTTTCTGTTCCTCAATCTTCATTTTCTGGATATTGGAAATAACCGCTTTTAACTTCTTGATTGCCTTTACCGGATCTTCCGTCTGCATGTGCATGGAAATCGTAAGGTTGGCATCAATATCCAGAAGATGCTTGATCAGCTCGTCCGTAAACTTCGGTGCGATAATATCCAGATAGGACACACAGCCATACATATTCCCTGACTTAAAGCGGTTCGGATAGCGGAAATCAAATCCCGGCGGTGCAATATAGTCCTTGACCGACTTACCGGATTCTGCCAAATCCTTAAATGAAAAACGGAAAGGCTCCATGGTATCCTGATTAAAATATTCATGCAGGATGCGCAGTCTTTCCTTTCCGTCCAGTCCCCTCGCAAGGGTTCCTATGTTGTTTAAGTTCCGTATGACATCTTTTTCAATGTTGTTAAGGCGGCTCTTGGCTTCCTTGTAGCCGTTGCTTTCTACACCAAAAATCAGATATTTTGATTTGATGATACCGTTGTTGCCCTTTGCCGCCTGCTTCTTTAACATTTCCGTATATTCCTCACGAATATCGTTAAAATCATCCTCCTGCCACGGTATGTCAAACTGTTCCGTAAGCATCTGCTCGTTGACCTGCCTGTTGAAAAGCACCAGTTCAAACTTCACAGACGGATCAAAATAATTGATGAGCTTACTGTACTGTGCCAGTATGTCCGCCTGGTCATCCACTTCCAGAAGCTCATAGTTTATATCAAAAAATTCCACCATCTTTGTATAATAACGGTGACTGACCTGACAGATGCCGTCACGGAACATTTTTTCAAAAGTAATCGTCTTTTGTGCGGTAGTAGGCTTTTCTTTTTCTTTGCCCTTGCCGGATAAAATATGCTTTAATTCCATAAGACGCTTTTTCTCTGAAAAAGTAAGACCGCCACTTTTGCTGTTATTTCTGCTATTGCCTTTATAACTGCTTTTTCTGCGGCTTTCCGGTTCTGCCTTTTGCTTTTTCTTCAAGATAACAAACCTCCCTTCGTAATTTTTCTTTTTCTTCCAACTGCTTGTATAAGTTCTCTGACCGGTATGGTCTTATGCCCGGTGTGAGTATCTTCTGCCGGAGCATAAAATACACAATCTTCTCCGCCGGAAACCCGTTTTTCTCATACATCGCAAAAAAGAAGAACGGAAGCATTGCTCCCATCATAAGAAGTGATGCGGCTGATGTTCCGATCAGTCCCTTGGTTAAAAAATACAAGGGTATACCGGCTACTGCCGCACCGCTGAAACAAATGATCTGTCTCTTTGTCAAGTTCAGTGCCACTTTTGTCTTGATACCGGACAAATCCTTTGGCACCTGCACGGATATTGCCATATCGTTCCTCCCTTAGTGCGCATTCCAGATAGATTTCGATAATGAACCAGTCTTAAAGAGTGAAAAGCATAAAATAACGGTATATGCTGCCACCGACCAGAGTGCCGTATGCAGGTTGTCGGCTACTGCCACACCCGCCACCAGCACTGCATAGATAGCAACGCATACCATCATAAAAAATCCCTGAAATGCAAGGGCACAAAGTCCCTTAAAATAATTAGTTCCTATCGTTCCCCATTCCCGGTTGGTTACGGTTGCACAGGGAACAGGTGCTACTGATACATAAAGATATATTTCAATCATTCGCCCATAAAGAATGACGGTGATAAGGACTGACATGATTTTCATACATAAACTGACGATCATGGTCTCCATTCCAAGTCCCAACAGCTCACCTATACTCATTTCCGAAAACTGCTCATTGAACATCGTCTGAAGCGTACTTGCCACATCAATACTGGTGCTTCCGGTAATCGCTGATGCGGCAGAATTTACGATATGGCTTCCCACATCAAATACCGCCATTACAATGTCAAAAGTCTTGCTAAGAAGCATGACCGCAATACACGCTTTCATAAAAAAGCGGATAAAAATGGCTGTATTGAAGTCATGCAGGTTATTTTTGTCAATAACCATGGAAATAAGCTCGTAGACGAGTACAAAACTGATGATCATTCCCGCTATGGGAATCATCACGTTGTCGGACAGGGTTTTTATCATGTCAAAAATACCGGAGTTCCAAGTGCTGGGAGTTTTGCTGACCTCCCCTGCAATCGTGCCTACCTTGTCATTGACATCGGTAAACATGGTTTCAAAATTGGTCAGCACCCATCCCTGCAACAGTTCCTTTATGAATTCAGTAATCTTATCAATGATCCCGCCCATGAATTATGAGAACAGTGTGGTAAGCTGTGGGATTACCGTCTGTGCCACAATGATGATGCCACCGCCACTCATAAGCTGCTTGATACCCTGTGATTTTACTGATGTGCGATAAAGAAGTAATAGAAATGTAAAAAATTTTGCCGTTCCTATCCGGCACTTAGGGCTGTGTCGGATAGGTCGGGCGTTAGGCTTCGGGCAAGTCAATCTTGCCGACAAAGCTGTAATAAATCTCAATGTCCTGCCTGCGGGTGCCGTTCTCGTCATAGCTGCACTCATGCACGACGATTTTCTCAATCATCTCCCGCAAGAGGGTGGGGGTAAGTTCCTCAAAGGCAAGGTGCTTTCGGACGATACCCATAAACTTTTCCGCGTTGACGGTGGCGGCCTGCGACTTGTCCAGTTCGGCCTGCAAAGCGGCGGCGCGGTCTTTCAGTTCCCGCTGTTCCTGCTCATAGTCTGCCGACAGTTCCATGAAACGCTCGTCGCTGATTTTGCCGTTCACATTGTCCTCATACAGCCGCTTGATAATGCGGCTCACTTCGGCAATGCGTTCCTGCGCCTGTTCAAGCTGCTTGGTGGCTGCGGCGGTCTTTCTCTTGCCGCCGATCTCGTTCTGCTGGATAAGCAGCTTCACAAAGCGGCTCTCATGCTTGGCGGCGTATTCCGTCACTTGCCGGAGATTGGAGAGGACACCGGCGGTCAACAGGTCGGTGCGGATAAAGTGCGCCGTACAGTCGCGGGTGCGCTTCTTGTAGCTGCCGCAGATGTAACAGTCCTGCTTGCGGTTTTTGTTCTGATACCGCTGCTGGTACATCACATGGCCGCAGTCGGCGCAGAACAGCATACCGGAGAACAGCCCCACTTCATCATAGCGGTTCGGGCGTTTGCGCTGCTTGCGTAACTCCTGCACACGCTCCCATGTTTCCGTGTCGATAATCGGCTCATGGTGGTTCGGGAAAATGGCCTGCTTCTCCACGGGGTTCTCTACACTGTGCTTGACCTTGTAAGAGGGCTTCTCCGTCTTGAAGTTTACCAGACAGCCGGTGTACTCCCGGTTTTCGAGGATATGAACGACGGTGTTCGTCGCCCATTTGCACTCATAGCCGGGGTGGTATCGGCGGGTGCTGCCCGTCCTACGGTATTCCAGCGTCCCCGGCGTGGGGATTTGCTGCTCCGTAAGCATACGGGCAATCTTGGTCGGGCCGTTCCCGGCAAGGCAAAGCTGGTATATCTGCTGGACAACCGGCGCGGTTTCCTCGTCAACGAGATAGTTCTCGTCCTCGTCCATGAGATAGCCATAGACCGGCTTGCTGGTAACGGGCTTGCCGCTCATGCCTTTTGCTCTTTTTACTGCCTTGATTTTCTTGCTCGTATCTCTCACCAGCCATTCGTTGAACAGATTTCGCAGAGGGGTAAAATCGTTGTCCATGCCGCCGTTTGCGCTGTCCACATTGTCGTTGACAGCGATAAAACGCACGCCCTTTTGAGGGAACAGCATTTCCGTGTAAAACCCTACCTGCAAGTAGTTTCGCCCTAACCGGCTCATGTCCTTGACGATGACCGTACCCACTTTCCCGGCTTCAATGTCTGCAAGCATGGCTTGAAAACCGGGGCGCTGGAAGTTTGCGCCGGAAAAGCCGTCGTCGGTGTACCAGCGCAGATTGGTAAAGCCATTCTGCTTGGCGTAGGTTTCCAAAATACGCTTTTGGTTGGAAATGGAATTGCTTTCGCCTTGCAACTCGTCCTCATGGGACAATCTCGGATAAAGGGCGGTAATGAGGTTTTGGGTGGCTTGTCTTAACATAAAATCCTCCGTTTCCGACAGCCAGCCCCACTATTCCGTAGCTTTATTGTACCACGGAATAGCGGGGGCTGTATAGCGGCAAAAGTGTAAAATCTGCTTCTTTATGATTTGTCAAATTTCCGGTTTTTGTGTAGCAGCGGCTTCCGCTTCCAGTACCCGCGCCATTTTGTCGGC
>ERZ1673702.3171-NODE-3171-length-13198-cov-6.613026_pt1 | contig 13198 bp, 9 predicted proteins | sample MGYA00580232_ERZ1673702 | MGnify/ENA primary metagenome ERZ1673702 (study PRJEB41218, sample SAMN15661792) | gut metagenome | host: Homo sapiens | place: Canada: London | collected 2015-08-20/2019-03-30 | study: EMG produced TPA metagenomics assembly of... | reverse complement strand
TCTGTGACGGGAACAGGCTGCGTTCGAGTACGTAGATCATGCCCTGGTAGTGGTCGCGGGTCTCTCCCGTAGCGCTTTTCACGCGCGAACGCAGCAGTTTCAGGATTCGGTCGTTGACGTTGACGAACAGCGCGCGCGACTCGTCGATCGACCGCAGCTGCACGTTGTACTGCCAGCCGTAGCCCGACGACAGGGCGTCGCTGTTCCAGAGCTGCGAGGCGACGTATCCCTTGCCATGCTCCTCTTCGGCCTCGCGCAGCGGGCCGAGGTAACGCTCCACGATGCCGCTCCGGTCGAGACCCATCAGCGCGATCTCGTCCACCGAGGGTGCGTAGGCCTCCGCGATGCCGCCCAGCTTCATGCGCTTGGCCTCGCTGGAGGCGACGTCCGCGGCCGCGTCGACGAACATCCGCTGGATGAGCCGCTCCGACGGCGACACCGGGCGTCCCTTGATCGTGCTTTCGAAGACGATGTTGTAGAGGTCGTCCATATACTCCTGCGGCGTGTAGGGATCGTCGGCGATGTGCGACGAGAGCGTGACGTTCTTATAATAGGTGAAGAACGCGCGGCAGAAGTTGAAGCGCAGGATGAACGAGAGGTCCACGTGCAGCGGCAGTTTTTCGGTCAGCGCGGGCTGTTCGAGCCATGCCGAGTCCTTCATCTGCGCAAGCACCCATTTCAGCGATGCGCGCTGCAACTCCTTCGGGACGGAAACGGCCTGCGGACCGCCCGCCGTGTTGCTGTTCACGTCCGTGAGGTAGATGCCGCCCACGTTGAGCATCACGGCGTTCACGTAGCGCGCGAACTGTCCGGCCGCGGCCTCGTAAAGCTCCGTGCGGATTTTCAGGTCGGGGTCCTCCTCGTCGGTGATCCACTCCTCCATGTGCGAGAGGACGTATTTGAGGTTGCCGATGCCGTAGTCGCCGGCCTTGATGTGGTCGTCGCCGAGGTCCTCCTCGATGGCGGTGGGGTCGTAGCGGGCGATCACCTGCTGGCGGCCGTAACGGTAGATCGGGTCGCCGACCTTCTCGTCGATCCATCCGCGGATGGTCTTCTCCTCGTCGAACATGTCCTTCTTGTCGGGCAGCGGCGTGTAGGCGTATTTGATGACGTAGTCGTCATAGGGTCCGAGGTCCGGCGGGGTGAGTTTCACGCCCTTGTCGCCCGGCTGGGCCACGTAGTTGAAACGCGCGTAGTCCATGATCGAGGGGGTCGTGCCGTGCTGCTGCGTGAACGATGCGCTGCGGAGCGAATCCACGGGGAAGGCGCTCGATGCGGCCATGTTGTGCATCAGTCCGAGGCAGTGTCCCACCTCGTGGGCGAGGATGTACTCCAGCGACTCCTGGAATACGTCGTCGGGCGGCTCCTTGCCGCGCACGCGCTCGTCGACCTGTGCGGTCTGCACGAAACGCCAGTTGGCGGCCAGCTTCACCACGTCGTTGTACATCAGCACCGAGGCGTTGATGATCTCGCCCGAGCGGGGGTCGACCCACGAGGGTCCCATGGCGTTGGCCACGGCGGCCGGGACGTAGCGGATGCAGGAGTATTTCAGGTTGTCGGGATCGAATTCGGGATCGTCCTTCGGGAAGTCCTCGATGTGCATGACGTTTTTGAATCCGATCTTCTCGAAGGCCTTGTTCCAGCGCAGCACGCCGCGACGGATCGGTTCGCGCCACAGCGCGGGGAACGCGTCGTCGAGGTAGAAGACGATCGGCTTGACCGGCTCCACGAGTTCGCCGCGTTTCCAGGCCTCCAAGTCTTTGGGCTGGATGTTCCAGCGGTTGATGACCGAGAAATCCTCGATCTTGTCCTTCTTGCCGTTGATGCGCGACATGTCGGTCAGGAAGATGCCGATGCGCGAATCGGCCAGGCGGGGCCGCATCGCCTCTTCGGGCAGCAGCAGGATCGTGCGTGTGACCTTCACGGTCATCGGCTCGTCCTTCTTGATGACCATCAGGCCCAGCAGGTCGGCCGTCACCGAGTAGGAGAGGTAGGATTTGACGGTCACGTTGTCCTCGAAGGACTTGATCTGGTCGATCACCGAACCTTCGGACTTGAACTTGCCCGTGATGTTCACCACGCCGCCCTTGGTGCTTTTGATCGGGGCGAGCAGTTCGTTGTCGCCCGAGAAGAACTTGGTCATTTCGATCACCATTGCCGAGCTGTCGCGGTTGTAGCAGACCAGCGGGTAGGAGTGCATGATCGGCGGGAGGGTGCTCCGGCCGATGGCCTTGGACATGTGGGGATCGTTCGTGTCGTGAACGGGCGGCACGACGGCCTGCGAGAGGTAGATCGTCGTGTCGATGCGCGTGAACTTGACGTGGATGGGGTCCGTGGGTTTGTAGCCGATGGTCCCGAGGTTGGTGTCGCTGGCCTCCGAGATCGTGGAGGCGATCAGCATTTCACGGCCGATCGTCTTGAGGGGAACCTCCACGTAGAGCTTTCCCTTGAGCTTGTGGAGCGTCAGGAAAGGCCCTTTGGCGGTGAGGCACGATTTGTCGTTGACGAACATTTTGGTGTACTTGTCGACTTTGGGTTTGGCGACCTCCTCGGTTTTCGATTTTTTCTTTTTGGATTTCGAGGCCGCCGCCCCCGACGCCGGGGCGATCAGTAGGCCTGCCGCCAGGAGCAGGACGCAGAGTTTGGATAGTGAACGCATATAAGTAAAATTGGTGAATAGACGTATTTTTGTAAGTATATAACGTGTTTAAGTTTCAGAATGTTAAGAAAAAATCGTTTTGTCGTATGATTTGTTTTTGCCGATATCCTGTTCGGGTGCGGGGTCGACGCACAAAGATATAAAAAATAGGCCGAATGGTACATTTCGGCCGTTTTTTGACCCTGTTCCTTTCGGCCGCAAATCCCGGAAAACGGGGTTCGGCGGGCGGTTTTGCTGCCCTATGGTCGCAAAACCCCTGCCGCGCGGCTGATGGAATATTGCGCGGCAGGGGTTGTTTTCCGGAAAGCCGGGGATTTACTTGCAGTCGTCGATGCGGGTGATTTTGGCCCCGAGGGCATTCAGACGGCCGTCGATGTCCTTGTAGCCGCGGTCGATCTGGTCGATGTTCTGGATGGTCGAGACCCCTTCGGCCGACATGGCCGCGATCAGCAGCGCCACGCCCGCACGGATGTCGGGCGAGGTCATGCGCGTCGCGCGCAGGCACAGCCGGTGGTCGTGGCCGATGACCGTGGCGCGGTGCGGGTCGCAGAGAATGATCTGCGCGCCCATGTCGATCAGTTTGTCGACGAAGAACAGACGGCTTTCGAACATTTTCTGGTGGATCAGCACGGCGCCGTTGGCCTGCGTGGCCACCACCAGAAAGATCGACAGCAGGTCGGGCGTCAGTCCCGGCCACGGGGCGTCGGCAATGGTCATAATCGAGCCGTCGAGGAACGTGTCGATGCTGTAATGGTCCTGCTGGGGGATGTGGATGTCGTCGCCCCGCTGTTCGAAACGGATGCCCATGCGGGCGAACTGCGCGGGGATGATGCCCAGGTTCTCGAACGACACATCCTTGATCGTCAGCTCCGAACGGTTCATGGCGGCCATGCCGATGAAGCTGCCCACCTCGATCATGTCGGGCAGCAGCCGGTGCTCCGTGCCGCCCAACGCTTCGACGCCTTCGATTTCGAGCAGGTTCGAGGCGATGCCCGAAATCTTCGCGCCCATTCTGTTGAGCATTTTGCACAACTGCTGGAGGTAAGGTTCGCAGGCCGCGTTGTAGATCGTCGTCCGGCCTTTGGCCATCACGGCGGCCATCACGATGTTGGCCGTGCCGGTCACCGACGCCTCGTCCAGCAGCATGTAGGTCCCTTTCAGCTCCCGGCCTTCGACCATGAAGAACTCGTCGGCGATGTCGAAGTTGAACTTCGCGCCGAGTTTCTGGAATCCGAGGAAATGGGTGTCGAGCCTGCGTCGGCCGATCTTGTCGCCGCCCGGCTTGGGGATGTATCCCACGCCGAACCGCGCCAGCATCGGGCCGATCAGCATGACCGAACCCCTCAATCGCGTGCAGCGTTGGCGGTAATCGTCCGATTTGAGGTATTCAAAATCAATGTCGCGGGCGCAGAACGCGTAGGCGTCTTCCGCGAGCTGCTCCACTTCCACGCCCATGCAGCGGAGCAGTTCGATGAGCTGCATCACATCGAGAATCCGGGGGATGTTCCTGACGACGACCCGCTGGGGCGTCAGCAGCGTGGCGCAGAGTATCTGCAACGCTTCGTTTTTGGCTCCCTGGGGCGTGATTTCGCCCCGCAGTCGGTGGCCACCTTCGACTTTGAAAACTGCCATATGTGCTGTCGTGTGTTATCCGTCTGAAAAACAAACCGCTCCGGACCGGTCGGCGCTCATGCCGGCTTCCGGAGCCTCCTTTACTTTACAAAGGTAGAAAAAAGAACGGACGGAAACAAAACTGAATCGCATGCCGTCCGACAAAATTTCCGACCCCTGAAAGTGCCCTAACGGCGCCAAAGATAGTGGGATTCGGGGCTTTTTTCGGGGTTTTGGAAAATATTTTCGCGAAAAACTTTTGCGGATAACTTTTTTGTTGTACTTTTGCAATCCGTAAAAATGTCTGAAACAATAAAAACTATATAGCTATGGCAATGAAGAGAACATACCAGCCTTCGCGTCGCAAGCGTATCAACAAGCACGGTTTCCGCGCTCGTATGGCTACGGCTAACGGTCGCAAGGTGCTGGCTGCGCGCCGCGCAAAGGGCCGCAAGAAACTGACCGTATCGGACGAGTCGACGTTCAAGTACGCTTAATTTCCTGCAGGAAAGATTTAAGGTCGGCTTTTTGCCGGCCTTCTTTCGTTTAATGCCTGTTGTGCCGTTATGCTTTCGATCCGCCGGGCTTCCGAAGCCGATTGCGCGCTGATCCGCCGTCTGGCCGGGGAGGTCTTCCCCGCCACCTACCGCGAGATCCTCGCGCCCGCGCAGCTGGATTACATGATGGAGTGGATGTACTCCGAAGAGAGCCTGCAAGGGCAGTTCCGTGCGGGGCATGTCTGGTTCATCGCCTCGTCCGACGGCGAGCCGTGCGGCTACGTTTCGGTCGAGCGGCAGGGCGAGGATCTGTTCCACCTCCAGAAAATCTACGTCCTGCCCCGTTTTCAGGGTCTCGGCGCCGGGGAGTTTCTGTTCCGCCGCGCCGTGGAATACATCCGCAGCGTGCATCCCGGACCCTGCATGATGGAACTCAACGTCAACCGCCGCAACCGCGCGCTGCATTTTTACGAACGGATGGGCATGCGCCGCCTGCGCGAGGGCGATTTCCCGATCGGCGACGGTTATTATATGAATGATTACATCATGGGGTTGGAGATCGTCTGACCCCGTTTTCAGTTTCCTGCTTATTCCTCCAGCACCCGTTTCACGCCGCGGTTTCCGACGACCGATATGCGGCTGCCTTCGATCAGCACGGCGCGGCCGCGGTTTTTCCGCCGGTTGCGTTCGTTCTGTACGTTGACCGCTATCACGCGGCCGTCGTGGAAGGTCGAAATGTCGGGAAAAATCGTGTGTCCGATCAGGAGCCGGTCGGCGTCGTAACGGCGCAGCAGCGCGTCGGTCTGTTCCGGCGTCAGCGGATCGTATTTTTCATCCGTGCAGACCATCCCGCGGTACCAGACCGGCCCGGCCGAGCGGTACAGGAATTCGAGCGTCGGGTCCTCCCTGCGCTCCTTCGAGGTCCGGTAAAGCCCTTCGCTCATCCGGGCGTTGAGCGTATCCATTTCCAGATTGCGTTCGAGCAGTCGGGCGCTCAATCCCGCGTGTACGAAGAGGTTGCGGCCGATGCGCAGCATCGTGTTGCGGGTCGCGAGCCAGCGGCCGAGTTCCGTGTCGGGCGAGAACAGTTGGCGGTAATTCTCCATGCCGAGCTGCCGCGCCGTTTCGAGGTACTTCCCGCGCGTGTAGCGCACGTCGCCGGCCAGCACCATTCCTTCGTGATTGCCCAACAGCAACACGGCGGCGCCTCCCGCGTCGGCGGCCTCCTGTTCGAGTTTGTACATCAGCCACAACAGCGGCAGCACGTCGTAGCCGCGGTCGAAAATGTCGCCGATCACCGCCAGCTGGTTGTTTCCGTAGCTCCACCGGCAGTCGTCGTCGATCACGCCGTGGGCCTGGAGGAGCGTCGCAAAACTTCGGAAATCGCCGTGAAGGTCGGACGTGACGAACAGTTTCGGGGCCTGCGGGAGTTCCCGGGGACCTCGCTCGACGGCGTGCGGCGTGACGCTGAAGAGGTATGCGCCCCGGCTCGAACGGACCTCGACCGGGCCGCCTCCGTAAGGCATCACGCGGACGCGCCCCCGCTTGTCGGCGGTCGCTGCATAGGCGCCCTTTTCCGCGTCGTAGACGATATAGGGTCCGTCGGCCGGGTGTTTCCGGCAGAGGTTGTATTTCGTCGGTTTCGGCTGTGCTGCGGCGTCCGCCGTCGGGAGGGTGCAGAGCGCTGCGGCCAGAAGCGCTCCGAACAGCAGGGTCAGGCGTTTCATCTTCCGGTGCGATTCGGGGGCGTTATTCGGCCTCCGTCTTGAACAGGTTCACTTCGCCCCGCTCGACCTTGCCGTGCATGTCGGCCAACTCTGCGATTACGGGGGATATGTATTCCAGCGTGTCCGTCACGGCCGATTTGTCGCCCTCGCCCTTGATGCGGTAGAGCATCGCGGCGTAGAGCGCGCGGAAGCAGAGTTCCGTGTCGTTCATCCCCGGGTTGCCCAGAACGCTCCGCAGGCGCGGCAGCTCGGGTTCGAGGCGGGCGTACGTCTGGCGGTAATGCGCGCCGACGGGGAGTTTCATCAGCTGGAGATGCAGGTCGTGCAGGTCCTGAATCAGGTGGAGCGTATGTTCCAGATGCCCTTTCTCCTCCTTGCCTTCCTGACGGAGCAGGTTCGCCAGATCCATGTACCAGAGCAGGAAGACGTGCTTCTGCTCCTCGCCGATGTCCTTGCGCGGGGCGATCAGCGTCGAGAAGATGGCCTCGGGGCTGAATTGCAGCGCCCGGAGCAGATCCTCCAGCTGCCAGAGGTAGAGAATGTATTCGGCGATATTCTCCCGCCGTTTTGCTTTTGCGATGTCCATAGTTAGAATTCATAATTCACAATTCATCATTCATAATTTTACTTTGCTGAAATAATCAGCATCCGCAAACTCAACAATTGTGAATGATGAATTGTGAATTTTGCATTATTTAATCCACGTTTTCGGCCCCGTGAGGTGCTTGAGGAAGTACTGCTGCGATTTGAGGAGGTTGCGCGACTGGAGCACCATGTTCTTGGTCTCGGTCAGGATCGTGAGGTACAGCATGCTCGCCTTGGTGTTCGAACGGGCCTCGTTGATACGCGTAAGCTCGGATTTGATGGCTTCGGCGATCGACTCGAACAGCTGGTCGCGCATCGTCAGCACCGTTTCGATCTCCGAGAAGTCGCCCTCGCGCAGCATCAGGTTGATGTGGCGGTAGATCGACTCCACGTCGTCGTTGATCGACATCAGGTCGCGGGCCTGCTCCTTCGAAAGCCCCTCGTGGTTGTTGTCGATATGTTCGAACGCCGGGCGGGTGATGTGCATCAGCGCCTTGGTCATTTCGTTGAGGTAATCGACCACCTGCACGTAGTAGTGGGCAGTGTTGACGTCGCCGCCCTGGAGCTTCTTGAGCGTGGGGAGCAGCGAGTATTTCCGTTCGCGCGACTGGTAGAACAGGTCGTTCGACTCCTTGACCATGTCGCGCAGCACCTTGCGGTTCTCTTTGAAGACGGCGATCAGCGTGCGGTCGTAAATCTTCGTGGCGCATTCCATCGTGCGGCACACCTCGTCGCGCAGGTTGGCGATGATGTCCTCGTTGGTGTCTTCATGCTCCTTGACGATGGCGCTCTCCTTGTCCTTTTTCAAGAAGTTGCTGTGGATGAGCATGTACCCGCACAACAGCGTGATGACGATGAAGGCCGGGGTCCCGCCGTAGATCAGCGCCAGTCCCACCACGAAGGCGATCAGGAATCCGCCCAGCGCCGTGATGAACCACCCGGCCACGACGGTCATAACGCCCGAAATGCGGTACACGGCGCTTTCGCGTCCCCACGCGCGGTCGGCGAGCGACGAACCCATCGCCACCATGAAGCAGACGTAGGTGGTCGACAGCGGGAGTTTGAGCGAGGTGGCCATGGCGATCAGCAGCGCCGAAGTGGTCAGGTTGACCGTGGCGCGGATCATGTCGTAGGGCGCGCCGCTGTGTTCCACGTCCTCGTATTCGAAACGGCGCGAAATGCTCTCCCGGAGGTGTTTCGGGACTACGCGCTCGATGCCTGCGCTGACGTTGAGGGCCGCGCGGACGATCGTCCGCGAGAAGACCGACGAGCCGTACTGCTGCTGGCCGGCGTCGTCCTGCGCCGAGAGCGAAAGCTCGGTTTCGGAGACGTGCATGGCCTTCTTCGAAGTCCACAGCGTGAGGATCATCAGGATGCCCGCCGTCAGCAGGATCAGGAAATTGGCCGGGACATTCTCGTTCAGCGCGCCCATGAGCATCTGCGTGTCGCCCGCTTCCCGGGCGATGGTGTAGGCGTCGAACCCGGCCACGGGCACGCCGATGAAGTTCACCAGGTCGTTGCCCGCGAAGGCGAGGGCCAGCGCGAAGGTTCCCGAAAGGATCGTGATGCGCAGGATGTTGACTTTGAAACGCTGGATGAAGAACAGCAGCAGCGAGCAGACCACCCAGCAGATGGCGATGGCCGAGGGCAGGTGGTTGTCGATCAGCTGGATGAAGGCATGGTCCGCGAGTATGGATTTGAGACCCTTGAAGACGGCGAAATAGACGATCGCCGTCAGCGAGGCCCCGCACCAGAGCGATCCGTAGCGGCGGAAAAGCGCCGTGTAGCGGAACGAAAAGATCATGCGCGAGACGTACATGACCAGCGTGCCGCAGGTGAAGGCGATCACCACCGACAGCAGGATGGCCGAAACGATACCCATGGCGCGCGAGGTGTTGATGTAGTGTCCGAGCGAGGAGACGCCCTGTTCCGGGTCGTTCGAGATTTTGTAGATCGACACGGCGATCGCTGCGCCCAGCAGGCAGAAGATCAGCGATACGGTGGTCGAGGTCGGGAGTCCCCACGAATTGTAGAGGTCCAGCAGGATGACGTTGGCGAACATGACGCCCAGGTAAAGCATCATCACTTCGTGGAAGGTGAACAGTCCGGGGTTGAACATGCCGCTGCGGGCGACCTCCATCATGCCGCTCGACGTGACCACGCCGATGATGATGCCGACGGACGCCACGGTGAGGATAATCTTCATCGAGGCGGCTTTGGAGCCGATAGCGGAGTTGAGAAAATTGACTGCGTCGTTCGTGACGCCGACGAAAAGACCTGAAACAGCGAGGATTCCCAGAATGCCGACAATGACGGTGTAGATTTCGCTCATGTTGGGGTTTTAGTGCAAATTGTGAACAAATTTACGCCATTTTTTCCGATGAAATGGTTATGACATGGATTGTTAACATTAATTTAACACAGCGTCCCGGCGGAAGATGCCGGATGTTCCCCTGACTGCCGGCCCGCTGTCTGCTGCGGGGCCGTTTCCCCTCCTTTGCTCGGGGCTTTCCCTATTGCCGGAGCCTGTTCTCGCGGCCGCTTCTGTTCCGCCTGTTTTGCCTCTTCGGGTTGCGCGTTCGATTCGCCCGGCGCCCGCGATCCGCAGGTCGTGGACAAACTTGCGGCCCTGCGGCGAAACCTTGCCCCCCCGGCTGACGCAAAAAAGCGGCGGACCGATGATTCGGTCCGCCGCTTTTGCATTATCGGGCGCAGCGCCGGATGGCGACATCCGAAGCCTGTGTGCCGCCTCCGGACCCGGCTCTTTGCGGGGGGCGTGGAACCGGACGGTACGCGGAGGGCCTGCTGCGGTCCCTGAAGCCGGTCTTTTAAGCGGGGCCGGGCGCAGAATGGGCTGTGCCGTTCCGACTGGCCTCTCGCCTCCTGAAGCCCGGCCTTTGCCGGGTTATTCGTCGTCGGTGTCGGTGTAGGCCTTGAGCAGTTTTTCCTGCACGTCGGCGGGAACCTGCTCGTAGCTGCCGAATTTCATCGAGTAGGTGGCCGAACCCGACGTCAGCGACGAAAGGGTCGTCGAGTAGCGGTACAGTTCAGCCAGCGGAACCAGCGCGTTCAGCCGGTCGAATCCCTTGTCCGACTCCATGCCGGCGATCATCGCGCGGCGGTTCTGGAGATCCGACATCACGGCGCCCATGTATTCGCTCGGCACGAGTACCTCGACGCTGTATATCGGCTCCATGATCTTGGGTCCCGCGTTGCGGAAAGCCTCCTTGAAGGCGTTGCGGGCCGCCAGCTTGAACGAGATTTCGTTCGAATCCACCGGGTGCATCTTGCCGTCGTAGATCACCACGCGGATGTCTCGGGCGTACGATCCGGTCAGCGGGCCTTCGTCCATCTTCTCCATGATACCTTTCAGGATGGCGGGCATGAAGCGCGCGTCGATGGCGCCGCCCACGATCGCCGAGTAGAATTGCAGTTTGCCGCCCCACGGCAGGTCGTATTCCTCCTTGGTCTTGGGGTTCAGCACCATGTCGCCCTTGCCGGGTACCTTGTAGTTCTTCGGTTCGCCGATGCCCTCGTAATAGGGTTCGATGATCATGTGCACCTCGCCGAACTGGCCTGCGCCGCCCGACTGCTTCTTGTGGCGGTAGTCGGCCTGCGCGACCTTGGTGATGGTTTCGCGGTAGGGAATCTTCGGCGCGATGTATTCATAGGCGAGTTTGTTCTCCTTCTCGATGCGCGAGCGCAGGATGTTCAGGTGGTGTTCGCCCTGACCCTGGATGATGGTCTGCTTCAGCTCTTTGGAGTATTCGACCAGAATGGTCGGGTCTTCGAATTTGGCGTCGTTGAGCACCTTGCCCAGTTTCTCCTCGTCGGCCTGGTCCTTGCATTTGATGGCGGCGCGGTAGCGGGGCTCGGGGAAGGCGATCGGTTCGATCGTCACGGGAGCCGACGGGGCCGAAAGCGTGTCGTTCGTCCGCGTGCCCTTCAGCTTCACCGTGCAGCCGATGTCTCCGGCCATGAGTTCCGTGACCTTGATCCGGTTCTTGCCCGCCACGGCGAACAGCTGCGAGAGTTTTTCCTTGTTTCCGGTGCGGGTGTTCACCAGCTCCGCTCCCTCGGCGATCCTGCCTCGGATGACGCGGAAATAGGTGATCTCGCCGATATGCTGTTCCACCTGGCTCTTGAAGACGAATGCCACGGCGGGTGCGGTCTCGTCGGCCGTGATCTCCTCGCCTTCGGTCGAAAGGAATGCCGGGGCTTTCTGCGGACCGGGCGCCACGTTGATGATGAACTCCATCAGACGCTTGGTGCCGATGTCGCGTTTGCCCGAGGTGCAGAAAATGGGCATCACTTCGCGTTTCGAGACGCCGATCTTCAGGCCCGAGCGGATGTCGTCCTGCGTGAGCGTGCCTTTGTCGAAGTAGAGTTCCATCAGCGCCTCGTCGTGTTCGGCGGCCATCTCGACCAGCTCCTTGTTCAGCTCCTGGGCCTTTTCAAGCTCTTCGGCCGGAATTTCCAGCTCCTCGCGGTGGCCGTCGTTGTCCTTGAAGCGGTACATCTTCATCAGCAGTACGTCGATGAAGGCGTTGAACTCCGGACCCTGGTTGACGGGATACTGCACGATGACGGGTTTCACGCGCGACGAAGCCCGGATCGACTCGACCGTGGCCTCGAAGCTGGCCTTCTCGGCGTCCAGCTGGTTCACCACGCCGATCACGGGTTTTTGCAGCAGCCGGGCGTAGCGGGCCTGAATCTCGCTGCCCACCTCCCAGCCGTTCTGGGCGTTGAACAGGAAGACGCCCACGTCTCCGACCTTGAAGGCCGAGAAGAGGCTTCCGCAGAAGTCGTCCGAGCCGGGGCAGTCGATGATGTTCAACTTGCGGTCCATGAATTCGGTGAAGAGGATCGTCGAATAGATCGAGCGTTTGTATTCGTGCTCGATATCCGTGTTGTCCGAGAGCGTGTTGTTCGCCTCGATACTACCCCTGCGGTCGATGACCTTACCCTCGAAGGCCATCGCTTCGGCAAGGGTAGTTTTACCCGTGCCGGGCGCGCCGATGAGTACGATGTTCTTGATCTCTTTAGCTGAATAATTTTTCATATTCTCGTATGGTTTTAAGGTTTTTCGGTTAGCCGACTATAAATATACAAATTATTCGTGAAAAACAACTTCGGGAATGAAAAAATCGCCCCTTGAGGGCGATTTTTCGGTCTGTCGGAACCGCGGATTCACTTTGCGGCCGCGGGACAGTAGTGCGCCAGCGCGGGCAGAACGATCCGCTCCATGACGTCGTATCCTTCGGGCGTGGGATGCACGCCGTCTTTGGTGTACTCGCTGCGCATCGAGCCGTCTCCGGCGTCCATCGCCGTGTAATAGTCGACCCAGATCAGCCCGCGGTCGGAGGCGTACCGGTGCAGCCGTGCGTTCAGGTCCCGGATTTTTTCGGGAACCGACTCGATCTCGGTCCTCCAGGGGTATTTTCCGGCCGGGAGCACGGAGCAGATGATCGGCCGGATGCCTGCGGCCATCGCCAGCTCGGCCATCGAGATGATGTTTTCGACGATGTGCTGGGTGGCGATCGGCCCGTTGTTCTGCGCCAGGTCGTTCGTCCCGGCGAGGATCACCACCGCCTGCGGATGGAGGTTGATCACGTCGGCCCGGAAGCGGCAGAGCATCTGGGCGGTGACCTGCCCGCCGATTCCGCGGCAGGCGAAATTGTTCGCCGTGAAGAATTCGGGATGGGCGTTGTCCCATCCGTCGGTGATCGAGTTGCCCATGAACACCACCGCGGGCGGGGTCGTGAGTTGCGCATTGGCTTCGGCATAGCGGCCGTAGTTGGCCCAGTCGCGCTGTTGGGCCGTCAGCAGGGCCGGAAGTGCGAGCGCGATCAGCAGAATCAGTTTTTTCATGGAGGTCGTTACTTTTTTTGAGCTTGGGTGATGTTGCGTGCGTTGCGTTCGTCGTCGCTGCGGCGGCGTTTGCCTCCGAAACGGCCGAAGAGCCATCCCGCCGCGAAGGCGGCCAGCAGGAGGATGATGTCCACGAAGACGCTCGCCAGCCACCGCTGGATGGCCGGAGCGAAATTCCAGAGCAGCAGGAAGACGATCAGGATGCCCAGCAGGCCCAGGCCGATTGTCCATTTTTTGTCCATAGTCGT
>ERZ1673702.3168-NODE-3168-length-13203-cov-3.516352_pt1 | contig 13203 bp, 10 predicted proteins | sample MGYA00580232_ERZ1673702 | MGnify/ENA primary metagenome ERZ1673702 (study PRJEB41218, sample SAMN15661792) | gut metagenome | host: Homo sapiens | place: Canada: London | collected 2015-08-20/2019-03-30 | study: EMG produced TPA metagenomics assembly of... | reverse complement strand
TATATAGATACTGTTGTGCCAATTGAGTATGTGAAGCATGAAACAGACAATAAAGCAAGTGAAGACGGTACGAACGAAGAGATCGAGAAGAAAGCCGGAAAGAAGAAAGTTAAGAAGAGAAAACGGCACTGGAAGGTATATGGAATCGTGGCGATCGTGGCTGTGCTTGCTATGATGTGGAGCATGGTGAGTATTGGTGGGACGCCGTTCTTTGGGAAACTGTGGACGCAGACTATCGGAGATAGGAAGATGACACAGGTAGATACGGAGAGAGAGGATGGGGATAAGAATAAGGTTGGTGATTATGAAGAGGAAGGTATATACGAAGACATAAAAGATAAAATGGGAGTTGATGTAGTTAGATTAAGAATAACATCAAAGGAGATGTCATTGATACAGAGTGATATAGATGAAGTGTTAAAGAGAGTCAGTCTAATCTACGATAATAAAAAAAATATAATCGAATATCAAATAGTTTTTAATTATAAGGAGCAATCTCATGGATATGATGTAGAAGATAAAAAAATTAAGGAGGAACAAATTAAAGTAGCTGGTAATAATATTGATATTTTTCAATATGAATTACCTGATGGTAATAAAGAAAATATAGCACAATTTACATATGAAGATGTATTTTATACGATCAATGCAACTATGGATGAGGACGAGTTTAAAGAACTTTTAAAAAATTTGTATTTTTTTTAAAATATGGCGTGAGATTTTTCTCACTCGATTGTTAATATAGTGTAGAGAGGAGGCGAAAGGTGAAAAAAAGTAAAATTTTGTCACTGATTATGACAATGATTATGGTTTGTACATTGTTTATCAGTACGCAAGGAGTTGCAAAGGCATCAGATGTACCGGAATGTGTTGATGGTTCTTACCTAACCAATGAAGATTCTTCAGAGGTAACAGTGGGATCGATGAGTAGAGGCGTATATTTGAAAAGTGGATCATCAACAATTACAAAAGTAGGTCCAGTCAAAATTGGTGCAGGAGGGAACACAGTAGGGCAGAAGGTTGTTTCTAAAATTACAGTAGATGTGAAAGTAGAAAGATACGTAAATGGAAAATGGGGATACTATACTTCATGGATTGAAACAAATTATAATTCTGCTTATGTGAGTACAAGTAAGACATTATCTGTACCAACTGGATATTACTATCGAGTATGCTGTGTACATTATGCAAATTCGGATGTAAGCGGATCATTCACCAATGGCATTTACATCTAAAAATCACAAACCAAACATCCCAACCCCTTACCCACTCTAACCCACCCCGCACCACCAAACCAAAAATATTTTTTATAAAATATTCATACGACTATCAACCGGTGCGGTAGTTAGCGAAAGTAAGGACAAGGGAACAATATGAGGGAGGGAGATGGGAAGATTCCTTTTAACACCTGTCTGAATTGCAGGTTGATAAAGTTCAACATCTCCGGTCTTGCAGACTGACATGAGGGCGAACAGAACTGTAAAGACCACAACTAATAAACGTATTTTCTGATTGGACAGAAAGCATATGACCAAATAATACAACTCGGTCGCGAAGTATGTGAGTATGGAACATCAGAGCAAGCAAGAAGCCTAACTAATGTTAAACTGAATTAGACCAAAACAAGCAGGTCGGGATAATTCCTGACCTGCTTGTTTTGACGCAAAATTGCGAAAAAATTATTTGATTACTGGTTATTGCTTAAATATTCTTTTAAAGCAAGTGAAAGCTGATTCGGGCAGGATGTTGCTTTGTATCCGCATTTGATACCTTCGATACGTGAAATTGCTTCGTGAATATCCATTCCTTCAACGAGGCGCCCGATGCCCTGTAAGTTACCGTTACATCCGCCTGTGAACTCAACATTATGGATACGTCCAGCTTCATCTACTTCTAAGTGAATATTCTTAGAACAGACGCCGTGTGGTGTAAATTCCATGAGTATAGTCCTCCTTTATATTTATACTATTATTGTGCCTTATAAAATTGCTTCAATGATTATAACACAGCCTTATAAGAAAATGCTAGTGCATATTATAAGAAATCTGATATAATAGCTATTGTAATTTTGAAGGGAAATCTATAGATATAGATAAAAACAATATGTAGGAAAAACGGAGGATTTTCAAATGATAGGAATTATCGGAGCAATGGATGAAGAGGTTGCAATCTTAAAGGAATCGATGGAAGTTCAGGATACGATGGAACGTGCCGGAATGACTTTTGTCAAAGGTATTATGAGTGGCAAGGAAGTTGTAGTTGTAAGAAGTGGTATCGGAAAAGTCAACATGGGAATCTGCGCACAGATTCTGATTGACTGTTTTGGTGTGGATACGCTGATCAATACAGGTGTGGCAGGTTCTCTGGATGCAGATATCAACATCGGGGATATCGTGATTTCTACAGATGCAGTTCAGCACGACATGGATGTAAGTATGCTTGGCGATCCGGTAGGACAGATTCCGAGAATGGATACCTTTTCTTTCCCGGCAGATGAGAAGCTTGTGAAGATGGCAGTGGAAGTAAACAAAGAAGTGAATCCGGACATTCAGACATTTACCGGAAGAGTGCTCAGCGGAGATCAGTTTATTTCCGGCAAGGAAAAGAAGGAATATCTGGTAAAGACATTTGATGGAAAGTGTGCGGAGATGGAAGGCGCAGCAATGGCGCAGACCGCATATCTGAATAAAGTTTCGTATGTCATTATTCGTGCAATTTCGGACAAAGCTGACAACAGTGCAACGATGGATTATCCGGAGTTTGTGAAGATGGCAATCACCCATTATGTAGGGCTTGTCAAAGGTCTTGTAGAAAGAATGTAATGCGTAAGGCAGCAAAGTAAAACAGAAAAGCAGCGTCATTTTCCAGACAGGATGTCGGATTGTGGCGAACGATTAGGGAATCCAAATTCGGAGGTTTACGGTATAATGACGGTAAATCTAAGAAGGAGGATTCTTTTTATGTTGGAAATGTTCGTGGTGAGAGAAACGGTATTTTTTCTGACGGGAGTGATGATCGGGATCGGCGCGATTGCAAGACTGATTGCCGGGATTTCACTGAAAAAGCTGGTAAGAGCAGCAAGTAACATGAGTAAAAGCAATCATCCGCTGATGCGGCTTGTAAGGGCAAAATTTGAGCATGGGTGTATGGTGAGTGATAAAGTACAGAATGTTGGTGCATTTGTAGAGAAATATTTGTATGAATACCGGGTGCTTGGCGTGAGGCTGCATACCTGGAGGCAGTGGGCGAAGGGGAGCATCTGGCTCTGCCTTATCTTTGGAGCCACAGGAACAGCGCTTGCTTATGCAGCGGGGGAGAGGGAACAGGGACTTTACAGATATGGTATTTTGGGCGGTATGGGAGCTTTGGCGCTCTTTCTACTCCGGATGCTTGCGGATGATGCCTATCAGCTGGAGGCAGCGAAAACCTATATGGTAGATTTTCTGGAAAATACATATGCTCATCGCTATGAGAAGACCAATCAGAAAGAAATCCAGGTTACGGTTCAGAGAGCGGATGAGATTCCGGAGAAAATGGATGCAGAGGAAAATGAAGCGGCGCATTCCGGTCAGGTGCAAAGACCATTTTCAGAAGAAACCGTGCCAGCAAGCGCAGCTACGGTAAATACGGTTTCTGCGAACGAAAAACGGTATACAGAAGATGGACAAATGCAGCAGACCGTGCAGACAGTAGCAAAAGTGGGACAGGCGAATGCAAATCAGGCTGATGAAATGCGGACGCAGCAGCCTGGAGCACGGATGGAAGATACAGCCGGTTCCAGATTTAAGCAGGAAGATACCGGCGAAAAGCTGGAGCCGACAAAAGAGGCAAGAATCCGGGAAATTCTGGAAGAATTCCTTGCCTGACTGGTGTGGATAATCGCGAGTTAAGTGAAATCTGCCCAGTATATAAAAAAGTCTTTTTCGGGTAAAAAAGTGATTTAAAAATATAAAATACCGATATGTGGAAAAGCTGATTCCAGATATCGGTATTTCTATTATTATCGGGCAGGTGGTACACTTTTGCAGTTCACCGTTTTACAGAAAAAACACAGAATGAACACAGATTGCCCCCAGAAGTTTCACAAATCATCCGTATAATTGAAAAGCATGAAATTTTGTAGTCAGGAGGAACAACATTGATTGAGGTAAAAAATCTTGTAAAGAAATACGGCTCACATCTGGCTGTAGATCATTTGAATTTTACTGTAGATACCGGGCAGATCTATGGATTTCTGGGACCGAACGGTGCCGGAAAGTCCACAACGATGAATATTATGACCGGCTATCTTGGCGCCACAGAAGGTGAAGTGCTGATCAACGGGCACAATATACTGGAGGAACCGGAGGCAGCAAAAAAATGTATTGGTTATCTGCCTGAGATGCCACCGCTTTACACGGATATGAAGGTGAATGAATACCTGAGGTTCGTAGCGGAACTGAAGAAGATCCCGAAAAAGGAACGGCAAGAGCAGATTGAGAAGGTCATGCTGATGGTGAAGATCATGGATGTACAGGACCGGCTGATCAAGAACCTGTCCAAAGGTTATAAGCAGAGAGTCGGACTTGCGCAGGCAATCCTTGGATTCCCGGAGATCATCATTCTGGATGAACCGACGGTCGGACTGGATCCGAAGCAGATCATTGAAATCCGTGAACTGATCCGTGAGCTGGCAAAAGAGCATACCGTGATCCTGAGCTCGCACATTCTGGCAGAGATCCAGGAAGTCTGTGATTATATTATGATTATTTCCAAAGGGAAACTGGTGGCAAGTGATACACCGGAGAATCTGGAAAAGCTTCTGACGAATCAGCAGACTGTGGAAATCCTGGCAAAGGGAAATGAAGATACGGTACGGAAAGTCATCGGCACAATCGGTAATGTGCAGAAGGCATCCGTGGAACACGGAAAAGAAGAAGGAACGGTAAAAGCGAGTCTGTTCCCGAAGGATGGAAAAGATATCAGGGAAACAGTATTTATGGCATTTGCACAGGAGGGCTGCCCGTTACTTATGTTGTATCACAGCCGCACGACGTTGGAGGATGTCTTCCTGGAGCTGACGCAGGGAAGCACACCTGCAGCAGCAAAAGCGATGAAGGACGGCGAAAAGAAAGGCCGGATGGTAAAGCGGCGCAAGAAAAATGCGCAGGAAGAGGCAGAAGAGAACGAGCTGACTGAGATGGATGAAGAGCCGGAAGAAAATGCCGTTCCGACAAGTAAGGATGAAAAGGAGGATCTCGAAAATGACAGCAATTTATAAACGAGAATTAAAGTCCTATTTTCAATCAATGACAGGCTATGTCCTGATCGCCTTCCTTGTGATCTTCACGGGAATCTATTTTATGGCGTACAACTTAAATTCGGGATATCCCTATTTTTCATATGTTCTGATGAATATCAACTACGTGTTGATCATCATTATCCCGATGCTCACCATGCGTTCCTTTGCGGAGGAACGGAAGAACAAGACAGACCAGCTTCTGCTTGTCGCACCGGTAAAATTATTTGATATCGTGATGGGGAAATACCTTGCGATGGTGACGGTATTTGCGGTACCGTGCCTGATTTTTTGCATTTTCCCAATTATCATTAAGAGCTTTGGAACGGCGTATCTGAAGGTGGATTATCTGTCGATCCTGATGTTCTTCCTGCTCGGATGCGTGTATCTGGCAATCGGAATGTTTCTTTCGTCACTCACAGAAAGCCAGATCATTGCGGCAGTAACAACCTTTGGCGTTTTGCTTCTGATCTATCTCTGGGGAGGACTGATCGATTTCCTCCCGACATCAGCTACAAGCGGCATGATCGGTATTGTGGTATTCGTTACCATTGCGGCGCTGATCATTTACCGGATGACGGGAAACTGGATGATCGCAGGAATTATCGAAGCGATCGGAGTTGTTGCGGTTGTGATCGTAAGCTTTGTAAAATCTTCATTATTTGAAAATATTTTGGTCAACATCATGAAGAAGCTGTATCTTGCAGATGTATTTGACAACGTAGCATATAACAAGCTTTTCGATGTGAGTGGGCTGATCCTGTATCTGAGTGTGGCAGGTGTATTTATCTTCCTGACCATGCAGTCCATTCAGAAAAGACGTTGGAGTTAGGAGGGAGAAGACATGGAAAAAATCAAAAAAATGTTCAGCAGCAAGTCTTCCCGGAACGGAACTTACAGCGTAGGGCTTGCAGTGATCGTGATTGCAATCGCGATCGTGATCAATCTGGTGGCAGGACAGCTTCCGGAAAAAGTAAGAAATATTGATATCAGCAGCAACAATCTGTACGATATCAGCAGCGTGTCCACAAAAATGCTGAAGAAGCTGGATAAAAAAGTAGATTTGAAAGTGATCGCAGAACAGGATTCTGTGGATACCAGAATCAAGACTTTTGTGAAAAAATATGCGGCGCTTTCCGGCAAAGTAAAAGTGGAATGGGTGGACAGCGTACTGCATCCGTCCGTTCTTCAGAAATATAATACCGATGGGAATGTAATCCTTGTGTCCTGTGATGCAACCGGAAAGTCTACAACGATTTCATTTTCAGATATTATCCAGTCCGATTATTACTCTTATTATACGACCGGAAGTGCCAGTGAAAGTTCTTTCGACGGAGAAGGACAGCTTACCAGTGCGATCAATTATGTAACCAGCGAGGAAACAAGCAAGATTTACCGGACCAGTGGTCACGGAGAATCGACATTTTCAAGTTCGGTAAGTGATCTGCTTACTAAGAATAATCTGGAGACGGAAGAAATCAACCTGAGCATGAATCCGGAAATCCCGGATGACTGTGACCTGTTGTTCATCTATGCACCGACATCGGATATTACAGATGATGAAAAGACAATTATTGAGAAATATCTGAGTGACGGCGGAAAGGTTTATCTGATCCTTGGAGATACGACTTCAGACACACCAAATCTGGACGGAATTATGTCGGATTATGGATTGAAAAAAGTCAGCGGTTATATTGCAGATACCCAGAGATGCTACCAGGGAAATTATTATGCAATCTTCCCACAGCTTTCTCTGAGTGGTGACCTGGGAAGCGGCATCAGCAATCAAATGGTACTTCTGCTGAATTCACCTGGTATGGAGAAAACAGATACGGATAATGATAATCTGACGGTTACTCCATTTATGCAGACATCAGACAGTGGATATGCAGTGACAGAAAATGACCAGACACAGGGACAGTATATCCTGGGAGCCGTTTCTACCAATGCGATTTCTGCGGATTCTTCAGATTCGGACAGCGAGGATGAAGACGATGAGAGTGATGCAACGGATACAGACACAAAGACAGCAAGACTTACGGTGCTTGCTTCTGCATCTATGATCAGCTCGGATATCACAGATCAGCTGACGACACTGGATAACCTGACTTTGTTTGTAAATTCAGTGACAGAGAATTTTGATAATGTAAACAATGTTGCGATTGAAGCGAAGAGTCTTTCAACTGAGACCAACACACCGATGCATGCAGGTGTATTCAGTATCCTTGTGATCTTTATTATTCCGCTTGCAATTCTGATCCTTGGATTTGTGATCTGGATGAGAAGACGGAAAGCGTAAGAGGCAGGAGGAAAAAAGATGGAGAAAAAAACAAGGACAATAGGAATCCTTCTGCTCGTACTGCTGGTTCTGCTCATTACATTTTTCGGGCTGAAAAAATGGAATACATCTAAGTCAGAGGCAGAAGAGAAGAAAAAAGAAAATGCAGTGGTGCATATTTTTGAGACAGATTCGCTGGAGTCGATCGAGTATAAAGAAGCATCTGGGGAAGAAATGTCCTTTGTAAAAGAGGATGATACCTGGGAGTATGCGCCGGACACCACGATCGCACTGACGGAGAGCAGTATGCAAAATATGGAAGATGCATTTTCGGATATTCAGGCGGTAAAAGAGATCAAGAATCCGGATGACCTTTCGGACTATGGATTTGATTCGCCGGAATATAATCTTACGCTGACCGGAAAGGATGGCGAGGCACATAAATTTCTAATCGGGAATGCTTCCGGAGAAAATTATTATTTCATGGAAGATGGAACAGAAAAAGTGTACACGGTATCGGCTGATCTGATTTCGGAAATGGTATGGCAGCTTGCAGATGTTGCTGAAAAGGATAGCTTTGTAACAGTTACATCCGATAACTTTGTAAAAGAGACTGTAACAAAACCGGGTGACGAGGTAAAAACCTATGAAGCGGACAATGAGGATCAGGAAGATACTGTTACAAGTATTATGACAGCACTTTCCGGATTCTATTTTACAGATTGTGCAGATTATCATGTGACGGACGCGATGCTTGGCAATTACGGGCTTGCGGAAGATCAGCGGACGAAGGTGGAGCTGACTTACAAGGATACGTCGGATGATGATAAGGAAAAGACAGTTACATTCTATGTGGGAAGCAAGGACGACAGTGCGACCTACTATTATGTACAGATGGACGGTTCACAAAGAGTAAGCCGGGTACTGATCGATACGGTAGAGAAAGCGCTTGGATGGAAAGTGGACAGTAGTGCAGAGTAAAAGAATACAAAGAGAAAATTAAATAAATCTGCTAAGAAAGGAAAAGGGATGATGTCTTTCAGGAAAGGACAGAGTCCCTTTTTTGAGTGTACGTTTTTACAAATTTATCCGCAGGAATCATTGACGCTGAAAAACCAACAGTGATACTATACAGATAATACGGAAAAATGAACGTTATACAATACGGAATGAGGAGAAACGATATGCCAATCATATACAATGAAAAAACAAGAGAGTTTCATCTCTACAACCAGGAGATCAGCTATATCATCAAGATCCTTGACAACGACCAGCCGGGACAGCTCTACTATGGAAAACGCCTGACACACAGAGAAGATTTCAGCCATCTTTTTGAATATGCGATGCGTGATATGTCACCGTATGCTTTCGAGGAAAATTCTACATTCTCACTGGAGAATATCAAGCAGGAGTATCCGACTTTCGGCTGCGGAGATATGCGTTTTCCGGCATATGAGATCGAGCGGGAGAACGGAAGCCATGTAGTCGAGTTTGTATATAAAGAGCATAAAATTTATAATGGCAAACCAAAGCTTGAAGGACTTCCGGCGACTTATGTAGAAAGTGATGATGAGGCGCAGACTCTGGAACTGGTTCTGGAGGATACAAGTATCAATACAAGAATTGTCCTTTTATATACGATCTATGAAGCATTTCCGGTGATCGCGAGAAGTGTACGTTTTGAATGTGATTCTGACGAAAAGATCACACTTCTTTCTGCAATGAGCGCCTGTGTGGATCTGCCGGACAAGGATTATGAGATGATCGATCTTGCCGGTGTGTGGGCGAGAGAGCGCCATGTGAGAAGACATAAGCTGGATTACGGTATCCAGAGTATTTACAGTATGCGCGGATGCAGCAGCTACCAGTTCAATCCGTTCCTTGCACTTGCGCGTGAAAATGCAGACGAGTTCCAAGGGCAGGTCTACGGTTTCAGCCTGGTTTACAGCGGAAATTTCCTTGCACAGACAGAGGTAGACAATTATGATACCGCCCGTGTGCTGATGGGAATCCATCCAAATGGATTTAAGTGGACACTTGGAAAAGGCGAATCCTTCCAGACACCGGAGATGGTAATGGTATATTCGGAAGCCGGACTTAACGGAATGAGCCAGACCTTTCACAAGCTGTACCGCACACGTCTGGCAAGGGGAACCTGGAGAGATAAGGTTCGCCCGATCCTGATCAACAGCTGGGAAGCATTTTATTTTGATTTTGATGCGCCAAAGCTTCTGGGACTTGCGGATGCGGCAGCAGATCTTGGAATGGAGTTTTTTGTATTGGATGACGGATGGTTTGGAAAGAGAGATGACAGTACTTCTTCCCTTGGCGACTGGTATCCGAATGAGGAAAAGCTGAAAGGAACGTTAAAGGAGCTGGCAGAAAAGATCAATGCCAAAGGTTTAAAATTCGGGCTCTGGATTGAACCGGAGATGACGAACAAAGACAGTGATCTGTACAGGGCGCATCCGGACTGGCTTCTTGCAGAACAGGGCAAGCGGATCTGCCACAGCCGGACACAGTATGTACTGGATTTTTCTAAGAAAGAGGTACGTGAATATATCGGGGACATGCTGGAAAATCTTCTTGCAGAAGTGCCGGTATCTTATATCAAATGGGATATGAACCGTACATTTTCAGAGGTGTTCTCCAATGGAAATGACAGAGAGTATCAGGGAAAGGTCTGCCACAAATATATCCTTGGTGTGTATGAACTGTATGAGCGCCTGACCAGCCGTTTTCCGCATGTATTGTTTGAATCCTGTGCAAGTGGTGGGGCAAGATTTGATCCGGGAATGCTTTACTACGCACCGCAGGGATGGACTTCGGATGATACTGACGCAATCGAACGTCTGAAAATCCAGTATGGAACTTCAATGGTTTATCCGGTGAGTTGTATGGGAAGCCATGTATCAGCTTCACCGAACCATCAGACAAACCGTGTGACACCGATCGAGACAAGAGCAGATGTGGCTTACTTTGGAACTTTTGGATATGAGCTTGACCTTTTAAAGCTTGGCGAGGAAGATAAGGCAGAAATCCGCCGTCAGATCGCATTTATGAAGGAGAAGAGAGATCTGATCCAGAAAGGAACTTTCTATCGACTGAAGAGTCCGTTTGAGGGAAATGAGACCGCATGGATGATCGTATCGGAGGATCAGAAGAAGGCGCTGGTTGGTTATTACCGGGTAATGCAGCCGGTCAATGTTGGATTTAAGAGACTGAAGCTGAAAGGGCTGAAAGAAGATACCTGTTATAAGGTCAGCGGATATGATTATGACTGCTATGGCGATGAGCTGATGCAAGTCGGAATGATCCTGTCCGATTCTGCGTCCGGTGTATGGAAGAAGGGCGTGAATGATAAGGGAGATTTCCAGGCGGAAGTGTTTGAGATTGTGGCTGTGTAAGCCGGAATATATGGAAAGGACGAAATGGGAGAACCGTTTCGTCCTCTTGCGTTTTCGGAAGAAAAATTATATGATGTTTCTAAAAGACTTAAAGAGGTTTAAAATGGAACGACTATACGATAAATTAAAAGCATATTCCGAGAGCGATTTTTACGCATTTCACATGCCGGGACATAAGAGAAACAAGACACTTCTTGGAATTGAACTCCCATACGATCTGGATATCACGGAAATCGATGGTTTCGATGATCTGCATCACGCAAATGGTATTTTAAAAGAGGAGCAGGAAAGAGCTGCAAGGGTATTTGGGGCAGAGGAAAGTCATTTTCTGGTAAATGGAAGTACTGCCGGAATTTTAAGTGCAGTGATGGGATGTACGCACCGGGGAGATAAGATTCTGGTGGCACGCCATTGTCACAAATCCATTTACCATGCAATTTATATGAATGGTCTTGTACCGCGCTATGTGTATCCGGAATTTGATATTTCCATGCATATGAACGGGGAGATCAGCAAAGAAGATGTGGCAAAAGCACTTGCTGCAGAGCCGGATATCAAAGCCGTTGTGATCGTATCGCCAAATTATGATGGCGTGGTATCGGATGTGAAAGGAATTGCAGAAGTGGCACATTCGTATAGGATTCCACTGATCGTAGATGAAGCACATGGACCGCATTTCGGATTTCATCCGGCATTTCCGGGGCGCGCAAATGATCTGGGAGCAGATGTGGTGATCAATAGTCTGCACAAGACACTGCCGTCTCTTACACAGACTGCAATCCTGCATATCAACGGAAAAATTGTAAACCGCAGAAGGATCAAGAAGTATCTGGATATGTTACAGAGTAGCAGTCCATCCTATATTTTCATGGCAAGTTTGGATGCCTGTGTGGATTTTGTGGATGGAAAATGTGAAAATGCATTTGAACTTTATGTGGAGAGGTTACAAAAGTTCAGAGAAGAACTGAAGCCATTACAGCATTTACAGATTCTCCGTACAGAACATTATGATATTTCCAAAGTTGTGATTTCCACAGCAAATGCAAATATTACAAGTCCGGAGCTTGCGGACCGGCTGCGAAAAGAATATCATCTGGAAATGGAAATGACCGGAGGAACCTATGTACTTGCGATGACGACCGTGGCAGATACGCAGGAAGGACTGGACAGGTTAAAATCTGCGTTACTGGAAATAGACGATCAGCTGGAAGCAAAAACAGCCGTTTCCGGAAGCATAGAGATTTCCGGAGAGCTTCCTAGACTGGAGCAGTATTTTACACCGCAGGAGGCAGCAGACCGGGAAGAAGACGGAGAAGCAGAAGAGATTCCGTGGAAAGAAAGTGAAGGACACATTTCTCTGGAATACGCATATCTCTACCCACCGGGAAGCCCGGTTATCGTACCCGGAGAGCGGATCAGCCGGGAAGCAGTAGAACTTCTTTGTTATTATGAAACACAGAATCTCCAAATAGAAGGAATACAGACGGAAGGCAAGATAAAGGTGTGGAAACATGAGTAAAATATATTATCTGATGGGAAAAAGTTCAACGGGGAAAGACACAATCTACAAAGAACTGAGAAAAAGAATGCCACAGTTAAAAAATGTAACGATCTATACAACCCGTCCACGGCGTGAAGGAGAAAAAGAAGGCGAAGAATATTTCTTTACAGACAAAACTGAACTTGAAAAGTTCAAAACAGAAGGCCGATTGATCGAAGAACGTGCTTACAATACAGTTTATGGTATCTGGCACTATTTCACCGCTGATGACGGACAATTCAATTTTGAACAAAAAAATCAGGATTATCTCATGATCGGAACCCTTGAATCCTATGAAAAATTGAAAACCTATTTTGGAAACGAAAAAGTAGTTCCACTTTACATCGAGGTAGAAGACGGAGAGCGCTTAACCCGCGCCCTCGCCCGTGAGAAAACCCAGAAAGAACCCAAATACGCCGAAATGTGCCGCCGTTTCCTCGCCGATTCCAAAGATTTCTCCGAAGAAAACCTCGCCCACGCCGGAATCACAGAACGCTACGAAAACACAAATCTTGAAGACGTACTTGAGAAAATCTGTAAAAAGATACTTGAACAGTAGAGATTTCAACACCCAAGCGAGACAGGCTCCGCCTGTCCACATGAACTTCTCATTGAGAAATTCATGAAGTTTATTAAATAAGATTTTATAATGTAGTGGAGTCAATATCCAGAAAAAAAGGAATCCATCTTCGGTATCAGC
>ERZ1673702.3167-NODE-3167-length-13203-cov-32.140782_pt1 | contig 13203 bp, 9 predicted proteins | sample MGYA00580232_ERZ1673702 | MGnify/ENA primary metagenome ERZ1673702 (study PRJEB41218, sample SAMN15661792) | gut metagenome | host: Homo sapiens | place: Canada: London | collected 2015-08-20/2019-03-30 | study: EMG produced TPA metagenomics assembly of... | reverse complement strand
AAAAATTATTTCCGCAATTTGCGAGATACACTCTGGTTGTAATTTCATTTTAAATGAACTTCTTACTATTGTCAATTTACTCTACAAATTCCCTATTATTTTCTTTTTTTGTAACGATTCAGAGCCATGCGAAATGGAAGAAAAATCGCGAATCATGTTTACATGAATGAGCTATTTTTCTGGAATTTCATATGGCGAGAAGCAACATCGAGATGCAGCGTAAGCGGAATCGAGATGGGGCTCTGAATCGTTACCTTTTTTGTTCCAAAATATTTTCAGACACAAACAGCAGCCGGATCCCTCTCCCGGATCCGGCTGCCGTTTGTCCCGTATCGTATGCTTTTATTCTGCAGTGCTTGAAGACGTTGAAGCAGTGCCTGTGCTGCTTGTCGATGTCGTTTCGGTACTGCCTGATGTCGTGCTGTCAGACGTTGTACTATCCGTTGCTGTACTGTCCGTTGCTGTACTGTCCGTTGTTGTGCTGTCGGTTGTGGTTCCATCTGTGGAATCTGTAGAAGCGCTGTCAACTGTCATCGTATACAGATCTGCGTCCGTTACTTCAAGTTTTTTCCAGTTGGATGCGACCTTGATATCGCTCTCCTTTACCCATCCATCCAGTGTATCGTTGTACTTATCCGATTTGCGGTTGGAAATGATAGTCTGTCTTCTGGACTCGGTTTTATCCTCGTCGAATGCTTTATCTACACGGATCACATAATATGCATCGTCGCCTTCGATGACACCGTCATAATACTCGCCATCCTTCAGCTTTGCTGCTTCTTCCGCTACTTTATCTCCAAGAGAACAGGTATCGTCATCGTCTTTCTCCGATCCGGTTCCAAAGGATGTCTCGGAAGAGGTCAGATATGAAACTTCTGAGGAGGAATCGCTGTCGGAACTGCTCGATGTGCTCGCGCTTGAAGCGTCGGATGCGCTTGTGTCGGAAGCATCGGAAGAAGAACTGCTCTCATCGGAGCCATCTGCAGAACCGGTGGAATCTGCGGTATTCTCCGCATTTAACTGATCGTTCAGCTCCTTGCGCAGATCAGTAAACGATGCGGTTGCCGGATCCTCAGACTCTTTTAAGAGATCCAGGAATCTCTGTGCGATTTCTTTCTTTGCCGCTTTTTCCTCGTCCGTCAAATCAATCGTTTTTCCATCGTCATCCTTCTCGGTTCCTGCTGTGGATACCGTGATGTAGCTGATGGAGGTCTGCTTTGCCTCTTCATCGGATACCTCGGTATCTACATCTGCGATGATCGGATCATAAATTTTGGTCTGAATAACATACAGCTCCAGTGCATCCTGGATGTCCTCAACGGTTGCGTGCAGCTTTTTCATCACATCGTCACCGTTCTTATCTGCGAATGCCTGTGCAGCCTCTTTCGCCTGCTGTTTTTCCTCGTCTGTCAGGGAAATTCCGTATTCCTCTGCGTGCTGCCGCATCAGAAGCTCTTTTTCGATCGTATCAAGAGACTGCTCCTTGAACGTTTCCCCGGTAGTCTTTCCATCGTCGCCTTCCTTGTCGTACATCTCAGACGGCATCTGCATTCCGTACATCGAGTACATCTTGGAATAATAATTGTACATGGTTGCCTGCTGATATCTCAGCATGAAATTTGCCTGTCCGAGTGTAATCGACTCGTCATTTACAGTAATTGCCGTTTTTGTTCCGTCCACATTGTCGGAACCGCAGCCGGTCAGTCCCATCGCTGCCATCGAAGCACTCAGCATAACGCAGACTGCTTTTGCTTTTAAATTTTTCATTACTTCCTCCTCATGCAGGGCGAAATGTATGCTCAAAAAGAGTTTTTCTTTTTACACGTTCGAATTTCCGGTCCTGCATCGATTTTTATAAATGCTTTTCCTATTATACCCTTTTTGTTGATACAGGGCAACTTTTTTCTTCCCTGTTCACGCCTTTTTCACACGATTTTGAGGGTATGCGAGTGTTTCACTCCTGCGTGATCTGCAGCAGATCTTCCACCAGTGCATGGCTCTTCTCCAGCAGATCGATCTTTTCCTTTGAATTTCTCCGCCGCGGTGTGTAGACAAACGCCAGCGACTCCATCTGGAATTTCAGTTCGTCGCGGTATTTCTGCAGCAGCTCCGGAATCCGCGCCACATCGATTTTTGCATGCTGCTGTAAGGTGACTCGTACCGAATCGCCCATCTGTTTCAGCTCCGTCACATACGCACAGTGCGCCAGCGCTTTCAGTTCTGCGACAGCCAGAAGATTCTGTACATTTTTCGGCGGTTCCCCGAAGCGGTCGGTCAGCTCCTCCGTCATGTCCTCATACTCTTCCTTATTTTCAATCGCCGCAATTCGCTTATAGGTGTCAAGCTTCAGAGCCTCGTTGCTGATGTAGCTGTCTGGAATATAGGCACTGACATTCAGATCGATCGTTGTCTCGAACGCCTCTGCCGGTGCGATGCCCTTCGCCTCCTGGACAGCCTCTGCGAGCATTTTACAATAGAGATCGTATCCAACCGATTCCATATGCCCAGACTGCTCAGCGCCCAGCAGATTTCCGGCGCCTCGGATCTCAAGATCACGCATTGCAATTTTAAAACCACTTCCCATCTCCGTAAATTCACGAATCGCATGGAGACGCTTCTCCGCCACTTCCTTCAACATCTTGTTTCTGCGGTACATCAGAAACGCATACGACGTCCGGTTCGACCGTCCGACGCGGCCGCGGAGCTGATAGAGCTGTGACAGTCCCATCTGGTCGGAATCATGGATAATCATCGTGTTGACATTCGAAATATCGAGTCCTGTCTCAATGATCGTTGTTGACACGAGCACATCGATCTCTCCGTTGATAAATCCGTACATGATCTTCTCGAGCTCGCGCTCCTTCATCTGCCCGTGCGCAAAGCCTACATTTGCATCCGGCACGAGCTTCTGGATCGTGTTTGCCATATCCGCAATCGACTGGACACGGTTATAGACATAGTAAACCTGCCCGCCCCGCGCCAGTTCACGGTTAATCGCCTCGCGAACCATTTCTTCATTGTATTCACAGACAAAGGTCTGGATGGGCTGGCGATCCTGCGGTGCTTCCTCGAGCACACTCATATCCCGGATTCCAATCAGGCTCATATGCATGGTACGCGGAATCGGTGTCGCCGTCAGTGTCAGAACATCCACATTTTTTTGCAGCTGTTTGATTTTTTCTTTATGCGTCACGCCGAACCGCTGCTCCTCATCGACAATCAGAAGGCCAAGATCTTTGAACTTCACATCCTTTGAAAGAACGCGGTGTGTTCCAATGACAATATCCACGAGTCCTTTTTTCAGATCCTCCAGCGTTTTTTTCTGCTCTGCCGGCGTGCGGAACCGGCACAGAAGATCAACGCGCACCGGAAAGTCCTTCATGCGCTCAACGAACGTATTGTAATGCTGCTGTGCCAGAATGGTGGTCGGAACGAGGTAGACGACCTGTTTGCTCTCCTGTACTGCCTTGAACGCTGCACGGATTGCAACCTCGGTTTTGCCGTATCCGACATCGCCGCAGATCAGGCGGTCCATGATCTTTTTGCTCTCCATGTCCGCCTTTGTCGCCTCGATCGCCGCAAGCTGATCGTCCGTCTCCTCAAACGGAAACAGTTCCTCAAATTCTTTCTGCCAGATCGTATCCTTTCCGAACTGATAGCCGGATGACGCCTGCCGCTCGGCATACAGCTTCACGAGATCCTGTGCGATATTTTTTACCGCATGGCGAACCCGTGTTTTCGTCTTATTCCATTCCTGACCGCCGATTTTATTCAGCTTCGGCACCTTTGCAGCTTCGCCGGACGCATACTTCTGCAGCGTATCGAGCTGGGTGGCCAGCACATAGAGGTTCGATCCGCCCGCATACTCGATTTTCATGTAATCACGCGTTACGCGGTCCATCTCAATTTTTTCGATACCGCGGTAAATACCAAGACCGTGGCTCTCATGCACGACATAGTCACCGATCGATAGATCCGCAAAATTCTGGATTTTCTGACCGGAATACTCCGATTTCTTCCGGTTTTTCTTCTTCTCTTTTCCAAAAATATCCGTCTCTGTGATCAGCACAAATTTCTGCATCGGATATTCAAAGCCTCTGCGGGCCGCGCCGTGGATCAGCATGACCTCGCCCGGTTTCAGAACACGCTCCTCATTCTCGCTGTAGAAGGCCGGAATCTCCTCATTCTGCAGGTCCTCCGCCAGATGCTGCGCCCTCGTCCGCGACGGACTCGCCAGTACAATACGGTAACCCGCTTTTTTCCAGGATTTCAGATCTTTTACCAGAAGCGGGAACTGATTGTTATACGAATTGACCGATTTCACCGTCACACTGAATTCGTCACGGATATTCCACTCGCCCTTCTGCGGCTCCATCAGCGATACGGCAACACAGCCGCGGCGGTTCAGTTTTGCCACAAGCTCCGCCGTACTGCACATCAGCTTCGCCTGTCCCGGCAGGAGGTATCCCTTTTCGAGACGGTGGCTCACGCTCTCCTGAAATTCTGCTTCCAGCGCATCGGCACACTCGATGATGCGGTTCGGCTCATCGAGGAAAATGCGGCTGTTCTCCGGCAGATACTCAAGAAACGAGACGGTCTCCGGATAAAAATAGTGAAGATACTGTTCGGCTCCCTGCAGAATTTCGCCTTCTCCGATCTGGTCGCAGATTTCTTCTGCTGCATGGCGGATCCTTGCCGCTTCCTCTGTCATCATTTTGTCGCGGAATTTTGTGCTTTGCGCTTTCGCCTCTTTTTTAATCGCTTTCACACCGCGCGCAATCGTATCCTCTGTTAAAATCAGCTCCGATGCCGGATAGATTATGATTTCCTCGAGGTTTTCAATCGACCGCTGGCTCTCCGCATCGAAGCTTCGGATGGAATCTATCTCATCGCCCCAGAGCTCAATCCGGATCGGGTTCTGTTCCGTCAGCGGATAAATATCGAGAATGCCGCCGCGGACGGAAAACTCGCCGGTCGACTCCACCTGAAAGGTACTCTCATAGCCGAGCCGCACCAGCTCTTTTCTTATTTTATCCAGATCGAGTTCGCTGTCATTGCGCAGATGGATGCAATGTTTTTCGAACACGCCAAGAGGCAGAAGAAAGTCCATACATCCCCCTACACTGGTGATGATGGTAACTTCCTTCCGCTCAAGAAGTGCCTGGATCACCTGAAGCCGCTGCCGGATCAGCAGATTTCCGTGAATGTCTGCCTGATAGAAAATCAGGTCCTTCGCCGGATAATACAGCGTCTCCGCATCGTACAGCCGGTAATCCTCATATAATTCTTTTGCTTTTAATTCATTTTCCGCGATCAGAAGCCGCACCGGGGCATCCTCGGAGAGACCTGCAATCATGTGGGCTTTCTGGCTTTCCAAACAGCCCGAGATCACCGTCACACCTGCGGTTCCTTTTTTCAGATCACGGAACAGCTCGTCAAAACGGGCAATTTCTTTGATCGGTTCTAATAACGCTTTCATTTTCCTTACTCTGCCGGGTTTGCAGATTTGCGGTTATACTCATTCATAGCTGCGTCCACATCCCCGTTCAGCATCTGCTCGATTGCTTTTGCCGCATGCTCGATCGCCAGATTTACAAGGGGACGTTCGTCTTTCGTAAACGGACTTAACACGTAGTCCGCCAGATCCCAGTTTTTCGGTTTCTCACCGACGCCGACCTTCACACGCATAAAATGGTCGGTGCCAAGATTGGCGATGATGTTTTTGATGCCATTGTGACCGCCCGCGCTTCCTTTTTTGCGGATACGGATCTGTCCCGGCGCCAGGCTGATATCATCGTAAACCACGATCAGCTCGCTCTCCGGATCCACTTTGTAATAGTTCACCAGCTCCCGCACGGACTCACCGCTCAGGTTCATATATGTCATCGGCTTTGCGACAATGACTTTCTGGCCTGCGATCATGCCCTTTCCGAACAGTGCCTTGTGGCCTGCACCGGAAGACGGGATCTGATATTCGTCGATCAGGTAATCGATGGTGTCGAATCCGACGTTGTGCTTCGTGCCCTCATACTGGCGCGTCGGATTTCCCAAACCTACTATAATAAACATACTTCCTCCTGCAATGCAGACAACAGAGAGCAGAAAAAACTTTCCCTGCCCTCTGTTGTCTGATGTATGATTGTTCCTTTTCTTTAGTTAAAATATACCAGTTCGCTCTCCGGTTTCTTGGTCGGTTTGATTTCTTTTGCATACAGAACCGGGCCTTCGCCATCGTAAACCTTCATATAGCCCCATTTTACCGTTGCAGTCACGTCAACCCAGGAACCCATCACGAGAGATTTGGCGCTTGCGCATTTGCAGACGTAACCGATAAAGGAAGTATCGTCTGCACAGCAGGTCATTGCCATACGACCCGGGACAAAGAAATCAGCTCCGACGTCTTTGCTCTTTAATACCATGCCTCGGAAATGAACGGTTTTGCCCTCGTAGCGCTCCGGGTTGTCGCCCATATCGACATACCAGATTCCGTAATCAGCGTCATCAATCTCGATCACATCGGCATCGGTATCAAACGGCATCTGATCCTCAAAAATGTTGTCAATTTCGCCTTCTTCATTCTCAAACAGAACGTCGCACGCCTGGTTGACTACTTTGATGCTGCGGCGGAAGGATGGAAGCGGATCTTCCGGACGGCAGCGGTTGAACATAACCATATCCGCATTTTTTGCCATCTCCATGAAAACAGATTTCATATTCTGCATATAAATCTGGAAGCAGCTTGCATCGACGGTCACAATCTCCTGTACAATGCCCCAGCCGCGCGGCAGCTCCATTTCTTCCAGTTTTTTTACACTCCAGAGCGGATTGTATTCCAGAATAATACGCTCCGGGCGATATTTACGGTTCAGTTTTTTCAGGTAATCTAAAGTAAACTGCTCCGGTCCTTCTACGATTTCCAGTACTGTATTGTGTTTGAGCAGTTCTTTTTCGTCATACTCTACCTCACCCTCTTCGGTTGTGATCAGAAGGGTCGGCCCGTCAATCTGGAAATATTCCTGTGCTACGGTAAAATTGATAAAAGAGGTTTTTCCACTCTCCAGAAATCCTGTTATGAGATAAATCGGAATTTCTACTTCGTCTTCTTCGTACATTTTGTACCTCCGTTGTCTTTGACGTACTCCCGGAATCTTTCTGCACTTGCTTTTGCGGCTGAGATTCCGGGCGTATCTTTTGCTTTGTCTCTAAATCAAGAAAAAAGCTGCCACATCGGATTTTGTTTCTGATGCGGCAGCTTCACTACAGTTCACAGGTACCCTGCGGACCGTAATTTTCGCAGCTACTTTGTATTTTTACAGTCCGAACAGCTCTGCCAGCTTATCTTCTGCTAATTTGGAACCGATGACACAGATTCTTCCGGTGAATTCCGGTGCTCCGTCACGTACTTCGTACTCTTCCGGAACCATATCGAAATAGATCCACTGTCCATCGGCGCCTGCTACCATACCTTTGGCCCGAAGAACCATACCATAAGCGGTATCCTCGGAAAGTTTCTTTAAGATGCCTTCGATCTGCTCTTTGGTGAAGGTCTTCACAGTCTCCTGACCCCAGCTTGTGAAAACTTCGTCTGCGTGATGATGGTGATGATGATCATGACCACAGCCGCACTCGTCATCGTGGTGATGATGATGCTCATGTTCGTGATCATGGCCGCAGCCGCACTCGTCATCATGGTCGTGGTGATGATGCTCATGCTCCTCGTCGTGATCGTGGCAGCAGCAGCACTCGCCGTCATGGTCGTGGTGATGATGTTCATGTTCGTCCTCATCATGATCGTGATGATGGTGCTCATGCTCCTCATCGTGGTCATGGCCGCAACAGCACTCGTCGTGGTCATGATGATGGTGATGATGCTCTTCCTCTTCTACCTGCGCAAGGTTGATGATCGCACCTTCCATCGTATTGAGTACTTTCTTGCCGCCCAGAACTTCAACCGGTGTGGTGATGATGTGTGCTTCCGGATTCAGCTCGCGGAGCATCTTTACTGCTGCCTCTACTTTTTCCGTATCGGCTTTATCGGTACGGCTCAGGATGATGGTTCCTGCGCTCTTTACCTGATTCTCGAAGAATTCGCCGAAGTTTCTGAGATACATTTTGCATTTCATAACGTCGACTACGGTTGTTGCGGAATTCAGGGCTACGCCTGCTTCTTTTTCTACACCGTCTACAGCCTTGATGACGTCGGAGAGTTTACCTACGCCGGACGGCTCGATGATGATGCGGTCCGGGTGATATTTGGTGATAACGTCTTTTAATGCTGCGCCGAAGTCTCCCACAAGAGAGCAGCAGATGCAGCCGGAGTTCATTTCACGGATTTCGATACCGGCATCTTTTAAGAAGCCTCCGTCGATTCCGATTTCACCGAATTCGTTCTCGATCAGAACAACCTGCTGGCCTTTCAGTGCGTCTCCGAGGAGTTTTTTGATCAGGGTTGTTTTTCCTGCGCCCAGGAAACCTGAAATAATGTCTATTCTTGTCATTGATTTAACCTCTTTATCTTGTTGATTCCGTTTATAGTTAGCTGCAAAAGGGCCGAAGTTTATCCTCCGCCCCACACTCACGCTTATTATAGCAACCATAGAACAAAAAATCAAGAGAATTTCCCTTGCTTTTTCTGCATTTCACCATTATAATATATTACATGTCTTTTCTACTTTAACGCGTTGAATGGGCAAATCATTTTACCTATGAATGGGGGATTTTTTTATGAGTGGAACAAAAGAAAAAAAACTCAATCTGCCACAGTCACTGCTTTTGCTGCTGCTGATCATCGTATCCGTCGCAGTCTGTATCCGCCTGAAAACCGGCGGTCCTATGATCGGCCTGTTTGCAAGCTGGATTTTTATCTATCTGTTTTGTAAGATTTTCGGTATTTCTTACGCCAACATTGTTGCCGGCGCATACGATGCCATCCGTATGGTCGTCCCGACGCTCTGCCTTCTGATGGCCATCGGTGTCATGATCGGCACCTGGCTGCAGAGTGGCACCATTGCCACCATCATTTCCTGGGGCTTAAAAATGATTAACCCGTCCTGGCTGCTGCCTCTGACGTTGCTGTTCTGCTCCATTTTGAGTATTGTAACCGGTACTTCCTATGGTTCCGTCGGAAGCGCAGGTGTTGCCATGATGGCGATCGGAAACGCCATGGGTATCCATCCTGGCATGGTAGCCGGTGCTGTCATCTGCGGTGCCATGTTCGGTGACAAATTAAGTCCTCTTTCCGATACCACAAACCTTGCTCCGGCCGTTGCAGATGCCAAACTTGGCGATCATATCCGCTCGATGCTCTGGACCACCCTTCCAACGTATGTGATTACCTTAATTCTTTTTACTATTCTCGGTTTCCAGCAGACCAGCGGAAGCTATACCGAGGGAAGCATTACCGTTTACATCGATGCTTTAAACGGTGAATTCCAGCTCGGATGGATTACCATGATCCCTGCCATCCTGATTATTGTATTGCTCCTCTGCAAAGTAAATGCGATCTCTGCACTTGGTCTTTCCAGCTTCGCTGCCGGATTTGTTTCCTATTTTGTGCAGCACGATACTCTGCAGGGCATCATCCGCACAGCTTACAACGGTTACACAACCGCAATCGAAGAACCGGTATTACAATCCATCTTAAACCGCGGCGGCATGGGAAGCATGCTCCAGTACGTAGCCATTATCTGCTTTGCTGTCGGCATGGGCGGCATGCTGGAAAAACTCGGTGTACTGGATCACATTCTTCAGGCGATTGTAAAGAGAATCAACAGCGATGGAAGTATGATCCTGGCAACGATGATTGTCGGTTACGTGACCAGCCTCATCAGCTGCTCCCAGCCGATGGCACACGTTCTGACCGGCCGTCTGATGGCACCTGTCTTTCAAGAGCGCAAGGTTGCACCGGAAATTCTTTCCCGCTGCCTCGAAGACTCCGGAACTATGGCTGGTCCTATGATTCCATGGCATGGCTACGGCGTATACATGGCCGGCACACTTGGTGTTGCATGGTCGGCATTTTTCCCGTACTTATTCCTGCTTTATCTGACCCCGGTTTTCAGTATTTTCTATGGATTTACCGGAATTTCCATTAAGCATCTTCCGGAAACCAAAAACAATGAATCAAAAGAAGAGAAATAAGGCAAAAGCAGAAATCGTAACAGAAAATCATAAACAGAAACAGAAACAAAAAAAGAAAAGGAAAAGAGAAAGAATGCAGACAAAACTTGTTCTTCTCGGAACCGGCACACCAAATGCGTGTCCGAATGCCAACGGACCTTCCTCCGCTGTCGTGGTCGGTGACCGTGCTTATCTGGTAGATTTTGGCCCTGGCGTTGTCCGCCAGGCCTCAGCCGCCTATTTTAACGGCGTGGATGCCCTGCGGCCGGATCTTCTGACCGTTGCCTTCTGTACGCACCTTCACACAGACCATACCGCAGGGTACCCGGATCTGATTTTTACTCCGTGGGTGCTGGAGCGCCCGGTTCCATTGAAAGTTTTCGGGCCAAAGGGCTTACAGCACATGACCGATCATATTTTACAGGCCTATGAAACCGACATTGATTTCCGAATTCACGGTTTCGAAAAAGCAAACGAATCCGGCTACCGCGTTGAGGTAACAGAAATTGAATCCGGCATTATCTACCGGGATGACCTGGTTACGGTGGAGGCTTTTCCGGTCAGCCACGGAACACTGGAATGCTACGGCTATAAATTCACCACACCGGACCGCACAATCGTCATCACCGGCGATACCGCTCCGCTGGATCTCGTGGCAGAAAAATCGAAAGGCTGTGATATCCTGCTGCACGAAGTGGAATACGCCGCCGGAATCTCCTGCCGCGAACCAAAATGGCAGAAATACCACCGGGAAGTGCATACGTTAAGCACGGATCTTGCCGGTGTTGCAAAAAAGGCAAATCCGAAACTGCTCGTTACGTATCACCGGATTTACCATATGAATGTACAGGATAACCACAAAAACCTTGCCGCCGAGATGGCATGGCGCGATGCCGCGATTCTGGATGAAATCCGGGATGCAGGGTATGACGGATATGTCGTGAACGGAAAAGACCTGGATGTATTTTAAAATACGGGGCAGCGTACCAATTCTGGTTTACGAATTGGTACGCTGCCCCGTTCGTTTTGGGATGAGCCCGGAGACGCTTTCTATTTTCATTTACCCGACTGGCAGATTCTACCATACTCTGCGTTATTTCAGAACTGTTTTTTCTTTGACATTAACCTCCTCAGAACGTATAATCATAGTATTACAACTCTGGCAAAACAGCAGGATTTTCTGCTGTTTGTCGTTACAGGAACCTGATCCGCAGACGGCTTGCACAGTCTGCCTTTCGTTTGCGTTCCAGAAAGGATGTTTTATATGGCAGCTACTACTGCGAAACCCGTAAAAAGCGCCGGTAAAATTCCCGGCAGTACCTTGAAAATCATTGCGATGGTCTGTATGCTGATCGACCACACTGCAGCTGTACTTTTCGACCGAATCCTGATTTCCCGTGGTCTTCTGGATGCGGTGAACGCTTCGGACGGAGGCGCATCATTTCTCTCCACAGGAAACACAGCTGTGATTTATTACGCGGACATGATTATGCGTGCCATCGGACGAATCAGTTTTCCAATTTTCTGTTTTCTGTTAATTGAGGGATTTCTACATACACATGATGTGAAAAAGTATGCTCTGAATCTTGGTATTTTCGCACTGGTTTCAGAAGTTCCGTTTGACCTTGCATTTGCGGGAAAACCGTTTTATCTGAATTATCAGAATGTATTTTTCACTCTGTTTATCGGCCTTGTGATGATGATTTTCCTGCAGAAGATTGATGAAAAAACGCATCAGGACGGTACAAACTGGCGGGGAGCCAACTGGAAAGTTTCCATTGGAAAACTGCTGGTGATCGTAGCGGCATGCACTGTTGCTACACTGCTGAAAACCGATTACAGTGCGATGGGAATTCTGACGATTGTTCTGATGTATAACCTGCGTAACAATAAGATGTATTGTATTGGAATTGGCTGCGCCGTACTTACGCTGCTGAGCCTGAATGAAATCACCTGTTTTCTGGCGATGATCCCGGTGCATTTTTATAACGGAAAACGAGGATTGAATCTGAAGTATCCGTTTTATGCGTTTTATCCGGTGCATCTGCTGGTGCTGTTTGCGATTGCGGCGGTACTGGGGATGGCGGGGGTTGCGGTTGTTTAAAAAACGGACACCCGGAAGTGCACCTGCGCCGCCTGGGACTGTGCCCTGGGGCACAGTCCCAGACGACACAGACGCACTTCCGGGCTGACATTGAGGCGGGCGGTGGGGAGGTCTGGATTTGCTGCGCAAATCGGCGTGAGATTCTACTTAATATACTTCTTAACTTCCAACGGATACCCCAAAAGCTCTTCGCTGCGAATCACTTCAAAATTCTCCGGTTGAAAATCTTTGCGTAACGTCACAGTGTTCAGGCAATGATATCCCAATCTATGATAGAGTTTCATCGCTCCAAAATTTCGCGCAGCTACCTCAAGATAGACAGATTCAGAATACTTTTTTATCTCGGCTTCGACCAGCGCAATCGCATGACTTCCGTATCCGTTTCCCTGGTATTCCGGAAGTACGAAAAGATCTTCGATCCAGTCAACTTCCGCCCCGCGGCTTCCGAGATGCACAAATCCAATGGGGATCTCTTCTTTTAAGATAAAATAAAACATATGCCCTTTGTCTGTCCAGGCAGCAAGATTCTCCGCGGCCTCTTCGTCGGTTATAACATAATCACCATGAGCCAGCCAAAAGCCTCGAATCAGCTCTTTTGCAAGTTGTGCTTCGTTTTCATATTTCTGTAAAGCTATAATTTCATTCATTTTTTCATCTCCCTTGTTTTTTTAACCGAATCAAGTAAGTCCCAACCCCCTGCTTATTGCTTCGCGCAATGGAAACAGGTGACTTGCTTGATTCGGGTCAAAGCGGATATTCGCAATCCGCTTCGCTACTTGCTCATAACCGAATAGCTGCTTCGCAGCTTATCAGAAGTGGCTTGTACCACTCCTGATACAAGCAAGTCCCCACCCACTGCTTATTACTTTTCGCAATGGAAGCAGGTGACTTGCTTGATTCGGTTAAACTATGATATACTCAAATTATCATGATACCAGGCTCAAAAAGCTAATGCAAGCTCGCTTGCAAGAGGATTTTTG